>JACCED010681330.1_pt1 | contig 10043 bp, 15 predicted proteins | sample 7455021 | NCBI WGS metagenome assembly JACCED01 (sample SAMN15323456, study PRJNA562643) | freshwater metagenome | isolation source: river surface water | place: USA:Blue River Watershed | collected 2017-08-19 | reverse complement strand
TTAAAAATACAAACCAATAAAAGAGGGTAAACAATAAAAATACAAATCGATGAATCTAAACCAAGAAGACAAAGACAAAGCACTAACCTATTTCACAATGTGTCAAGCGTTAATTCATATTATCGAAGACGAGTGGATAGGAAACCCAGCAAATAGGCAAAGGGTTAAGTCAATAACTAACCAGCAACTAACCGAGCTAAATAAGGTAATTGAAATACTTTTACCGAGAGGAGATTATAGCCAAGAAGGAATGAGAGCTACCGAGCAGTTCGTAGACGCAGCGGAGGCAATGCTATATTTTTACAAAATTGGAATTCAAATGTCAAGACTAGACGATACTAAGCGAGAAACTTTAAATACTCAGATGAATATTTTGTTAAAATCTTATGGGATTAATGTTAGTTAATCTATACGTTAATAGATATAATTTACCTTAATGTTGGAATATTATATCATTTTAAATATAAAATAAATGTTAAAAAATTTTGAATAATCATTTTTTTTCATTAAACTTTGCGAAACTCAAACGATATGAACTACGTAGAACCTCACGAAAGACTTAGTTTAGTTAACCATCCTAAGCACTATCAAGGAAACGGCATCGAAGTTATAGATATAATCGAAGCATTCGAGCTAAACTTCTCACTAGGTAACGCAATCAAATATATTTTAAGAGCGGACAAGAAAGGCAATAAAAAGCAAGACTTAGAAAAATCCATTTGGTATTTGAATAATGAGCTAAAAAAATTTAATGGATAGATTAATATTACAAGCTATTTGGGTAGGAATTGCCGAGATAGCTTTTATTTTTTATATGAGCTTTTTAATAGTTCAAGAATCTAAAAAGAAATGAAACCAGAAGAAAGGGCAGCTTCGCTAATGAATAATGCTTACTACTTTACAGGTAATAAGATGTTTGCTAGGGAGCTTTGCTTATTTATTTGCGGTATGTTTGTCGAGTACTGCCAAAAGATAGACGATAAGATTTATTGGAAACTTGTAGCCGAAAATGTTTATCTACTTTAATGGAGCACATTTATTCTAAACATAAGCACTGGGTTTCAATAGTTAAGAAGTTTGGCGAGGTAAACTATGCCGAAGACGTAGTCCAAGAGGCTTACATTAGAGTTCACGGCAAAGACATAAACGAAGCATATTTTTATTACACGCTTAGAAGTCTTACAATGGATTTGCACTCTAAGAAAGTTATAAAAGTAGAGATTACAAAAGAGATAGAGTATTCTCTTTTAGAAGACGAAAGCAACGAAATAGCCGAAGAGATGGCGCAACCGTTTTTAGAATTTATAGAGACCTGGCCTTGGTATGATAAAATGTTATTTATGACTTGGGTAAATAATCGCATCTCTATGCGTAAGTTATCTAGGGAAACTAAGATAGGGTTTAAAAGTGTTTATACTACAATTAAAAAATGTCAAAAAAGATTAATAGAATGGCAAAAGGAACAAAAAAACAAGGAATTAGTGTAGAGCCTAAGGAGGTTGCTACATTCTCAAACGCTCAAGGGTTAGGCGATACCATTGAGGCAATTACAACAGTTACAGGAATTAAAGCAGGCGTAGAAATGCTTTCTAAAGCTCTCGATTGGGATTGCGGATGCGATGAGCGCAAAGAGAAATTAAACAAGCTCTGGTCGTATCGTAAACCACAATGCTTAAATCAAGAAGACTATGAGTATTTAAAAGATTTCTTTGCAAAGCCTCAGAGTAGCATAAGCCCTAAAATTCAATGGGATTTAACGGACATTTATTTTAGAATCTTTAATATCCGTTTAGAGCAGTCCTCTTGTGCTTCATGCTGGAGAGATTACATTTCACAAATAAGACAAGTTTATAACGTATTCGAAGAAGAAAATAATGGATAAGATAGACAAAAGAGGAGGTGCAAGAGAGGGAGCTGGTCGTAAATCTAAAGCTGAAGAGCAATCCTTAGTAGAAAAATTAACGCCATTAGAGCCTAAAGCTTTTGCGGTACTAGCTCAAGCGTTAGAAGACCATAAAGACTGGGCAGTTAAATTATTCTTTCAATATCAATACGGAATGCCTAAGCAAGTGGTAGACCAAAATAACGTGCATACGATTAATGACTTTGATATAAAGGATATCGTTAAATTCAAGTGATAGAACTAAATAGTAAATACGTTCCGCTATTTGAAAGCGATTCTCGCTACTTTGTAATTACTGGAGGGAGGGGTTCTGGCAAATCGTTTGCTTTAAACTCCTTCCTTTTGCTTTTAACGTACGAAGTCGGACACGTTATACTATTTACTCGTTATACTTTAGTCTCGGCTCACGTCTCAATTATTCCAGAGTTCGTAGAGAAGATAGAGATGGCTGGGCTAGAATCAGACTTTTATATTACAAAAGACGAGATTATAAACACTCGCACAAATTCAAAAATTTTATTTAAGGGAATTAAGACCTCTAGCGGTACGCAAACTGCTAACTTAAAGTCTTTGTCGGGTGTGACTACGTTCGTGCTTGACGAGGCAGAAGAATTAGTAGACGAGGACGTATTCGACAAGATAGACTTCTCGATTCGTAATAGCTATAGGCAGAATAGAGTTATACTTATCCTAAACCCGACAACTAAAGAGCATTTTATTTATAATAGATTCTTTGAAGAGAAGGGTGTGCAGGAGGGAACGTCTTTAACTAAAGGCGATACAACCTACATACATACCACTTATAAAGACAATATAGAATATCTTAGCGAATCGTTTTTAAATCAGATAGAACTTTTAGAGCGCAATAATAAGCGTAAATATGAGCATACGATTTTAGGAGGATGGCTAGACAAAGCAGAGGGGGTGGTATTTACTAATTGGAAATTCGGAGACTTTAACCCAGATAATTTACAAACCTCATTCGGTCAAGACTTTGGATTCTCAATAGACCCTACCACCTTAGTAGAAGTAGCTATCGATAAGAACAAGAAACGCATCTATATCAAAGAGCATTTATACAAGCCTAAGCTTACTACCAGTGAGATAGGGCATATTAATAAACGAGTATGTGGTAAAGCGTTAATCGTAGCGGATAGCGCAGAACCTAGACTAATCGCAGAGCTTCAATCGCAAGGGTGTAATATTGTAGCAACCGAGAAAGGCGCTGGAAGTATTACCGCTGGGCTAGCACTTATGCAAGATTACGAACTAATAATAGAACCTAACTCTCAAAACATTGGAAAAGAACTTAATAACTACATATACTCTGACAAGAAGTCTGGCCTTGTGGTCGATAACTTTAACCATGCCATCGATGCCATACGTTACAACGTCTTCTATCAGCTATCTAATCCCAATAGCGGAAAGTATTTCGTGTACTGATACAAAAAACAACAAATAACGTTTATACATTATGAAGCTAGAGCTAACAATCCCAACGGATTTAAGTGAAATTAAACTTAGCCAATATCAAAAATTTATTAAGATAGCTAAGAATAATGAGGATAGTGAATTTTTGCGCCAGAAGATGGTTCAAATATTTTGCAATATTGACCTAAAAGATGTCGCAACCATAAGGTACAAAGAGGTAAATGAGATAACTACAAAAATGTTTTCTGAGTTTACAAAAACTCACGAACTAATTAGAACCTTTAAATTAAATGGTGTTGAGTTTGGATTTATACCAAATTTAGACGATTTAAAAACTGGGGAGTATGTTGATTTAGATACCTACTTAATGGATTGGGATGAAATGAATAAAGCCATGGCGGTTTTATATAGACCAGTAAAAGAGAAACAAGGCGATAAATATATTATTCAAGATTACGTCGGCTCAACAAAATACGCTGACATAATGAAAGATATGCCTTTAAATGTTGCGCTTGGAGCGTATGTTTTTTTTTATCATTTAGGGAAGGACTTATTAATAAGTACTTTGAACTTTTTGGAGGAGAACCCTCAGGTACAGAATACTCTGAGCAAGCACAATTTGGGCAAAGATGGGGCTGGTACTCCTCACTTTATGCCCTCGCTAAAGGAGACATTAGAAGATTTGATGAAGTTACCAAATTACCCCTTCATCAAAGTTTAACTTTTCTAACTTTTGAAAAACAAAAGACAGAAATTGAAATGAAAATGATTAATAAAAAATAATGAACGGATATTACTACGTCGTAAACACTTTAAAGGATTACTTGAAGTCAAATGATTTCATTAATACCGTAAGCATCGGAGACATATTTGCAGTTGATTTAAATAAGCAAACCATTTTCCCGCTTGCTCATATCATTGTAAATAATGCTCAGCTTTCAGAAACTACTACGTCTTTAAATCTATCAATCCTATTTATGGATATAGTAGACGAAAGCAAGGCAGAGATAACAGATATCTGGGAAGGAAATGACAATGAGCAAGACGTATTAAACACTCAACTTGCTTTAGCTTCTAAACTTACCGCTGACTTAGTTAGAGGATATTTATACTCTAATTTAATACAAGTAACTGGAGAGCCAAACGCAGAGCCGTTCGTAGATAGATTTGAAAACAAAATAGCAGGATGGACGCTAACGTTTGACGTTACTATTCCTAATGATATGACTCTTTGCTAAATGGAATTAAAAGAAACACAAGCGACTATAAAAAGGTTTAGAGATTATGTTATTCAACAATCTCGCTCAAATCTTACAAAAGGTGGTAAGAATGTTTCTAAGAAATTGTATAATAGTCTTAAAGGAGAGATTCTAACTGAAGAAAATTATTTCTTATTAGGATTTTCTATGGATGATTACGGAGCATATCAAGACAAAGGCGTAAAGGGGAAATTTAGCTCTAATAAAGCTCCAGATTCTCCTTATAAATTTGGTAGTGCAAGTGGCAAAAAAGGCGGATTAACTGAAGGAATAGAAAAATGGGTAAAAACTAAGCGTATTCAATTTAGAGATAAAAAGTCTGGTAAATTTATTACTTATAAATCTACTGCTTTTATTATTACAAGAAGCATATTTGCAACTGGATTAAAGCCAAGTTTATTTTTTACAAAACCATTTGAAACAGGATATAAAAAGTTTATTGATATTGATTTGTTAAAAGCATTCAATAAAGATTTAGATACATTAGTAAGTTATAATTTAGCAGAAAAATGATAATTAACGCAAGAAGCCCTTATTTTATTACTATAAACGAGGCTAGTCAAGTAGGTTCTAAGGTTGAATTATTTTTATCAGCTGGAGGCTCTTCGATTCCCTCTACTGCAACTTATACGCTATCAAAATCAGTACCTTCGTCTTCTCAATTACGAACAGATTATAATATTTCTCAATTCATTAAAGAATATATCGATACTGTTTCTAGTGTTGATAGTGGTAATACTCTTTTTGCTAACGTAAGAGTAAAACGTTACAAAGAAACTAGCGCTGGAGTTTATTCTCTTTTAGATACGGTAGACCATTTTGGAGTTAACGGTTACACTTTGTACACGGATGGCTATAACGAAACAAACGCTAGTAGCTTATTCGTATGCTTAGCAAATCCTAGCATAGAGATAACCTATGAAGAAGGCATAGAATCTTCAAAATATCCTTATATAAATGCCATTGTAGATTTCACTGCAAACGCTTCAAGCAAAGTGGACGTATCTTACAAGGATATGAACGGGCGTAATGAGGTAGTAGTTTCCTACGATACTAATGCTAAATCAGTTATTAAAGTTCCTGTGCGTACAACGTCTGCAAAATTTGATAATGGTAATACAGTTACTTTAAATTGGAAGCCAGCAGGTACTACCACTGATATCACTAAGACGTTTACGGTGTCTCCAATATGCGAGCCTAAATATACACCAGTACAATGTCAATTTATAAACCGCTATGGTGGTTGGCAGTTCTTAACCTTTTTTAAGGCTAAGTCTAGCTCGATAAATGTAATGGGAACTCCTTATAATTTATTCCCTGATTCGGTTGATTATAACCCAAAGAGACCACAAACTGCTTCACTTAATGTAAACGGGAAACAAGGAATTAGATTAAACACGGGATGGATTCCTGAAAATTATAGCGAATTAATTCAAGACTTGCTATTATCGGAAACGGTTTTATTAGACGATGTACCTGTAGAAATTAAGACACAATCTAGCGATATTAAAACCTCGTTAAAAGATAGAAATATTAACTACGAAATGGAGTTCGAGTACGCATTTAATCTTATTAATAACGTAATTTAATGATAGTAGTAGGGTTATATATTTACGACGAGCAAGGCAATGCGAGACGAATCGAACTATTCAGCGATGAAAAGATAAGCGTTACGTCTAGCGTTCAAGATATTTCGGACATTTCTAAAGTCTTTACAGATTTTAGCCAGTCGTTTACTGTTCCAGCGACTCCTATCAATAACGCTATTTTTAAGCACTGGTATGAAAACGACGTAGAGAATGGATTCGATGCTAGAAAGAGAAAGAGCGCTTACATAGAGCTAGACACAATTCCATTTAGAGTAGGTAAAATTCAGCTAGAGAAAGCTCAATTTAAGAACGGTAATTTAGATAACTATCAAATTACTTTCTTTGGCTCTATCGTATCATTAAAAGACATATTCGATAATAAATCTTTAAGAGACTTAAGTTATACTAGCTTAGGATTTAGCTACTCAGGTACTACTGTAAAAAATAGAGTCACTTCTTTAGTAGATTCAGACGTTAAGTTCCCATTAATAAGTTCTAAAAATTTATGGGAATACGACACCGCAATTCCTGGAGCTTGGGATATTTCTAAAAGTGCTACGCCTATTAATTATACAGACTTATTCCCAGCGGTCAGAGTTTCGGCATTGCTTTCACAAATTGCTTCTAATTTAGGTATTACTTTCTCTGGTAGTTTCTTAACAGATGACAGATTTAAAAGGTCTTTCTTATGGCTAAAAAATGCTAATGAGTTTACTCCTAAATTTACCCCTTCTAAAATAAATTTTAATACGGCTACTTCTACAACTGGAAACGCTGGCTTGTTTAATGTTTTTACAGATACATTAAGTTATACCGAGCCTACTTATCCAGAGGTTTTAGAAAAGTCAAATATAAGAATTACATTTAGTGACCCTTCAATAGGAGAAGACGCAGTAGAGTTTACGATTTACGTTTACAAGAACGGAGTTAAATTAAATGAGCAATCTTATTTAACTCAAATAACAGAAATGTATATCGACCTTCCTTTAGATGGGACAGGTCAATATACCTTCTATATTTCATCACAATCTCCAGTAACTTTTACAAGCGTATACTTCTTTCAAACAGTAAAATATACGCCATCGTATACAATAGTTAAAAACGTTACGGCTACACAAAGCACGGCACAAACATCTTCATCAAGTATTACAATAGCTGACTTTATGCCAGATATTAAGATAGAAGATTTCTTTAGCGGAATTTTAAAAGCGTTTAATTTAACGTGCTTTTCGTACGACGGGGAAACATATTATTTAGAGCAATTAGAAGACTGGTATTTTGATGGGACTATTAGAGATTTATCTAAATACATTATAAGTGATAATATTGAGATAAGTAAACCTGAACTTTATAAGAGTATTAATTTTAAGTTTGCTGAGGCTAAAAACTTCTTAGCAGTAGAATACCTTTCTCGTAGCAAAACGCCTTATGGGGACTTGCTTTATGACATGGATATAGACGGAGGCGAGTACACTATCGAGCTTCCATTCGAGACTATGTTAATGACTAAGTTTACCGATACTAACTTGCAAGTCGGATATTCTTTAGACTCAAATTTTAATCCCTATATTCCTAACCCAGTATTTTTATACGATTATGGAACTATCCAAACGGAAAACTTTTATTTTAACGATGGAAGCTCTACAACTGAATTAAGTAGCTATAATTTATTTGGGCAGGATACTAATATAGGAGGTAATAACTATACGATTAACTTTGGAATCGAGCAGTCTACTTATACTAATTTACTAGAGACTAATACGTTATTCTATAACTACTACTTAAATTATTTAAATAACATTTTTAGCAAAAAATCTAGGATTGTAAAAGTAAAAGGCATTTTACCTATTAGCTTATTGACTATTTTAAAGCTAAATGATAGAATTATAATAAGAGATAAGCGCTATGTTATTAACAAATTTACAACCGATTTAACTACGGGCGAAGTAGATTTTGAGCTATTAACCGATTTTAGAATAGTAACAGAGCCAGCTCCAGAAACTGGCGATTATTCAAGTTTAGATTATTCCCCTTCAGATTATAACACATAATAAATATGACAAAGCAACAGGTTTTAGATTTAATCGCAGCAAATTTAGCTACTGGCTCAAATATAACGGCTGCAGAACATAGAGCAGTCGAGGAAGCTATCGTAGGCTTAATAGGGCTAGATACGGTAGCTTATGGTAGAATAGGACCGATAGATATTGCAAACACAGCTACTAGCTGGCCAGTTACAGGTAACTTAATAAGCGCAACAAGGGTTGGTTCTCCTTCAGGTGGATATGTTGAAATTAGAGTAACTATTCCGAGTGGATTATTGACATCAAGTGACTTCAAAATTAGTAGCGACGTTGAATCTGCAGGCACAGGAAACTTAGACAATGATATGCTAGGCGTCTTATTTAAAAAAGACGATTCAAGCACTACTACATTTAGATTATTAATAGAAGAAAGTCCCGCTGGCACTACTTCTAGTATTTATATTCACGTTGAAGTAGTTCAATTATGATAAAGCACGTTTTAAATTTATTGGTTTCAATGAATCATTACGGAGAAACAGAAAATATAGAGATTGCAAAAGGTAAGTACGAACTGCCAAAAACATTTAAAAAAGGATTTAATCAAATTAAAAGAAACTGGAAATGGCAGAGCAAAAAGTAGTCACGCTTGAGGTTAAAACCAAAAACCAATCTGGCATCGCTAAATTTTTTAGTGACCTTAAAAATAATATTCAAGGTGTTAAGAATGAAACTGGCGATTTAAATCAAAAGCTTGATGACGTTAGTAAAAAATCGAGTGCATTTGATGCTATAAAAAAGGGGGCTATGGAATTAATCCCTGGTCTTAAAGGAGCAACAGAAGCAGGGAATGGGTTACTTTTAAAAATGTGGCAATTAGTAGCTAACCCAATCGGACTAATTATTACCGCTATTGTAGTTTCTCTTAAATTCCTATATGAAGCATTTCAAAATTCAGTAGCAGGAGGTAAAGAATTAAAAGCAATTTTTGCGGCTCTTGATGGGGTTATGACTCAAATAAAAGATGCGGTCTTTGGTTTAGGTCGTGCATTTATTGATTTGGTTGCAGCTGCATATAAATTTATTACTCTTGATTTTACAGGAGCAATGGAATCTTTTAGCGACGCAACTAAAGAGGCTAAAACTTCTATGAAACAATTAGGAGACGCTACTTCAACAACATTTAACAAATTAAGGGAATTAGAAAAAGCACAACAAAAGAATGATAAGGCTAGAAAGATTGCAGCGGTAGAAGAATCTAAAAACAATAAGTTATTAGTTCAATCTAGAGACATTCTAACAGACGAGACTGCAGCTATTAAAGACAAACAGAAAGCACTTGAAGAAGTAACAAAATCCGAAAACGATGCTTCAGCGGAACGTATAAGAATTGCAAAAGAAGATTTGCGAATTATATTAGAAAAACAAAAAACAATCGGGGGAGAAGCTGGTAAAAAAATGATGCAAGAAGTTCGTGATGCACAAATCGCATTAAACGAAGCTGAAGCAGAAGGAGCTAGAAACGGTATTAAATTAAATCGCCAGCGTAAAATGCTTAATCGTCAAGCAAATGCTGACCAGAAAGAAGCACAAGCAGAATCAGATAGAATAAGAAAGGAGGCAGCCGCTGCAAGGTTAGAAGCGGATAAAGTTAATAGAGACGCTGAAATCTCTTTATTAGATGAAAGAAATAAGGAAATACAAACTCGTATAGAAAAATACAATCAGGATAGAGCTAAATTATTAAAGGCAGGTTATAAAGATTTTTCTAAAATCGATGAGGCATTTTTAAAAGACAGAGCATCGATTAATAAAAAATATGATGATGCTGCAGAAAAAG
>JACCED012471100.1_pt1 | contig 10045 bp, 8 predicted proteins | sample 7455021 | NCBI WGS metagenome assembly JACCED01 (sample SAMN15323456, study PRJNA562643) | freshwater metagenome | isolation source: river surface water | place: USA:Blue River Watershed | collected 2017-08-19 | reverse complement strand
TAATTATTTTATCAATTATTTGTGTTTTGCCTCCAACCCATTTTAATATAGGTTTAATTATTTTAGTCATTTATATATCAATAATGATAATTATTATTCATTTTTTTATAATAAATTTGTATTAATTTTTTAGATTTTTTTAAAAAAATGAATAAATATAATATAATTATTATCAGGAGTTAAAATGCCTCAAAAGAAACAAAAATCGTACAAACAATTTATCAAGGAAATTAAGAAAATTAGTCTTGATATAAAGAGAAAAAATAACAGTCCCAAGAAAGTTATTTCTGCTAATTATATTCATCAAGCATCAAATGATAATAATGGATTGAGTGGGAAGTACTATCTGGAACATTAAAAAAAATAAAAAATGTCCAAATTTTTGGACGTTATATATAAACTTTTTTTATTTTAATGATAGTATTATGGATAAAATTTGTAATATTATTAATAGTCATAGTGAATATGAAAAAGACATATATATAATCACATATTATGTTAAAAAATCATATTCAGAATCATTAACTGACAATTTTGAAATATCTGAATATATTTCAGATTGTTTATACCAATATTTATCAAATTATGATAATATAATTAAATATTATGATGAATATAGTACAACTGTTTTAATGTACAATAGAAATAGTTATACTATAACATCTGAATATTTAAATAATGAATTTTATTGGATTTTGTCTATTGAATTTGTTTAATTTTATAAGCATATTATATAAAAAAATGATTTTTTATATTTATAAATAAAATATAAAAATGGATTTCTATATTAGTATTGCTGTTGGTATTATTCACGCAATTATTTTCAATCCTGTTGATAAAGCTATTTATAATAGTGTTATCAATAATAATAAGCTTTTTACATTGAAAAACTGGCAAAAACCATTTTGCGGATGTTTGAATAATATAAATAGTCGTATTATATCAGGTGGGATTTATTTTTATTTGTTGGACTATACGAAAAACATGAATTTATATCAGTCTGCTTTTACGGTAAGTTTAACAACATCTGTAATTTTAAATCCATTGAATATGATTAAATATAATTCATATATTGATAATATATCTTCTTATAATTCTATCATCAAAAATTATAAGAGATATGGATTCAAATTCGCCAAAATTGGAATAGAGAGTTTGATTATCAGAGATTTCATATTTAATGTGGTTTATATCAAATACAAAAAAAATAATGAACATTTATTTTACAATTGTGGTATAATTTGTTTAGCAAGTGTTATTTCATCTCCTTTTCATTACATTAGAAATATGAAATATTATAATAATGACAGTTATTATAATATTTGCAAAAAATTAATAGTTGATGTTAAAAATACACATAATAAATTTAATTTCGTTATTAAACAATTTGCAATTGGTTATGGAACATTAAGAACTATTGCAGGTGTTTATACAGGTCAGGTAATGTATTCAACCTTAAAAGAAATTATCCATTGAAAAAAGGATTTAAAAAAATAAAAAGATATATAATAAAAATATTTTTTTATTATGGAAAAAGAGTTAAATACATTAGATGATATTATCAAAGAAGTTTTTAATAAATGCAATGATGGTAATTATCCTAATACTTTAATTGAAATTCTTAAAAATAATCATTTTTGGCCTGTTATTAAAGTTAAGAAATTTAAAAATAATAATAATCTTTGTCTTCTTCATAATTCATATAAAAGAGATGATGTGGCAGAATTTCAAGAATTATACGATAATTGTAGAAGTGTTGTTTTAGATTTTTCTAAAAGTATTGGTAATAATGTTGTAATTTCTATTAGTAATAGTATTCCTATTAGGTCGAATATTTCTAATTATATGAATACTATCGCAGAACAAACAGACAATTGTTATATGGCTTTAGATGGAACAACAGTAACTGTTTATTATCATAATGGAAATTGGCATTTTGGAAGTTCAAGTTGTCCAGATATTAATTCTTCTAAATTTTCTAATAAAAATAAAACACATGGTTATATGTTTGATGATATTTTATATACAATTTATAAAAATCAAGTTAATATCAATGACCCAAATATTTCAGTAATTCTAAGAAATTTATTTACATCTAATTTAAGTCCTTTATATTCATATGATTTTGTTATTATTCATAATGATAATAAACATGTAATTGATTATTCTGAAATGATGGGTGATGATTATAAACATTTGTTTCATATTAATACTAGAAATAGAATTACATTACAAGAAGAAAATATTGAAAATTGTCCATTGGCTTATTTGGGTATTAAATATCCCCATAAATTCGCGAATATTCAAGAAGGATTGGAATATGCATCAAATAATAATTATGGGATTATTATCAAAAAAAATAATAAAATTTATAAAATCAGTAATGATAATATTTTACATAAAGAAGAAGTAAATGCATATAATTATAATAAATGGTATAATATGTTTTATACTTATATGCTTCAAAAACCTAATTATAATGTTAATGAATTTGTAAAGGAATTTTACCCAGATAATCCAGATATTCCAGAGAATATTTATGAAATCATTAATAATATTTTTACAGTTATTAAACAAGTTATTTATAATTTATATATATCAACTACTAAATTTTATCCTAAATATAATCGTTTCAAAATTGATTTGGATATGGATAGAACACTAAACCCATTGATTCGATTTCATTTAGCACAGTTAAGACATCAGCAAATAACTATTTACAAAAAAAAAATAATTAATGAAAATAATGTTTTTAATTATTTGTGTCATTCAAATAATATTAAAAACATTCAAAAACTAATATCTCATTTTGCAACAAATAATTTATATAATTTAACTCCAGATGTTATATCTGTTTTTAATACTATGTCAAACCTTCTTGAAAACAACCCATCTATTTAAGAAACTAAATGTTTTAGAAATTTCATTTGATTCTAATTCTTCTAATGCTTTTTTATGGTCATCAATTCTCCAAGTTTCAAATAAATTATATTTAGATTTAATTGTATCAGTATTTTCAAAATCTTTTTTTATTTTTTTATAAGTCTCTGAAAATAATTCAGTTTCTTCTAATATTAAATTAAATTCTTTAGCTTTAGTTACTAAGAAATCGAAATGAACTAAGAATTCTGTAATTAATTTTTGGGTATTTTCTATAAATACATCTATTTTTTTATTATAATATTTTTCTGATTTATATTGTTTAATAATTGCCCATACTGGTACACTATATTCTTCAAAATTCTTTCTACCTTCTATTATTCCCTTCTTATTTTTAGCTAATGCATTTTCTACACTTGTTCCATCCATAAAAGTTGCGAAAAATAATCCATCTGTCTGTAAATTATCACTTACATTTCTTAAAAATTGTTCTAATTTTGTTTCACTCTCGAAAAAATAATGAATTGCAAACATACACGAAATCGCATTAAATTTATCTTTACCTTTTCCAGCCAATACTCTTTCATATATATTTAAATTTTGTTGTTTTTTCACTGGATTCATTATTTTCTGTAATAAATCCTTACTCGCTTCATCAATTGCTGCTTCACCTGTCTTAATATTTAATGTACAATCACCAACAACAAATGCCATATCTATTAATGAATAATTTTTACCTTGTTTTTTATTATATGTTAATTGTTTTTTATGTTCTCTTATTAATTTCGAATAAGAACCCTTATTTGAATATATATTATTTTTAACTAAATCTATACCTAATACAAATTGATATTTTGAATATTTCCAATTATTTAAATCTCCTGCCTGTCCACATGCTAATTCTAATAATGACCCTCTAGACTGAAATTTATTTCCAGGTTTTCCTATTAATTGTGGTTTATTATATAAATGACTTTTAATTAACATATGAAATAATAACATACTATTTGAAATTTTATTAAAAGGTACATTTCGTTCATAATATATATCATCTGTTTCTAATACATTATCTTCTGTATTTTCCAATTCCTTTTTTAATGGTTCATTTCCTACTATTAATGATACACTTATCATATTATGTATTGTATCCCATGTATCTAATGCAACTTGAACAGAATTTGCAGTCTTATCATAAATACCTTTATTAAATATTCTTGTTTTATCTGTTCTAACTCTTATTGGTTTCCACGATTTATCATTTAAATCATATCTAAATTCAACAATTGTATTATTTTCAATTTTATCATTGTTTTCTGCTCTAACTTCTTTTTTATCATTTAATTCAATAAATGCAAATTCTACATCTGGTTCATAATATTTATTAGGTACAAATAATTTAAATACATCTTTTTCTGATGTCTCCAAATATTCATTGAATTTGTCTATATTATTAAATTTATATCTTAATGTTAAAACATTATCAATATTATAATCATTTAATATACTTTTATCTGTAACATATAAACCATATTTTCTATATTCTTTACCATCTTTTTTGATATCTCCAATAAATTTAATTAAAAAATCAATCGTGTTTTGTTCAGGTGGTTTCCATTTAAAGACATTATTCCAAGTCATATCAACTTTTAAATCAACAGGCATTGTAGGATAATATGAATATACCGCTAATTTTGCAGGTGTAAATATTAAACCGTCAATTTCATAAGGAAATGATTTCGCATTATCTAATATTTTTTTATTTTCATTATAAATATTATCACTATAATTATGTTTTTTAATCATAAAATCAATTGTACTATTTTTCGTATTTAATAATTTGTCTAATTTTAACATTTCATTATATCTACATTTCTGTTTATCATCTAATAATGGTAATGATGTTAATTTTTCACCATTTAAAAAATAAATATCAAATGCTGCAAATAAATTTCTTTTAATATTATCTATTCTTTTATTACAATGCACATATTCACCATCTATTAAAGAATTATAAGCTTCTTTTTTAGCTTTAATTCCTGTTCCTTCCACTCGTTTTGAACTATCTATAGTATATACATCACCTTTATTATTAATGTATAATAATAATCGTTCTCCATCTGCTTTTTCAGTTACTGTATAACCTCTTAAAATACTTACAACTCCATAATTATCTGGATTTTCTAAATTATTTAATTTTAATGCTACTGGTTTTGGTGTTAATAAATGAATTGTTTTTTCTCCTGATTTTTGCGCATAACTACTAATATTTACTAATTCTTGATAATCTTCTAATATCTGCTGTTGTTGTTTTTTTGTTAATATTACTTTTGATAAAAATAATGATTGCATTAATTTTAAAATATTCACTAAAATATTTTTAGTATTTGTAATTTTCATTTCAAATTCATAATTAACCTGTGATATATTATTAATCTTCGATTTCTTCATTGTTGGATACGTATTTATACTATCTTTTATCATTCTTCCTATTATTTCAATTCCTTCATCAATATTATAACTGTATTCTTTTATTAATTTAAAGCGTTTTAAATCATTTTCCCATTTTTCGTTTTCTTCTCCAACTTCAATTTTATTTATATTCATTACGATATTAACATCTAATAAATCTGTTATAATTTCTTCATTTACTAATGTTGATTTATACCATCTATATTCACCCGATTTATAATTATTAGTATTACAATAATTTAAAATATTCTTCAATTTATTTATTTCTAATATTAAATTATCTGAACCTATAATTTGCAAATATTGTTCTCTATCTATTTCACTATAATTTGAACGAAATGAACTTATGAAATTATTAAATTCTGTTTCACTCCATAAACCATTATCATTAATAAGTTTAATAACAAATACATTATCTGGAGTTATTAATTTATTCATTGTTTTTATTGCGGTGAATATTTGTTCATCCTGCGAAATTTCCATTTTTTTATCTAATTAATATAAATAAATAAATCAATTTTTATTTATATAAAAAAATTGAAATATTTATATAAATATAAATTAAATAATGACAACTGAATTATTTATTCCTATTAAATTTAGAACAACTGTTATTTTAACACCAAATGAAATTACTAAAGATTTTGAAAATATTATTTTAGCAAAATTAAAATTGAATTATGAAAATATTTGTTCTAAATATGGCTATATTAAAAAAAATACTATCAAAATTATTAAACGTTCTGTTGGTCAATTGAAAAAAGAACATTTCAACGCAAATATTTATTTTGATGTTATTTGTATCGCCGAAATTTGTAATCCTGCTCAAGGTTCTATCATTAAATGTAAAGTTAAAGCTAAAAATTCATTAGGTGTTCTAGCCGAAGGTTATTATGATAATATACCAATTCTTGAAATTATTATCCCTAAAATATCTGCTGGTATTCAATCAGAAATTAATATCGATACTATTAATATTGGTGATGAAATTAATATCGAAGTTTGTGGCAAAAAATATCAGTTATTTGATAAACACATTTCTATAATTGGTAGAGCAATTAAAAACAAAAAAGAATTTATTAAAAATTCTATTATTAATACTATCGATGATGAAGCTATTTTAAATAATAATCCAGTTGCAATTATTGAAGAAAATGATATAAATGAAAGTTATACAGAAAGTGATAAAGATGATGATGAAATATTATCATTGGGAAAAAAAGCAACAAAAGGAGGACAAGAAGAAGATGAAGAAGATGAAGAAGATGAAGAAGATGAAGAAGATGAAGAAGATTTAGAAGATTTAGAAGATGAATTAGATGAAGATTTAGATTTAGATGATATATGTGGTGATTTTGATGATAATGAATATTAAATATTATATAAATCTAATATTAATCTTTTCTGCATATTATTCAAATCTTTTATATCTATTATAGAATCATTTTCATAATATTCGATAATATTAGATTTTAATTCTAATAAATCTTTTTTGGTTATTGTTTTTTTTGTTATCAATTCATTAAATTTCTTATCAACTTCAAATAAGAAATTAACCATTTTGTTTTGTTTTATTATTATATTTATACTCATTTTTTTTGTTATTATCTTTCAAATTTATAAAAATTTATTTTTATCTATTTTTTTAATAAAAAAATTGATATTCTTTATCATATTAAATATAATTATAATATGCTTAAAAATAATAAATTACAATGTTCAAATGTTTCTACTGAAACTTATACTGGTAAAGAACAATCACCAAAAAGATTTGGATTATCAGCTGAAGGATTTGATATAAATTATGAACAAAAAGGTTTTGATGGTAAAATTTGGATTGTTCAATATAAAAATAATAGAAAAGTATGGATTCGAAAAAATATTATTTCTACTGTTACCCACGAACAACCCATAATATCTGAAAATAATCCTATTGAAGAATTATCACCACCAACTATAGATAATAAAGTAATTGAAGAAAATAATATTGAATATTCTAATATTGAAGAACCAAAAACAAATATTAAAGATGAAACAAATGACAAGAAAAAAACAGATTATAGTATATTTGTTAAATATTATTTAGATAAACTAAAAAAAGAAGATACTAATAAAACACCTAATAAAATTTTATTTCAACAAACTACACAAGAATGGGCAAGACTTAAGAAAAACCCCATCGAACTTAAAAATATTTTAGAACAATTAAAAAAATAAATAATCTAATCTAATTATAAATTAGAGATATGCAACAACATATAATTAGAAAAGAAGATGGAACTATTATTACATGGAATAAAATTAATAGTGGTCATTTTTGTTTATTGCATAATGATAATAAACAAAAATATTCATTTATACCAACTCAAAATCTTAAATGTCAATTGTTTATGATTGGTGGTGGTGGTGCCGGTGGTTATTTTTTCGGTGGTGGTGGTGGTGCAGGTGCTGCATATATTAATAATAATTATACTTTTGAAAAAAATAATTCTTATACATTTGAAATCGGCACTGGTGGAAGATGTGATATTGATGACTTAAATAAATTATTTAAATCTGGATTAAATCTCAAAGTTTTTAATAATACAACACCAAATTTAAATACTATATCATTTTCATATGATGACTATAGTTCTTTAGGTATACAATCAAGTAGTATTATTCAATCTTTTATTGTTAATAATATTAATATACCATCTACTATTTTTAATAATAATACTACTTATATTTGGGATGGCTATATTAAACCTAATGAATCTGGATTTATTAAAATTAATATTAATTCTAAAATAAAAACTATAATATGGGTTGATAAAAATGTTTATACTAATTCTTCCGCTCTTGTTGAAGGTATTAATATTAATGATGTTAAAGTTTTACAATTAGATTCTAACAAGTTTTATAATATCAAAATTATAGCATACAATTTTGATAGTTCTAACACTGGTTTTAATGTTGTATTCGAAAATTGTGCATTATATAATTTTGATAAAAATAATGAAATTTATAATTATGTTCCTGCTACTGATACTAATTTAATTTATAGAAATCCTGATGATACATCTTATATAATTAAATGTAAAGGTGGTGGTTTTGGTGGTTGTGGTTTATATAATCAAAATACTAATTTAGACGGTGGATGTGGTGGTGGTAGTGGTATTAATAAAATTAATGGTAAAAGTACTGTAGACCCATCATTTAATGGCAATAATGGTGCAATTGGCAATTATTGTGGTGGTGGTGGTGGTATAATATCTGCTGGAAGTAATGATAGAGGAGGACAAGGAAAAATAATTGATTGGTTTAATTCTCAATTAATTTTTGGTGCTGGTGGTAATGGTGCAACACTAAAAGAAACTCGCAATTTAGGTTATGGCTGTGGTGGTAATGGTGGTGAATGTTGTTATTTCTCAAAATTATTAATAAATAATAATGGAAATAATGGTTGTATTTTAATTTATGTTCCTGATAATATAGCTGATACTATTGAAACTTTTACATCATCACCTTCTAGTAGCGATAGTTCATGGCTAGAACCAACATCTATAATAAATACACTTATCAAAGAATCTTTTAATATTATGAACAATAAAAATACTATTCCTACTAGTGGTGATGATAATGAAAGATTAAATTATTTTAAAGATGATGGACATGGTGGTACATTTAAAAATTTATGTGTAAATGAAGGCGTATTACTTGCAGTAGGCGGAAATAATAGGCCATCTGTAGAATCAGATAATAATAATATGACTAATTTCATTTATGATATGTTAGTTATAAGTAAACTATATGGTGTAATTTATCGATTATTATATAAAACATTTGTACAAACTCCTTTTAATTCAGATATTAGTAAATTTAAAAATGATGTACTTAATAATTTAAGAATTACATTTACAGAAAATAGTTCAGAAACAACAAATATTACACCATCAGGTGGTATTTATACTATTAATATAAATAGTTTATTTGATATAACTAATTTACAATTAAATAATAATATTGATAGTTCTGATGTAAATACTCAAAAAACTGGAATTGATAATTATAAAAATAAAATATATTATAGAGCTAGTAATGGTAGTACTGTCGTAAATGCTGATTTAAATATGTTAAAAACTGATTTTGATTTTTCACTTAAAAATATTGGAAAATTACCAATTCCTATTTATCATAAAATTAATTATGATTCTTCAACTAATTATAATTTAACAAATAAAATTAATGGATTAGATTATTTTATTAGAACTGATTATAGTTCAAGTGTAAATAAAATATCAAATCCAATTAATGCAACTAGAAGCACAACAAATAGCTATACTAATACTGGTAGTAGTAGTATAAATTTAAATTTATATGGTAATAGTGATTATTTAGATAGAACTATATTAAATGCAGCAAAAACTTCTTATAATACTGATATAGATTCGACAGATGCAAATAATACTTATGAAAAACAACGTATATTACTATATTTAGACCATTTTAAAAATATATTAATATCTGCAAATTCAAATCATAATACTTTATCATATTTTTCATCATTAAAATATAATATGTATTATTATAATGCAGTTGTTTATAATGTAATTTTACAATATCAATTATTTTTAATACAAAAAAATAGATATTTAACAGATGCTTCAAAAGATGCTGGAGGTACTTGGAGTAAAAAAGCAGCAGGTACTGGAAT
>JACCED012460027.1_pt1 | contig 10046 bp, 9 predicted proteins | sample 7455021 | NCBI WGS metagenome assembly JACCED01 (sample SAMN15323456, study PRJNA562643) | freshwater metagenome | isolation source: river surface water | place: USA:Blue River Watershed | collected 2017-08-19 | reverse complement strand
TTTTTACCTGGCAGCAATCATGGATTGGACCCATTCAAGATATTTAGCTCGACCAACCTCAGGAGAAAGATGGGCATCAGCAAATTCTCTTCCTCGCTTAGCTAAATCAGTAAGTTTCTCTGGCTGCTTACTTAACTCTTCAATTGCCCTCGCCAATGCAACTGGATCTCCTGCTTCAACCAGCTCAGCAACACCTTCCAAAAACTTCCAGGTTGCACCACCACGGGGCACAGCAGCAATCACAGGGCGCTCGCTATACAGATATGAAGTCAATTTACTGGGCAGACTCATCTCCATCTGAGTGCTGCGCTCATTAACCAGTAACAAATCAGCGGCAGATAACAACGTCGAGTAATCTTCATTAGAAACCGCTGGCAAGACGGCAATATTGCTCTTGCCTAAACAGAGAGCCTTTAAGTTGGACTCTTGGTTCCCATGGCCCACCAGATAGATCTTGATTTTTGAGAAACTATTAAGAGAATTTGCTGCCCGCACAACATTTTCAAGATCTTGCTTGGCCCCCATATTGCCAGTGTGAATGACAATAAAATCATCTGGCAGCCAGCCAAATTTCATACGGGCAACATTTCGATCCTTAGGCACTACAGAATTGGCAGCATAAATGAGAATTGTGCTCACTCTGGCTTCTTGGATGCCCAACTTGATTATGACATCCTTCATCATTTGCGAAATAGCCACAACGCCCCTGGCTGATGCGAGTATTGCTCGCTCAATCCTTGTTACAACTTTCGCGATTAGAAATCCACCTGGTAAACCCGATTGACTAGCTCCTTGGCCTGCCAAGTCATGCACAACAATTCCATAAGGGGTCCCTAATTTTGCAGAAATTCTCTTGGCTACTAACCCTCCGGCCATAGACGATCCTATAGCTACAACTAAATCAAAACTCTGTAGGTTCAGTTCTGCAGAGCCTCGTCGGAGAGCCTTAATTAATGAGTGCTCGAAAAGAATTCGCGTGATGAGATTCAATTTCTTAGGTACATAATGGGTTGCTCTAGTAATTCTAATCCCATTCAAATTTATCCATTGCTCTGGATTAGCCTGATATGTTGCTGGAATTTTCCACCAAGGGTAATGAGGTACTCCGGTTAACACATGAACGTTATTCCCCGCTGAGTCAAGAGTGACTGCCAAGTCAGTTGCATATGGTCCGGTTCCTGTTGGCTCAGGCCAAAAGTTAGTTGTAACAAGAAGGATTTGTTTCATTACAGATCTATTTTGGCGGGTTAATCTGGCGCACCTTACCGCCAATCAACATAGAATAATCTGGCAGAGATTTACGAAGTACTTCTCGAGCTGAGACCACGGAGCACTCGCCGATGGTGACCCCAGAGAGCACCGTCGCCCCCAGGCAAATCCATGCACCATCTTTAATCTCAATGGGTCTGTGGTCATACTCCAATGATGCGGATTGATAGTCATGCCCACTGGAGCAAATAACCGCACCTTGTGAAATACAGACATTTGATCCAATATAAATAAATTCATGGTTGATAATTTGCACATTTTCACCCAACCAAGTTTGAGTGCCAATTACCAAATTCCACGGGAAATAAATTCTCGTGTTGCGGCGTACTAGGCAATTCTTTCCAATCTTAGCTCCAAATAAACGCAGGAGAGCTACCCGAATCTGAGAAGTAACCAAAAAGTTGCTAACCAGAAATTCACTAACAAGATTCCAACTAGCAACTCGCAATTTCCATAGCAAGTTATTCCTTGCAAAGTTTTGAAAAACCGACAAGTCACGACGCATAATTGACAGTATAGCCAAAAGAACAATGATTTACGCAAGTACCTCAGCTGGCCATATTCTACAGAGTCAATTCTAATCTTGATTCCTGAGGAGTATTATGAGTCCATGTTAATAGTTGATTATTATGCGAGACCCGCCTCAGCAAAACATGGTGGTGTGAATAGTTCTAGGAATGAGTTTATCACTGCACTAATGACACACACCGATTCTCAGGTAGTAATGATTGAACATCTCAAGGGGTACCGTACAACCCCGATTCCAAATGTCAGAATTTTAGGCATCAAACATCTATTTTCTCATCACACATTGATGCTACCCATAGGTATTACTCAGCATCTCCGAGGTGCAGATTTATTGATATTGCATGAAGGTTGGAACTTAGGAAATCTATATTGTGCAGCTCTCGCAAAAAGGCTTAAGAAAAAGTATGTTGTTATTCCTCATGGTGTATATGATCCTATGGTGGCCCAAAATATGAAGATGAAGAAATTACGGAAATATTGTGAAAAATGGGTTCTAAGCCATTCATACTTTGTGAATATTTTCTTTAAAGACGAAGCGCGCCATATTAGTCTAATTTCTCAGTCTGCACGAATAGTTGTTGCGCCAACAGGGATGTCACCATACCTCCATCAATACGCTTGGACCGGTGGTGGTGACTACGCCTATTTTGCTGGAAGACTGGATGTGAATCACAAAGGTTTAGATATCTTGCTTGACTCTTGGGCGGAAGCAGATTTGAAAATGAATTTGATTCTTCAAGGACCTGATTTTTTTGGAGGAGAAAAATTCCTACGCGATAAAATAGAAAAACTAAATCTTGAAGAATTTGTAACTATCTTGCCACCCGGTCCGCATTCTGAGGTTATGGAATTACTTGAAAAATGTATGTTTTTTGTCCATATATCTCGATGGGAGTCTTACGGTAGAAGCGTGGTTGATGCATTGGCAATAGGGACACCGACTCTAATTTCCAATTGCATGAATATTGCACGCGTTAATGGTATTTCGGACCACGCTTTAGTAACTCCATTAGAAGTGAAGCCAATAGTTGCATGCTTAAGAAGGCTTCAAAATGCTAGCGTTGACGAGGAGCCCGTAATTTCTCGCAGGAGTTGGACTGCAGAAAATTTTGCATGGGAGGAAACAGTTAGGATATTTTCTAGTGCCCTTGAAGCAGATCCTCTGCCAAGCGCTTGATTTCTTCAATATCTTGAATAATTTTAGTTGAGCTAAAGTGACTCAAATCTCGGAAAATCTTTGTTTTTGGTGAAGCTTGAGTGAGAAGCATTATTTTTTCTAGCTCGGCTAATGTTTCAAAGGTAAAGACTCCTTCTAATCTTTCGATATCAACCCAAATCCCTGATTTTTTTGAAACAATAACTCGCAACCCCGATGCTAGTGCTTCTAAACAAGGAAAACCGTAAACATCATTGAGAGACGGAAAAACAAGAGTATCTGCTTTCTGATAATGGGCGGACAAAGTGTTCCAATCTGACCTACCAAAATATTCAATACGTGAGTCTCTAAATTCTTTTTGAAGGATTTCTAAGCTAGGGCCTTCTCCAACAATATGCAATCGGTCCTCAGCAGATGCAACATTCGTAAACGCCCGAAAAAGTCGATCGAGTCCCTTCAGCGGTATCAGGCGACCCACAAACAAAAAAATATGTCCCTTCTCAGGAATCTTATTCTCTTGAAAAGGAAAGTTGCTTTGATCAAACCAGTTGTTAATTTTGAAAATTTTTCTACCAGATCCTATGTAGTTTTCAGCAGCCTTCTTTGAAAGTTCGCTAAGTGCGACTATCAATGTCGCATTCTGCATTGTCCAGCAGCGAATTCTGTGAACCATACCTCTATTAAAGCGACTGGAATCAAGTGTGGATTCATAAAGCATTGCACAGGGTAGTCGTAACTTCTTACATATCGTGATTAATGAGATATACCCAATCGCATCCCATCCTCCAGTAACAATTAAATCAAACTCCCTTATTTGGAAAATTTGCTTTACAGGAATTTTGAATCTAAAGAATTGACTCCTGGTTTTCATTCCTTTAGTGATACCTCCGGCAACCTCCCTCTGTCCTAATGTCACAATCGTAAGTTCATGAGCAGAACTTAGGTAGTCCAATGCGCTTTGCCGGTAGGGGTAAATTGAATTAGTAACCCAAAGGATTTTCATAGTCAAATTCTACGCCAATATTGCTATCGGTTGATGCGTACTGAAACTGTTTCAATCTAGTAGACTTACATTGTGGTAGACAAGATTGCAATGTTCAAAAAGACTTATCTATCGTTGAGTAATATTGTTGTTGGTCAATTTATAGTCTTCATTTACACTTTGGTGGCGGTTAGAAACCTTTCTCCTGCGCAGTTGGGTCAGTCGATGTCTTCACTAGCACTAGCAATGATTTTCGCTACAACTTTAGATTTTGGATATACCCAGTCACATCTCCGGAGGTATTCCCAGTTGAATTCTGGAGATTTTCGAATTATGAATTTACGAAATATGAGAACTTCATTTCTTACCATGTGCGCAGCAGCAATTTCTTTTGTGTTTTTCAATAATCTGATTTCATTGTCATTCTTAGTTGGATTACTTTGGCAGCTATCGGTTCAGAGCTCGATACCATTTCGAGCTGTTGATAATCTGATTGAATTGCTTTTAAGATCTGCTGTCGGCCGAATTCTAGGACTTTTTTTTGCTACATTTCAGTTTTTAGCCTTGAAAGAGCCGGAAAGTTATGTGACGGGTGTCGGAATTGTCTACCTTTTTGAAATTTGTGCGCTCTCTATTTGGAGCCGTGCAAGGCAAAAGGTGGCGAGCAAAGGGAATATTCTTGATGCTGCCACTTCAGTTATACCTGTGATCCAACAGTTTGACACCATAGTTATCCACAGATTTTCTGCAGAGGAGGCGGGATACTTTTCAGCGGTCAGCAAATGGCCAGCACTTTTTGCAAACTTGGTATCTGCGCTTAATTTTGCAAACTATAAGCAAAATGCCAACAACTTATATACAAGAACCGAATGGATGCGAGGTTTATTTCCGTATTTTAGAGCGTACGTAATCCTCTCAGTTGTTGTGATTGGTGTTGCATCCGCAATAATTCATAGTTTAATTGGATCAAATTATGAACCAAGTACGAAAATATTTCAGGTACTCATGTTTGTAAGCGTGATATCGTTTTGGAATCAAAGTTTCTATTCTAGGTTGACAGCTCAGGGAAAGAATTTGCTGTTGTTTTCAATCTATACCCCTTGGACTACAATTCAATTAGTCTTAATCGGAGCCATCATGAAAGATCACGGACTAACAAGGGCAGTCTGGGTCTATCCTGTTGCCCAATTAGGAATGTTGATTCACTTTTTGATTGCAGCAAAAGAGTAGAACTTTGCGAGTCCTTCACGCTGTCACGCTGATTTCAAATGATTCCCGATTTGGCGGTCCGACACAGGTAGCTCTTGGAATTTGCTCAAGTGTTTCTACAGAATTTACCGCTGAACTTATCGGTTTGTCTCAGGGAATCCCTCTGCGTAATCGTAGATATCAAAATGCGCAAGTGATTCTATTTAAATCCCATACAATTATCAGACGTCTAGGGTTTTCAGGCATATACAATTTGCGGATTTTTGTCTGGCTTTTGATTAATTTGAGAAAATTTGATCTTATTCATATACACATGACTCGAGATATGGTTACTTTTCCAATTGCGATTTTATGCTATTTATTTGGTAAAGACTATGTCTTACAGCCACATGGGATGATTGATCTAACTACTAAAAAACTTGGGCGATTTATTGATTTTTGCTTCACAAGAAGGATTATGAGAAATGCACGATTTATCTTGAGTTTAACTGAGGAAGAGGATCGAGATTTGCTCGCAGTTGAGCCGAAAATTTCATTAGAACGTTTTCTAAATTCAGTAGATATTCCACAATTGCTTGCGCAAAAAGAAGGTGTCATATTCGTAGGAAGACTTAGTCACGACAAGAGACCTGATCTATTTATAGAAATGGCTGAGATAGTCTTGAAGGAGCGGGGGAACGTAAGTTTTACAATTATAGGTCCAGATGGTGGCCTGCGCGATAAATGTTTAGATTATCTTGTGCGCAAAGGGCTAACAACCAAAATTAGCCTATTGGGACCAATGAGTCACGAGGAAATACTCTCTTCTATCGGAAATGCCCAGATTCTAGTACTCCCATCGCCTCGCGATCGATTCCCATTAGTGGTTATTGAAGCACTTGCGGCGGGGACCTCGGTCGTAGTGAGCGCAGGGAATGGCCTAGCTCATGATGTGAAATTATTTAAAAGTGGAATCGTGTGTGAGCTTAATCCCAGAGATCTTGCGAACTCAGTTATTCAAATACTTGATGATTTTTTATTTTTCTCGGAAAACGCACGTAGCCAAGCAGAACAAAATTATGGACGACGCCAGAATATCGATAACCTATCCAGAATATACAAATCAATAAAGATGAGCTAATTGAGTTAAGTAACACTTTTATCCAGATTTCTTTTTTGAACCAATGAAAAGAACAGAATTATTAGCAACGAGAGCCAAATACTTTTGTTCTCAGTCCAATTACCAATCATGCTTGAAGTAACGAAGATAGAAAAAAGATATATCTTGAATGACTTAAATATATACTTTGGTAAATCCTCAATTGTGTCAATCAATTTATAGAATAATCGAAAAACAAAGCAAATAAGAATCATTCCGACTATTCCATATTTCAGGAGTCCTCCAAATATATGATCGTAGGTCCTCCCTGATGGGAGACTGCCGGTACCGAAAAATGGATTATCTAGCCAAAGATTCAAGGCTTCTTCTCCTTGAGCTGATCTCGCCAGTAGGCTTTGTTTATAGCTTTCGTCACTTATTTGTATCGCATTAGGATTTATGAGAGCGACGGAATTCAGGATGCGACTTCTGAAATTGATGTTGCTCCAAAGTCCTAGCCAAAAGATGATGAGCACGATTGGTAAACCCAAAAAGAGTAATTGTCTGAATTTTATCACTGCAGAATAAATAAATCGGTTACCACCGAAAATCAACTGCATGAAAAAAATGGAAATAACTATGACTATGTAACTCCTTGTTAATGTTAGAAAGAGTAAAACCAAAATAATCGCGTTGTACATGAATAACACTTTTGAGTACTTTGGAAATGCGGAAGAGAGAATGGGAAAAAGACAAATTACTAAGATTCCGTAGTAATCACCATCGAGCCCTATCTTGTCCACTCCGAACCTGAATAAACCCCGTAATTGACTCCAGTATACGAAGGTAGTGAAGCTTCCAACAACCCCAAGACAACCAACCGCATGAATTGCAAAATCAGTTGTCAGTTGTTCGGATGATTCCACCAGTGGCCTAATGCTCAAAAGGAGAATAATAAAAATTAGACTGGACCTAATTATTTCAGTTATTTCTAGTCCCCTTAATAGCCCATTTGCGAAAATTTGCCCTGTTAAGGCAAGCAGAACTATTTGAAGGAAATGAACATACTTTTGGTCAATTCCATTATATTCTCTGTGACCTTTCCTTGTCTGTTTCCAAGAAAGAATGTTCAGTGCAACCAATAAGAGGAGATACAAATATTTTGCATTGGTTAATTCTAAATCTCCGAGTGCTAATATCGGAGCTAAGAGAAGAAAAATAAATCGGTATCTTGGAATCAGCGCCACCAAAAAGAATATAGATAAGGCAAAAGTCTTCATACGCTAATTGCTTCTGGTAGATCTGGAAATACCCAATAAAAATTGATGAGTTGAACGGTGGTTGCTCTCGACAAATTGTGCATTTGGATTCAAATCGACGGAAAGACTTTCTTCAATTGCATTTGATATTGCTAGAACATTATTGGACGATGTGGTAACTAAATTCCGATGGGCTATTGCGAAATTATTCCACTGTTTCAAATCTCGAATTATTATCTTTACATTATTGCGAACTGAGCCCACTATTAGACCACTTGCAGCAACAAAATCGTTGTACAGCAAGAAGACGGTATCCGAAGCTTTTAAAGCAGTGACAAGTTGGTGGTCCGAGACATAAGCATCTCGTATGTAAACATTCTTAGAGGGAAGACGTTTTATGTCATCATACAGTTCTAAATCTATCTTTCCAATAAATAGAAAACTGTAATCACATTGTCTAATCTTTTCATAAAAAACTTGAATCACCTTTTTAGATAGTTTTCTGCGATCTATAAATCCTGGTATGACTATGAGAGTTGAATCTAAGCTGATACCCAATTCATTCCTTGCCTCAGCCTTAGTCTGAGACAATATTGGCAGCATGTCATCGGTGTCTACCAATTTCTCAAGAGAGTATCCCGCAGATGTATCGAGTGGAATTCTCAATTGCCCAAACTCAGAGTTCTTTACTGCTAAAAGTAAATGTATCAAGATTCGCTTGATTTGATAATTGATTTTTGATTTTATTGTATCTTTTTGAATGTAAGGTCGCATGATAATCGACTTCATTTGATTCTTTAGAAGGAATTGATAGATCAACCAATTGTCCCCATCAAAAAAGATCGTTTGATAAATGTCGAGTTTTGCACAGTCTGATTTAGCAAATTTAATTAACTTCAACTTAGAAGTCGTTTCGAATTCACACAAAATCAGATTTTTGAAGGAACTAGGTAATTTTGACGAATTACTCTTGTAGTTCAGCATATACAACTTTATTACTTCATCTGAGGGCAATTCAGACAAGAGTATTTCTAGCCACCTTAATCTATGACCATCAATATTTTCTAATATTAGAGCTCGTCGCATTTTAAAAGTATAGGAGTTTTCAATCGTTGCGTATTGGAACAGAGTGTAATCCCCACATCATTTTTTGCGGAGACCGCCCGCGTTAGTCATATAAGTGGGTTGTTAGGGACTCGAACCCCAATAAGGGTTATGTACTCACATGGTCCAAATTTTGATGTAACCGATCTTGTACTAGACCTCATATTGTAGGGATTGGGTCTGACATTTACTAGATTTTGAACAGATTCAGGATGGACTTGGGCTGCTTGAAGCGGGAATTATCCCTGAATGCCAATGTGTCAGTGGTGGGTGCCAATGTACAGATATTAGAATAAAGACTGCCTATCCAGCCCCCCAATACGTCAGTGGACGTTGGATAATAGGGGCATGAGAGTAAGAACTGGGAAAATAGCAAAAATTGCGGATGTTGTATCTAAGCAAGGTTTTTTTGTGGTTTCACAGAGATTATTCCTTCGCTGCTTGTATCGCACTCCTTATTTTAGGAGGTATATCGAGAGATACATCTTCAAAGGTGACATTGAGAAGAGATTCACAGCCATCTACAAATTGAATTATTGGGGAAATATTGAGAGTGCTTCCGGAGGTGGGTCGACCAGTAAAGTGACTGCGAATCTGCGGGAGGAACTACCGTATTTGTTGAGAAATCATCAGATAACGTCAATTTGTGACGCTCCCTGTGGGGATTTTTCATGGATGAAATCAGTCATATCGGAAGTCGATGTACTTTATAAAGGAGTTGACATCGTTCCTGATTTAATATCGCAACTAAGCGTTTTTGCGTCTAAGAATATATCATTTGAGAAAGGTGATATAAGGACCTTTGATTTTGATGGTTATGATCTAGTTCTAGTTCGCGATTGTCTTTTTCACTTCAGTTATACCGACATTAATGCCTTTCTCGAAAATTTGAGTGGATGCGATTACAAATACTTATTGACAACTTCTTATCAAAAGGATTTATCATTTGAAAATCGAGACATCAAAACCGGAGATTTCAGGAAGATCGATTTACTATCCGCTCCCTTCAATTTCGACAGTTCCTATATTGCAGCTATAGAAGACTGGGCAAAACCTGAATCGGAGAGATACTTGTACTTATGGAATAAAAAACAAGTACCAATGCGATTGACAAGTTGAATTCAAATGATCAATCTCAGCAAATCGCAGGAGTACGAAAATGGATGCAAGATTACTCTGAACTTTTGAAGGCTAATGAAACTCACACAATGGTAAGAAGCTATGCATTAATTGCTGAGAATTTCTCTGTATAGTTCAAGACAGGTTAACTAAACTTCTATGACACTATTTTCGATTGAGAAAGCAGCATAAAAGTGGGTTGTGAGGGACTCGAACCCCCGACCCAGGCATTAAGAGTGCCTTGCTCTACCAACTGAGCTAACAACCCATTCAAGCGTCGAAATGCTTAAATGCAGAGCAGACCCTACCAGCGCCGCGCTGCTTGTTTAACCACGTATCTGC
>JACCED012293662.1_pt1 | contig 10046 bp, 8 predicted proteins | sample 7455021 | NCBI WGS metagenome assembly JACCED01 (sample SAMN15323456, study PRJNA562643) | freshwater metagenome | isolation source: river surface water | place: USA:Blue River Watershed | collected 2017-08-19 | reverse complement strand
TGTCGAGTACATTTAATAAATTTTGTGGATTCAATTTCTCCTGATTTGCGTCTGGTAGAATATTGTATACCATTTGTTCTATTTCCTTCAAAATTATCTCTTATAGTTATAAGAGATGAACAACATTGTGGAATTATGAAATTACGATTAAATTCTGTTGGATAATCTATTCTTAAAGGGGATTCATCGAAAAAAAATGTCTCTTCTAAAAAATTATCTGACCAACAATCTAAAAATATAGTTGAAACAGATGGTGAAGGTCTGTAAAGTAGAATATCGGAATTTCTATTATTATTTTCAGGTACATCTACTTCAAGTCCATAACCGACATGTCTCACACCACTCTCAAGTTCTGCTCTTAATTGTATATATAAATAACTAACAGGACGATATATTCGTCGACGAATTAGATGAGAATTTATTAAGTATGACAAACTAATAGAACTGAAATTTGATTTTCTAGTAATACTATAATTATACAAATAAATTGGATCATGTTCATGACCTAAAAATATATCTGGAATAATTTTTGAAAATTCTTTTGACATTTTATTATCTATAATATTATAATAAAATCAAGTTAAAAATTGTAACTTTTTAAATTTTTATAATTTATATTGACTTAGTATTTCATCAATTTGTTTTTGAGTAAGATCTGGATTTAATTTATATGTTTTAGTAGGATCAACGACTTCAGGAATAATTACAGGTGTAGGAGTAGGTGTAGGCGTAGGCGTTGGTGTAGGTGTTGGTATGATAGTTTTACTTAATAAATCTTCTTTCTTAATCTTCAAACCCTTAACCACGTTGGTAACTGTGCAATTTTTACCATTATTTGTCACTGGTGTCTTCACATTTTCATAATACACATTATTTACTTTAACATTTGCTGCTGGAACATAACTTGAACCACTTTTATTATCTAAGAGTATATTTGCATCATTGACTAATTGAATATTTTCGATTACGTGATCAGTTCCATAAACACGCATTCCAGAACCACTAAAGTAACAAGTATCAACTTTTGTTTTATGAGCATGACGAAGCACTAATTTACTGGTACCATTATTTTCAAAAATACAGTTTTTAATAGTATTTCCTGAACATTTAACAGATACAACCTCTGGATCACCTAAACATTTATTAAAATAACATTGATCAATAGTACAATTAGCCTCTTTGTTTTCGTAACTACTAGTGGCAATTCGAATCATTTCTCCTCCATTATCAGCGCTAATTTTACTAAAATTTTGAAAAGCGCAACATTTGATGTAATTGTTAAGTGGGAAATCAAGTCTCAAGAAAACCCCAGTATTAGACTTTCCATTTAAAGATGAATTATACATTTGAAAGTTTTTGGCAGAAGTTTTGGCACAGATGTAATCAACATCACTGGTAGCACATTTGACATTAAGCATACTGAAGTTAATCAGTTTTAAATTCTCAGCGGCAATTTCAACAAAAAAGCCAGAAATTTTGAAATTTTTATCACCATCAAGAAAGTATATATTTGATAAACTATAATTTTTTCCACTTATTTTTAAAGTTGATTTACCTTTTAATTCAACATTCAAAACTAAAATAACTTCTAATTTCGAGTCGAATGTAAAATTGATATCTAAATTTTTATCAGTTACAACGTTTTTGGTTTTGTTGAGTAAAATACAACTTTGTTTTACTGTTTTTGCTTTATTCAGAACATCTTCGTAATTTGAGCATTCAGTAATTGGCAGCGAACTAAAATTATAATTCGCATAAAATTCATTGGCGGGATTGTACAGCGCTTCCATTTTTATATTTAGCAAGATATTTAAAATTTATTTTTACTCTTTTATACTTTTATAAAGCGTAATCAACTTCGGAAAAAGCCATCATTTTTAATAAATCATCTTCATCTACTTCCACATCAATAAAAGTTGGCTGAGAAGAAACTCTAAATCGACTATTGGATATCCAATCTATATCACATCCAATCCAATATTCTCTATTTAAAATTGTTGAGAAGGGTATTTTATAAAAGTCGTGTCCATATTTTGTACTATTAGAATCACGAACTATCCAATATTCTATACCATCTTTTTTTTCCCATCCATAAATGATGATAGCATGTTTATCAATATTATATCCTAAAACTTCCATATCTTCTTTACTTAAAATTTCTGTTGTCGGAATAAAATATGTATTTCCGGAAGGCAACTCATTTTTCAAAAATGAAAAATATTCATTTGTAATTATAATAGTAGACAGTATTGGTTTATTTATACAATATAAAATGTATTTAATAATATTTTGAAAAAATTTAAGATCTTCCTCAGTGATATTATTTTTTTCTTTACTTAAGAATTTAATATATTTGACATCTTTGATTTTAACATTAAATTTATAATGTAATTCAGATAATATATCTACTGGTTTTTGACATTGAAAAATGTTAGTTTCTTCTTTTAAACAACAATCAGGATACATATAACCTAAATAATCAATAACCATATGTTGAATCGGTATAACTAAAGCAGTATTCATAAAATTTTCAAATTCTATAAAATCAATTGTATCATTTTGTGAAAAACATTTTTCTAATTTAGCATAAAAATCTTTTGAATTTTTTGACATCTAATATAAAATTTCTTGTGGAAAATAACCTTCAAAAGTAGTTAAATTACATAATGAATCTCCAGGATGATATTCTCTGCATACACGATTACGCATAGAGGTAATCCACATCGTACTTGGTATGACAGGAGAAATTTTTTCTTGTAAACTAAGTGTATCACCAATCAGAGAAGCCGTGGCATACGCCCAGCATGTAGGAAATTTTTGTAGTCTACCTGGTTCTAAATTAATCAAATTGCCTAAAAAAAATTCAGAAGGATAACTCATATTTATAATTATAAATTATAAATTATATTTTTTAAATTTATCTATAATAAATGAAAATATTAAACAAAATAAATCAAAAAATTGTAAATAATGTATTTATTATTGGTATAATAATTATTTCGATAATACTTATTATTGTAATTATGACAATATTAGTCAATAAAAAAGAAGAAAAAAATAGTTCACATAATACTAATTTACCAACTTTACCGACTAATTTACCTCTTTATCCAACAAAAGAACCTACTCAGATTCCTACTCAGACTCCTAAACCCATCACTCCATTAGAAAGATTAAAGAACTTATTTAATAATACCGATACAGATTTAAATAATGTTGGTGGATTACTCGCCAAAAATTTTGTATTTGATAGTTTTGAAACCTTTTTAAAAAAAGGTGATGTTGAACTAATTGACACCGGAGATTGCGCAAGTGTAAATAGACATACTTGTGCAGCTTATACATATATTAGAAAAGATCTTTCTTCCATGTTATTTATGTATCCAACGACGAATAAAGATTATTTCACACCCTGTGGTATTATATTTGATATACAAAAAATATGGCCACTAGTTACCCTTGCCGCTATCATAGATGCTGATACAAATATTCGTAATTGTTTAACAAATGAATCCGGATCTGATCTACTTATCTATAATCCTTTTTATAAAACAGACATTAACGATTGTGTAAAAGATACATTAACCAAAAAATACGGTAAAGGAAGTAAATATTTAAGTTATGCGGTGTATCTACCAAGTGAAAATTCTGGAGGTAGTTGTCCAACTAGTTGTAATGATGATTTAACTTGTATGTATAATAATTCTGGTGGGACAATTAATTTGTGGTATATGTTAGGTAATAAAAATTTATGTCAAGATGGTTACGCAGATTGTTTTGATTATACGGAAGTTAGTTCTAGTAAAGTTCCAAATAGTATTAAAAATAATTTTTCATTTTGGAATCAACCAAGTGGATATCTCAAACAAACTATTAACCAAAATTGTCCATTTACCAAAAAACCTTTTCTTTATGTTTTTGAAGAAAATAAGGAGGAAAATAATAAATATGGTATTTTCGTTGAAGATAATCGCATCGCCGTATACATTGGTAAGAATGGAGAAGGTTTTCAAGAAGTTATCGGAAATATTAAGGATCCACGAACCTTGATGCTGAATCAAGCTCGTTTTGAGAAAAAAGATTGGAATCTTTGGATCAAAGTTTTGAAAGATTATTACCAAATACTACTTAACTTAATGAATTCGGATAATAGTATGAAGAGTAATTTTAGTAAGTATAGTTATATTTTAGCGAATCCGGCTGATCCTAGTTTTATTGAAAATGAAGTAAATGTCTATATTGACCCAGATACTACTACAACAGAATACCAAAAACAAAATAAAATATTTCAAGATGCTATTTTGGGATTTTATTATATTGGGACCGATTGTGAAGAGCAAATGAAAGATCTACAGGGAGTCAATACAACTTACTATAATTATAAATATAATTCAAATACTGATCGATGTAATGGGTTTTATAATATGGCAAAAGGAACTAGACAAAAATATGAAAATGACCATATTCAAAAAGCCAAAAAATTGGCGCACCAGGTCGCTAAAATGTTTAATGAAAAACATAATAAAAATCTTCCGGTATTTAAATGTTCAGCAGACAGTAGTACTTTTCCAAATTATAAACATCTTGAAAAAGCACTTCAAGGGAAAACAAATTTTGATGATATTTTTATGATAGAGACTGAATGAATATTATTTTTATTACAAAATAATATTTACAACTCATTTTTCTTTATTATTTTATTTTTAATCCCGAATCGAACAACTTAAGACAATAGAAACATAACTATATTCAGCGGGCGCTGCTTCATTACCAGTAAATTCAATATAGTGTTGATATTTAACATTATGAAAATTACCACTACTTACAAACAGAGGAACTACTTTTTTTGATTTATCTTCTAACTTTTCTAATTTATCTTCTAATTCACTAAAATCTGTTAAAAATCTTTGAATATCTGAATAACTCATAACCTCCAAGCACTTTCTATCACTTTGATCATAAGAGCCATAATAATCGCTTTCAAATTTATTTATAACATAACCAAGTTCAACATTATACTTGCTTTTCAAAATTTCATATAACTTACGATCTCCTAATTTAAGAAATTCTGCTGTTACAGTAAGTGGATAATGTCGAGATAAAAGAAAGGAGAATTCAGTCACTAGTTCTCCTTCCTCCTCTCTTTCTCCAATTAAAAATTTTTCGATCTGTGAAAGTAATTTATCTGAGATATCAGTATTAATTTCATCAATATATTTTTCATTACATAAATACGTTTTAAGATCTTTATTATATGGACATTCAGTATTATCTCCTTCATCTTCTTCGTCTTCTTCAACAGTTTTTTTAATTTCTGATTTATTTTCTATATCTTCGATATAAACATCATATTGTAAAACAATACGAATTCCCGATTTTACCGGTTTTACTTCATGATCAATATCAGTCAGAAATAAAATAGAACCTTCATTCCAATCAGTAAATTTACAAGTATGTAAAATATTTTCGTTTTTTTCAGTTTCAGTTTCTAATTCGTTTCTTTCATTTTTTTCATAACTATTTTTGTAAAGTACTAGTTCTCCTCCAGTAAAAATTTTAGAAACATTTACTACTAGTGTCGCATAATGATTTGGAGCATGAATAGTATCCTTATGTCGTTCAAACTTTCCACCTTCTTGGTAAATCTGCATTTTATAAAGTTTATAGACAAATTTTTTATTTTGTGGTGCTAACCCACCAAAATAGGTATCAAAATCTGGTCCATTTTTTTTATCGATTATTTCGATACGATTTGCTGAAACTTCGAGCGCCTTACGTACTTTCTCATCATAAACTGTTTCATGACCTTTGCCAAAAGGTGCTGGAACTGCTAATTGACAAATTTTCTCAGTATCAACAAAAAATTCTTTATAATTGGTATAATTATAGTAATAAGGTTTTATTTCACTTTCTCTCAAACCAATAACTTCTTCTCCGTCGATACGGAGCGATTCAATATAATTTTGAACGGTAAGTCTACTTTTTTCAAATAGTTTAAATTCTGAATTTATACTTTCCAGACTTTGGCATATTTCATGATTAGTATGAACAGTGGTATGACTTAAATATTCCGATTTTCCTTCTTGAAATACACGATCCATTTCGGTATTAATGCGTGCGGCTTTTTGTAAAGTTAGCTGCATTTTTATTTGATTTAACAGGTATATTTTTCCTGTTATTTTTAAAAATATTTTCAATTTTAAAAAATTTTATTAAATAAAAATGAGTTGTCAAAATTCTCCAAACATGAGTTCATTATTAAAAAATGAACCTATGACATTTACAATTTCTTCTAGTTGTCAATGGTATAATACCAGAATACCTTTATTTGCAGGTCAGAAATATTTATTTACCGCTGATCTAAAACAAAATTGGAATGATTCAAATATTAAAACAAATGCGTGTGGTTATAAACCATCAGATTTAAGTTATTTTAATCCAAGCAGATATGCTTTACAAGCTGCCGATTTTTTTAAAGCAAAAAGATATCCTGGAGCCAATTGGTTTGAAATAATTGGATCTATTTGTGGTAATTCTGATCCTAAATCTTGTCAAAAAGAAGATTATTTTCGTATGTTTAATTGTGATAATTTAGGACAAAATATAGGTAAAATTACAAGAGTATTTGTACCTCCGAAAAATGGAATACTCTTCTGTTTTGCTAATGATAATAGTTATTTTTACTTTAATAACTCAGGATCAATCGATATTACAATTCAAAAAATTTAAAGCTAAATAGACTCTTATAAAATAAGAAATTTTTCTTTATATTCTGCTTTATTTTACAGAAGATTTAGAAATTATATTAAGACAAGAGCTGCAATATTAGGTTTAACAATTATAGCTGCTGCTTCAACTTTCGTATTATCTGTTGGAGAAATGTCATCTAATGGTAATATTTCAAATATTAACCCTGTAGGTACATTTACAACTTCTGCTAATACAACATCGCATACAATGATATTTTTAGGTGTTACACCAACAGATAATACTGTATTTTTTATTCAACAAGTAGATCCAAAATCTAAAAATTAGTACACCAACTACAGGTAAAAATACCCCGGGTTTAGCTGTTTTACCTGAAATACTTATTATTGGACCTGAACTCCATACATAAAATTTTAAACTAACATTAATTTTAAAATTTCTGTAAAATTAAATTTATATATTTAATTTATATTTTGAAAAATATTATTTTCAATTAGGTTATTTAAAGTTACTTTATCCATATCACAATCAATACTAAATGATCTACCAAAATCATATTTATAATGAGTAAAATGGATATCAAGACCAAACCAACATTCTTTATTATCATATCTTGAAAAGGCAACTTTTCTATAATATTTCAAATTACTGTCTCTGATATACCAAAATTCACGATAAGGTTCTACTTTTTCTCTACTCCATCCAAGTATGACAACAGAATGATTCATCATACGATATTTAAAATTATCAAAATTTTCTTTTTGTTCAAATATATCACATTCTATACTATATTTAAATTTTTGTTTATAATAGTAATATTCTTGTGTGTATATCATTTCTGTTACAACTATATTATGAGTCATTATAAAATATTTTAACATATCTTGTATATATTTAATATCATCGTGAGTATAATCAAAACGATCTTTTCTAAATCTCATAAACCTATATAATTTTGTAACTTTGATTTTGGCAGAATTTAATATCATATCTTTAAAATTTTTATTTTTACAATAATATGAAAAATTATTTTTACGTAATGATCTAAGACAACAATCAGGTTTATTTCCCAAATAATCTATTTTTATATTTTTATCTGGTTTATATATTTTTTGACCTGTCTCGAATATGATAGTTTCATTCTCTTTATAACAATCTTCTACTTTAGTATAAAATTTTTCTGGATATTTTATCATATATAAAGCTACTGTCATACAGTTATAACCAACATTTATATTGTCAAACGATAATGCACCATCAAATTTAGATATTTCTTTAGCCATAGAAGTTATCCAAATTGAACTTGGATAAATTGATTTTAAATTATATTTAATTGATAATTTATCACCAATAATTGAGGCTAATACGATGGCCCAACAATTTCCAAATATTTGTTTTCTAGGAAGTTCAATCATATTTTTATTTTTTAAAAATACCGCGTATTCAGTTGGTAAATCTTCCATTTATTAATTAAAATAAATTAATTAATAAATTAAATTATTATAAAATTTTATTTAAGGGGATTTTACAGTTTTTAACTATTTACCTATTCTCTAATTTTTACACATAATGCGATTGAAACATAAGAATATTCAGCAGGAGCTGCTTCATTACCCGTATGTTCAACATAATATTTAGAAACAGTACAATTAAAATCAGCAGATGTAACAAAAATATGAATTGGTGGTTTTTTAGTTTCTACTTTACTTTCTAAATTAGTCTCTTTCTTAGTTTTACAGTATTCTAAAAAGTTTTGTAAATCAGTATAACTCATAACTTTCAAATCCATTCTAGTTTCATCATAACTATCATCATAATCACTCATATAATGATTTACGACGTATCCTAATTCAACATCATACTTCTGAATTAAAGTTTGATAGAGCTTAAGATCTCCGTTTTTCAAATATTCTTTAGAAATCGATAGAGGGTATTTATGAGAAAGCAAGAAACAAACTTCGGTAATTGATTTTTCTTCGAGAAATTTTTTGAGGGATGATAAGATTTTTTGATCTACATTAATATTTAATTCTTCAATATAATTTTGATTACACAAAAATTCTTTTAATGGTTTATTATAAGGACATTCAGAATTATCTTCGTCGTAATCATTTTCGTAATCATTTTCCTCATCTTTTTCTCCTTCTATTTCACTCTTTTCACCTCCTTCTTCATTTTCACTCTTTTTATTCTCTTCTTCTTTTTCTTCTATATAAACATCATATTGTAAAACAATACGTGTTCCTGAAGTTACAGGTTTAACTTCATGATCAACGTCTGTTAAGAAAATTATGGATTTCTCATAATAATTCGAAAAATTACATTTAAAGAGGTATTTATTTTTAACTTCGTCTTCATCAACTTCATCCTCTGTTTCAACTTCTATTTCAACTTCGTCTCTTTCATCTTTTTCATCTTTTTCAACTTCTTTTTCAACTTTTTCAACAGCGTCGTGCGGGGGCGCAACCCTGCTGCAGCTGACTAATTCACCTCCAGTAAATGTTGTTGGAATACTTACTACTAAAGTAGCATAATGATTTGGTGTATGAATAGTATCCTTGTGACTTTCAAACTTTCCGCCTTCTTGATAAATTTGCATTTTATAAAGTTTATAAACGAATTTTTTCCCAGCTGGAATCATCTCTTTAAATTGCTCGTCAAAAAAATTTTTTGTGTTATTCTCCTTCTTTATAATTTTAATACGATCAGCTTTGATTTCCAAAGCCTTACGGACTTCTTCGTCATAAACTGTTTCAGACCCTTTACCAAATGGTGCTGGATTGGCTAATTCACAAATTTTTTCGATATCCACATAAAATCTATCTTCGGTGTAAGATTTGTTTCTTAGACTATTATAATAATAATTATAGTTGTTCCGATAAACTTCCACTTTTTTATATCCTACGACTTCTTCTCCATCGACTTTTAAAGACTGAATAAAATCTTGTCCTGATAAATTTGACATATGATAAGATTTATATTGTGAATTAAGAATATCCATATATTGGCAAATTTCATGGTTAGAATGGATGTTCGATTCACTTAAAAATTTCGATTCACCATTTTCAAAAATATTTTGTAATTCTGAATGAATTTTGGCTGCATTTTCTAATGAGATCATCTTTTTTGCGATAAAATTATTTTAATCTAAATAACTTTTGAAAAAATTCAATTTTATTTTACCAACTAATAATTAAACATAATATGGTTAAGTTAGATATTAAAATTTTTTTATTACTTCGTAATAAGTTGGAACTTATTTATGATTTAGAGAAATTTTTAGACAAAATTGAGCAAATTAAAAAAGATCACTACGAAGGTAAAGTTGAAATTGAGAG
>JACCED011547353.1_pt1 | contig 10046 bp, 9 predicted proteins | sample 7455021 | NCBI WGS metagenome assembly JACCED01 (sample SAMN15323456, study PRJNA562643) | freshwater metagenome | isolation source: river surface water | place: USA:Blue River Watershed | collected 2017-08-19 | reverse complement strand
TTTTTATCGGGAGCGCAAGCGGTTTTAATCTCGATCACAAATGGTTCTTTACCCTCTTTTGGCAAACCATGAATCAACATTCGCTCGGGAGTAATTTCGAGATGACGATGTGACTCGCCATTTACTTTTAAGGAAATAAACTCCAGACCCTCGCCATCCAGATTCAACGGAATTTCTTTCTTTGCAGAAATCGTTTGAGCGCTGGGCAGAACCTCAATGCGGCTTTGCACCACAGTGCGGTGCGCTTGCAACTCAAAGTCGAGTTCGACCTGAGAAAATTGATAATCAGGAGTTTTGTATTGAAGACGTAAGAAACGTTTAGATGTATCGGATCGCATTGTGTAATTTTAAATTGTTGACCTAACGGGTGCGCTTACATTCCTAGGTCCAAAGTAGGGTCGCAATGCCTAATGCAATAAAAATCACTGCAGCAATCATGTGCACGATCTTGATGGGCAATCGCTTGGTAAATTGTTGTCCTAACCATACAGCTGGTGCATTAGCCAACATCATGCCTAAAGTGGTACCAATCGTTACCGAGAAAACACTGTCATACTTTGCTCCCAAAGCAACCGTAGCAATCTGAGTCTTGTCTCCCATTTCGGCTAAGAAAAATAATCCGGTTGTTAAAACAAAAATCTGCCAAGCGCCTTTGACCCGTTTTGTTTTTTCATCCTCATCGAGCTTATCGGGGATCAACAACCAAATACCGATTACTAAAAAGCCCAAGCCTAAGATCCAGCGCAAGATATCTGGATTCAGAACCCCTGCCAACCAATGCCCCACCAAGGCAGCTAAGGCATGGTTCACCAGAGTCGCTAGCAGAATTCCCCAAATGATCGGCCAGCCATGTTTTGGGTAACGCGCGGCGAGCATGAGGGATAAAAGTTGAGTTTTATCGCCAATTTCAGCCAGTGCTACCACCCCTGTTGAAATGACGATTGCAGAAAAATCCATATAAATCAGTTATTTAAATAAAATCTATCAATATTTTTAATTAATACAATTTGGCTATCATAGGAAAAAACCCTAAACTGCGTCCATCTAAATTTTTCACAAAAAAGGTAAAAGCATGACTTTACGCGAAGGCAATCTCGAGGCTCCAACTCGGCACCCCCTCGATTGGACGAACCCCGATTTTTACAACACCGAAAAATTGGAAGCAGAGATGGAGCGCGTCTTTGATCTTTGCCACGGTTGCCGCCGTTGCGTCAATCTGTGCGGCTCGTTTCCAACGCTGTTTGATTTAGTCGATGCCACCGAAGAAGGTGAAGTTGAGGGTGTTGCTAAAGCCGATTACCAAAAGGTGGTGGATCAATGCTACCTCTGCGATGTGTGCTACATGACCAAATGCCCTTACACACCCCCACACCCATGGAATATCGACTTTCCCCATTTGATGTTGCGCGCCAAGGCCGTGGCATTTAAGCAAGGCAAAGCCAGCTTTAGAGACAAGCTGCTCTCCTCCACCGATCAATTAGGTCACTTTGCAGGTATCCCCATTGTTACTCAAGCGGTTAATGCGGTAAACAACATTGGCGTCACTCGTTTGGCGATGGAAGGTGCATTGGGCGTTGACAAAAAAGCATGGATTCCTGAGTACGCCCCCAAAACCTTTCCTCAACTAGCTAAGCCTTCTAAACCTTATGCGGTGAAGGATGGCGAGCGCACACCTGGAAAGGTTGCAATTTATGCAACCTGCTACATCAACTACAACGAGCCAGGAATAGGTCAGGATTTAATCAAGATCCTCAATCACAATGAAATTCCATATGCCTTAGTCGATAAAGAAGCATGTTGCGGCATGCCCAAATTGGAATTGGGTGATCTTGAGTCCGTTAAAGAAAACAAAGAAAAGAACATTCCAAAATTAGCTAAATTGGCACGCGAGGGCTATGCGATTGTGACCCCAATCCCATCATGCACGCTCATGTTCAAGCAAGAGCTGCCTCTCATGTTCCCAGACGATGCAGACGTGCAGGCTGTGAAAGAAGCGATGTGGGATCCATTTGAGTACTTCATTGCGCGTAGTAAAGATGGTCTTCTCAAGCAAGACTTCAAAGAAGAATTGGGTCATGTGAGTTATCACGTTGCTTGCCACTCACGCGTGCAAAACGTTGGACAAAAAACCGCTGAGGCGCTCAAGTTAATCCCCGGAACCGCAGTGAATGTGGTCGAGCGTTGCTCCGGTCACTCGGGAACTTGGGGGGTTAAGAAAGAGTTTCATGCAATGGCCATGAAGATCGGTCGTCCAGTATTTAGAAGCATGGCTGAAGAAACACCCAATTACATCAGCTCAGATTGCCAACTAGCCGGTCATCATATTGCTCAAGGCATGGAAGAACTTGGCTTACCTAAAACAGCAATGGCTCATCCTCTAACACTAATGGCCAAAGCATACGGACTTTAATTAAGCAACGGAAAATTTATGGATACAGGATCAATTAGTATGGGAAAAATTACACGCGATAGTCTATTAAGCCTCGAGGCTTACCACAAAGCTCGTCCAGAAATTCGGCAACGAGCGATTGCTGAGCGCAAGCTGCGCACTGTTCACCTTGGCGAACACCTCACTCTAATTTTTGAGAATGAGTTTTTGATGCGCTATCAAATCCAAGAAATGTTGCGGGTTGAAAAGACCTTCGAAGAGGAAGGCATTCAAGACGAACTCGATGCATATAACCCAATGGTTCCGGGTGGCTCTGATTTCAAGGTAACGATGATGATCGAATACTCGAACGAAGCTGATCGTAAAGTTGCTTTGGCTAAATTAGTAGGCATCGAAGACCAAATCTTTATTGAAGTTGAAGGACAGCCTCGTGTTTATGCAATCGCCGATGAAGACTTAGATCGGGCAACTACTGAAAAAACTTCTGCTGTTCATTTCTTGCGCATTCCCGTGACTCCGGCAATGAAAGAAGCACTAAGAGCGGGGGCGCAAATGATGGTAGGTTGCGACCACAAAGGTTACCCCATGCATGTCGAAACCTTACCACCCGAGACGCTTGCCTCACTAATTACAGACCTCGACTAAAGCAGAGCTGAGTAAAGCATCGTCTGCTGAAACAAACGGTCGCTTCTGCGCTTTTGCCACAGGTGCAGAAGTTAAGTTCCCACGACACACACTCAATCCATTCTTTAGATGAGGATTGAGCTGCATCCCTTTGATGGCCCCATGTTGTGCAATCTCCTCGATAAATGGGAAAGTTGCATTGGTAAGCCCCATGGTTGAGGTGCGAGCCACAGCACCCGGCATATTTGCCACGCAATAATGAATTACCCCCTCATGCAGGTAGGTTGGCTCTGCATGGGTAGTTGGTCGTGAGGTCTCAAAACATCCCCCTTGATCAATTGCCACATCGACTAATACCGATCCTGGTCGCATCGATTTGACCATTGCCTCACTCACTAACTTTGGCGCTGAATCTCCGGGTAATAACACGGCACCGATCACGAGATCTGCATTCTGAACGGCAGTCTTAATACTTTCTTGATCAGAGAACAGGGTTCGAACACGATTGCCATAAACCGTATCGATTTGACGCAAGCGATCGAGGTCACGATCCATCACACTCACTTGCGCCCCCATTCCCAGAGCAATCTGCATTGCGTTACGCCCCACAACCCCTGCACCTAAAATGACAACATTTGCCGGGTTTACTCCTGGGATACCGCCTAAGAGTAAACCGGCGCCTCCCTTACTTTTCTCAAGGTGCGCAGCCCCCGCTTGAATCGACATACGTCCAGCCACTTCACTCATAGGGGCCAAGAGTGGCAAGCCACCGCCCGAAGAAGTTACGGTCTCGTAAGCAATACAAATCGCCCCAGACTGAATCAAGGCCTCGGTTTGTTTGGGGTCGGGCGCCAAATGAAGATAAGTAAAAAGTGTTTGATCCTCTTGTAGCATGGCGCACTCTTGCGCTTGAGGTTCTTTAACTTTCACAATCAATTCTGCTTCTGCAAAGATCTCTTTGGCACTTTCTAATAATTGCGCCCCTGCCTCTTCATAGCTCTGATCCGAAAAACCAATTTGCGCACCAGCATTCTTTTGCACCAGAACACGATGTCCTTGCTTAGTCAGAGTGCTGACTAGGCTTGGAGTTAAACCAACCCGAAACTCATTATTTTTAATTTCTTTTGGTACACCAATAATCATTTTTGTTCTCCTAATTGATAGACCTGTTTCTTATCGATACCCAAGATGTAATACAGGACAAAATAAATGGCGAGCAGGATGGGTCCGACAATCAATGCCATACGGGCATCTTCATGAAAGCTCATCAATACGATCACCAGAAAAATAAATGCCAATGCAAACCAAGTTGAGAATGGCCACCATGGTGCGCGATATGCAAGTTTTGATAATTGCTCAGCGCTTAAGGACTTCCGAAAGCGGTAATGGGTATACAAAATCGCAATCCACACCATTAAACCGACAAAGGTTACAGCGGCCATCATGTAATGGAATGCCTTCTCAGGCACCAGATAGTTCAATATCACCCCGGCCATTGGTACGCATACGGTTCCAATCACTGCACGATGCGGCACACCCGAGAGCGATAAACGAACAAAGGGTTTGGGGGCATATCCGTTTGCTGATAAGGCATAGAGCAATCGTCCGCCACTGAAAACCCCAGCATTACATGCCGATAAGGCTGCGGTGATCACTACAAAGTTAACAATACCTGCCGCCTCTTTAAGACCAATTCGTTCAAACATCGCTACAAAGGGACTTCCTTGTTGACCAACCTCGTTCCAGGGAAATAGAGCTAGGATCACGGTCAACGCACCAAGATAAAAAATCAGAATGCGCCAAATCAAGGAATCAATCGCCATCGGAATCGTTTGCTCAGGTTTTTGTGCTTCTCCAGCAGATAAGCCAATCATCTCAATCCCGACATATGCAAAAAGCACCATATGAAGCGATAACAAAAAACCACTTAGGCCATTCGGAAAAAATCCGCCATGCTGCCAAAGGTTACTGAGACCCATTGGCACCCAGTTATTGGTAAAGCCAAAAAAGATCACAAAGCAACCTAAAACAATCATCAACACAATTGCCATGATCTTGATGAGCGCAAACCAAAACTCAAACTCACCAAAGACTTTGACAGCAATCAAATTAATGAGTCCCATCAAGATGATTGAAGACAGGGCCCAGACCCATTGCGGAACATCAGGAAACCACATTCCCATATAAATTCCGACGGCAGTGACCTCGGCAATCGCCACAACTACCCAATAGGTCCAATACCCCCAACCGACCATATAACCAGCTAGTGGGTTGACATATGTGTTTGCGTAGGTCGCAAATGAGCCCGCAACTGGTTCATGCACCGCCATTTCACCGAGCGTTCGCAATACAACAAACGCAACCATACCTGCCAAAAAATAAGCAAGCAAGATCGATGGTCCAGCCATTTGAATTGCGGTAGCGGATCCTAAAAATAAGCCAACACCAATCGTAGAACCTAAAGCCATCAGGCGAATATGTCTGACTTTGAGGTGCCGCTTTAATCCATGTTCATTCTTCTCCAAAGAGAACTCCTTTCTGATAACGATGGCACATTGCCACCGCATGAAAGTCTATGGAGAGAACGCGGTTGAAACTAGTAGGTAAAAGTTACAGAAATACTAAAGATGTAATTTATGCAAGGATATCTGGATTGATTACCAGTAATTACCGTGTTTGAAAAATAAACTAACGAATGCGGACTACACAAAAATCAGAAAATTCTTACAGGGATAGCCCTAGGCAGATTGGATCACAAAGCAGTAATCCAATCCACCATTTCTGTTAATTTGAACTGCGCTTGAACAAACGCAATAGATTGATGTAGTCGTCTGTGAACATTGGGAAGCCTGCGCGCTTCGGAATTTCTTCTGCGCCCGACTTCACTTTTTCTTGACTCAAGAGTTTCGTGTTCCGCGTCATAATGACCTGATCGGTATGCGCATACCAATACTCGGGCCCAGTCTCAAACTCTGGCGAATCGGTAACAACCACAATCGACAAACCGTGTGCATCCGCTAGATTTCGTGCGACCGGAAGAAGATCCACAAAACGATTGGTTGCCTGAAACACAATCACGCCATCTGGCTTGAGGTGCTTCATATAAATTTCCATCGCCTCTTTGGTAATTAAGTGAGTCGGAATTGAATCTCCAGAAAACGCATCCATTGCCAATATATCGAATTTCCGAGAGGGCTCACGATCCAAAGAAAGGCGACCATCACCAATCACGATTTCATAGGTGGCCTTCATCTTCTCCAAGAAAGTGAAGTCTTGTTTTGCAGCCCGAACCACCGATGGCGAGATCTCATAGAACACCCAATGGTCGCCAGGTTTTGCATAAACTGCTAGCGCACCGGCACCAAGTCCAATCACGCCAACTGTTTTTGGACCATCCGGTAAGCTCGCAAAAACTCGACCGTAGCCACTCGTTGGTCCGTAATAGCTTGAAGGGGTCATTTGCAATTCTTCAGCTAGAAGTTGACCGCCGTGTGCAATCGCTCCATGAATCAGGCTACGAAAGTCTGCGCCCCCAGTCGAGTTATCCCGTGTGCGCACTACGCCATAGAAATCACGTTCCATAAAACGTACGCCTGTGGTGTAGTCATGAATCCCCTTCCAAGACAAAGCACTAACCGCAATCACAACGATTCCCGCTACACCCTTCGCAAATAAACGATTGCGCGGGCTATTGCCAATCGGAATGAATAAGGCAATCACAGTCGCTGCGATTAAAGCAGCATAGAGTTCAAAGTAACCAGTAAACACCAAAGGTGCAATCACCGCCATTGCCAAAGAGCCTAAAGCTCCACCAATCGAAATCGATAAATAGAAGGTGGTGAGTTTTGATGGATGTGGCTTAAGGCGTGCCAGCTCACCGTGGCAAACCATACACACTACAAATAAACCACAGGCATAGATTGGGGTGACGAATTTCAAATTAAGAGAATCCGACAACCATGCCATGGTTGGAACCAAAATGATCGCAAGTGGTAAATAAATTGCCCGCATATACCAGCGCGGATGATCAAAACTAATGATGAACGTAATCAGATAAAGCGCAAGAGGTATGACCCAGAGCAGAGGTGCCGATGAAATATTCTGGGTGAGATGGCTGCTAACTCCTAACAATAAGGCGGAACCAATTGCAGATAATGCAACCCATCGTAACCATTGCCCTGCATGGATGACATGGTTTTCATCTGATGCATTGCCACTTGATGATTGGGTGCCAACCGAGATATCCGTGTTTTGACTTTGCCGTCCATGACGAACCGTCGACAATCCAAGGGCAAAACATAAAACAGCAAATACACAAAACAGTGCTGACCACGCCCATGCGGTCTCGCGATTACCTAGCCATGGTTCAATCAAGAATGGATACCCCAACAGTGCCAGCAAGGATGCAAAATTGGATAAGGCAAATAAACGATATGGTGCGGAAGCTTGATAGCGTCGCCAGTACCAAGCACCAATCAACGGTGTTGTACTAGCCAATAGAAAGTACGGCAAACCAATAGTTACAAATAAAAGACCTAGGATGCGGAGAATGGGTTCTTCATTACCCAGAGGGCGCCATGCATCGCTCGCAATAATCGGCATGGTAATAATGGCGCCAAGCAGCAGAATCCCATGCAAAATCACCTGACGCTTCATGGTGAGATAGCGCGTCAACACATCCGCATAAGCATATCCGGCAAGCAAGGCTGATTGGAAGAAAAGCAAACAAGTTCCCCACACCGCCGCAGATCCGCCAAACCAAGGCAATATCTGTTTTGCAATTAATGGTTGCACCAGAAAAATAAGGAAAGCGGAAATAAAAATGACGATGGCGTAGAACATTGTTTTTGTATTTGGGTATTTGGTGTCGTTAAATCAGTTGATCAGGATAAAGTTTCGGGGTATCTCGGTCCTGATAAACGACATCGATTCGGATGATCGAATCTGTTAATGGCTTTCAGAAAATGGGTATAAAAAAACCCCAGCGAACTGGGGTTCTTGTAAGACAAAAAGGATTACTTCTTGTCAGACTTAGCTGGAGCAGGAGCAGCAGCAGCTGGCTTAGCAGCGTCTTTCTTTGGCTCTTCTTTTTTAGCTTGTGCATAAACACCAGTAGCAAACAAACCAGCAACTAACAAAGCAACGATCTTTTTCATTTAAAACTCCAATATAAAAATTAATAAACGTAGTCTCCTACGGATTTAACTGCAACCTGAACTCAAACCAGTGTAGCTACAAATGGCTTTCCTACAGGGTAGTCATACAACGCTTCCAAAAACCAAGCCGTTGACAGACTTTTTGCCTAAACCGTTAATTCAAGCAAATCAGGAGTTTAGCAAAAAATATCACCTCATCGATTGGCGATTTGGTTTAAGCAACTCGATGCCGCCGCAAACCCAAAAGCAGCTGTTACTGTAACCGCAGAACCATAACCAGAGCAGGCCAAGCCCCCAAAAGCCTTGTCCTGACGGGGTTCGACCGAGTAGACCGCAGCTATTCCCAGAGGTCGTTTTAAATCCCTACAAAATGAGTGGTTTTTTCTTAAACTGCCCCTAATTTTTGCCAACAGGGGGTCCTGGGTGGTTCTAGCCAAATCAGCTATCCGGATGGCAGCAGGATCGAGCTTTCCGCCCGCCGCACCACACATCACCAAAGGAATCGAGTGCCCGTGACAAAAAACGGCCAAATCAATTTTGGCACCCGCGTCATCACAGGCATCCAAAACAAATGCATTCTTTGGTATCAACTGCTCTAAATTGGAAGCTTCAATAAAAGCATCATGGTTGGTTAATTGAAGCTCAGGATTAATTTTTTTTAACCGATTAGCCATCGCCTCTACCTTTGACTTACCAAACTCACCTTCCAAAGCATGTAACTGACGATTCACATTACTTGGGGCAATGTGGTCGAAATCAATCAAAACCAAATGACCAATAGCAGATCGTGCTAACGCCTCGGCAGCCCATGAGCCAACACCACCCAAGCCGATGACAACAACTGTTGCGCGTGAGAATGCTTGATAGGCATCTTCACCATACAGACGAGCGACCCCACCAAAACGTCGCTCTTGATGAATTTCTCTTTCGTTTGCCATAAGCTCTATTTATACTCAAATCATGGATAACACCAAACAATCCTTGGCTGATTTACGTAAAAACTACACCTTAGGGCAACTATCAGAAAAAGGGGTGCCCGCAGATCCCATTGCGTTTTTTGAGGTGTGGTTTGATCAGGCCATCAAGTCTGAATGCCCAGAACCCAACGCAATGGTACTGGCAACTGCAGACTCATCAGGCAACCCATCAGCACGCGTGGTTCTCCTCAAAGGAATAATGGAAGGCGACTTTTGTTTTTTCACAAACTACGAAAGTCAAAAGGGGCAAGAACTCGCTACCCGCCCACAAGCAGCCCTACTCTTTCATTGGCATGAATTAGAACGTCAAGTGCGCATCCATGGTGCAGTATCAAAATTAAGTGGCGCTGATAGCGATGCATATTTTTTTCAACGACCCACCGCTTCCAGAATTGGGGCTTGGGCATCACCTCAAAGCCGCGAAATCCCTAGTCGAGAATTTTTGGAACAAGAGGAACTGAAATTTAAACAACAATTTGGCGACAACCCCCCGCGTCCACCGCACTGGGGCGGCTATCGACTCAAACCTGAAAAAATTGAGTTTTGGCAAGGAAGACCTTCACGGCTTCATGATCGCATTCTGTTTAGTCGCAACCCCTCCGGTTGGAAGATCTCGCGTCTTGCACCCTAGTTGTCTGAAGAGCTGTTTATGTAAATCACTACATCCGTTGATTTACTCGTTCAGCAGATCTGCAAAGTTTTTCTTGAACTTACTTACCTTGGGGCCAACCACGGCCATGCAATAGCCCTGAAAAGGGTGATTCTGATAATAGTTTTGGTGATAATCCTCTGCAGGATAAAAAATAGGCGCCATCATTAATTCTGTAACGATAGGATTTTTAAAAAGTTTTTCTTGTTCTAACTCGGTAATCATGTGTTTTGCGATTTCAAGTTGTTCTT
>JACCED010197930.1_pt1 | contig 10046 bp, 8 predicted proteins | sample 7455021 | NCBI WGS metagenome assembly JACCED01 (sample SAMN15323456, study PRJNA562643) | freshwater metagenome | isolation source: river surface water | place: USA:Blue River Watershed | collected 2017-08-19 | reverse complement strand
TTTAAATGAAGTCAGGCAAAGTCGAATGAACTTGCCCACCTGCAAATTTTTTAACTCTCTTTGACCCCGAAGCGCTTGCCTGCCATTTGGGCGATGCCCACCAAAACCAGCAGCATCAAGATGAACAGCACACTCAAAGCTGAGAGCTCGACGTACTGACCGTTTTCCCACAACTCCCAAATCACAATGGAGATCACTTCATTGCCTGGGCTGTACAACAGAATGGAGGTCGACAATTCACGGATCGAAACAATCATCACGTAGATCCAGCCAGCCACCAGACCAGGCTTTAGCAGCGGCAAGATGATGCGGCGGAACACAGTGAGCCAGCTTGCACCGCTCATGCCCGCAGACTCTTCCAAATCTTTGTGAATTTGCAACATGGACGTGGTGCTGTAGCGCAAACCATAGGGCAAAAAGCGCGTGATGTAGGCCAGCAAAATAATCCAGAAAGTGCCGTAAATGCCGATGTCAAATGTGAGATAGAAAATCATGATCGACACGCCGAGCACCAAGCCTGGGAAGACCATTGGCAATGAAGCCAAGTTGTCCAACAGCCAGCGGCCACGAATTTTTGTTTTCACCACAATCCAGCAAACCACCGAGGCCAACAGCATCACCACGGTTGCAGTGGTGAGAGACATCCACAAACTGTTGAAGGCGGCCGCACGAATGGTGTCTGAGCCCAAGATGTAGCGGTAGCCGTCTAAAGTGATGCGTGACAAAGCTTCGATGGAAGGCGGCGCATAAAACTTTTGCAGCGAGGACCACAACAATACCAAGAAGGGCAAGATCACAATCAGCAAAAAGTAGACGATGAAAATTGCCAAAGTGAAATAGCGCCAAACGCCCAAGTCAATGGTGCGAGGACGGAAACCCTTGCCCGTCACGGTGGCGTATTTGTTACCAGAAGCCGAGATTCGCGCCTGGACATAAATGCCGCCTGTGGTCAGCAACAGCAAAATGACCGAGTAACTGGCGGCAAGACCAATCTGACTGGGATATTGGTGAATGGCTTGATAAATGGCCGAAGTGAACACCTGAATGCCGCCGGGCAAACCCAGTAGTGCTGGTACTTCAAAGGACTCAATGGCACGCACAAACAGGGTGAGCACGGTTGCCACGATGGCCGGAAAAGCCAGTTTCAGCGTAATTCGCCACAAGGTATTGAGAATGCTAGAACCACTCATCACAGCAGACTCTTCGAGTGAGGGGTCCATGGCCCTGAAGGCCGAAGACATCAACAAGAATGCCATGGGTGAGTAATGCAAACCATCGACCCAAATCATGCCCCACATGGAATAGATGTTGAAGGGCGGCGCACTCAAGCCAAATGCGGCCATGGCCCATGTGTTGAGCAAACCAATCTTGGGACTGGCCAGCATGATCCATGAAATGGTGAACAAAATGCTGGGAATGATCAGCGGCACGATGGACAAAGCAAAGAACAAGCGTCGCATGGGCGTGTTGGTTCTTTCGTTCATCCAGGCCAGTGCGGTACCAATGACAAAAGCCAAAAATGAACCGCCCAAAGCAAACTGCACGGAGTTCCAAAAAATGGCCACCGTTTCTGGGTTGGTGTACGCGGTGACGTAATTCTCAAGCGTGAATGTGGAGGGTGACGTTGCAGTTTCAGGCGTGTGGAAACTTTGCCAAATCATGAAACAGAAGGGCACCAGAGCGAGCACGGCGACCACAGCCAAGCTGATGCCAATGACCACCCATTTGGCGTCGAACGCCGCCCCAAATTTGGGACTTGCAGTTTCTGCGACTGAACTTCTCACGAATTAATTCTCCAGATTGGCTCTGACGTACTCAGATATTTCTCGTTCTTTCATGTGGAACTACAGTCCACATATAGGCACAAATGCCATTAGGCGGGAATGCTTGCTTCGTGTCAATAGTCGAGCCGCATGGTTTTCCCTGTCGAGAGTTTTATTCTCATCAGTCGAGAAAGAGTTTCTCGCCAAGCTCTTTTCAGAAAGCTTGATTTACCTCATCATTCTTTTATAAGGAACGATGTTCTTTTGAGCGGGAAATAGATATGATGTCGCGGAATGCTCTGAAATGCCAAAAAACAAGGCTTGAATCGCAGTCGCAGCCTAGCAATCACATTTCAGTCATGGCCCACTGTAAAAATTTCAATCAGCACTGATTCTTCACAACACATCCATGACCACAGATTCCACATCATCCAAAAGCTCACGCCTGTCGTCAGTCGCGGCCGCTGTGCGCGTCCTTAAATGTTTCTCCGAAGTGGAGCCCGAAATTGGCATCAGCAGCTTGGCCAAGCGTTTGTCTTTGGCCAAAAGCACGGTCCACCGTTTGGCGGTTACCCTGACCAGTGAGGGACTTTTAGAGCAAAGCCCAGAAACCGGTCGCTACCGCTTAGGCATCAATTTGTTCGTGATGGGCGCCTTGGTGCGCCGTCGCCTGGATGTGTCCAACATGGCCCAGCCCTTCCTGAATGTGCTGCGCGAGAAGACGGGCGAAACCATTCACTTGGCCGTGATGAATGAAACCAACATTTTGTACCTTTACAACTTGGAGAGCAGCCAAGCCATTCGCATGAAAAGCTACATCGGCACCATCAAGCCCGCTTTTTGCACTTGCGAAGGACGTGCCATCGTGGCCTTTGGCGGTACCGAACTCATGAACAAAGTGCTCAGCAGCCCGTTGGCAGCCCGTACGCCCGAAACGCAAACCGACCCCGCCAAATTGATGAAGATGTTTGCCGAAATTCGCGCCCACGGCTACGCCATCGATGACGAAGAGTCAGAGCAAGGCATGCGTGGCATTGGCGCGCCACTGCGTGACATCACAGGTCAAGTGGTGGCAGCCATCGGCATTGGCGGTCCCAGCCAACGCCTGACCTTGAAAAAATTACGCGGCTTGACACCCGTGCTGTTAAACACGGCCGAGTCCATTTCGACGCAACTCGGCTACCGGGCTTAAACGCGCCATCTTTCCTTTCAAAAGGCGCTTCGAAACCATGTCTCAAGCAGTACACACCATTCAACTGGCGGGCACCGACCAGTCATTCCCATGCGCAGAAAACGACACCTTGCTGCGCGCCGCACTTCGAAATGGCATTGCCTTTCCATATGAGTGCAACGTCGGCTCCTGCGGCAATTGCAAATTTGAATTGCTAGAAGGCGTCATGGCCTCTTGCTGGCCCGAAGCCCCCGGTCTTTCCGACAAAGACCGTGCGCGCAACAGAGGACTGGGTTGCCAAAGTCGTCCCACAGGCCCCTTGCAAATCAAGCTGAGAACCAGCGACAAATACGCGCCACAGTTTCCGCCTGTGCGCACACCTGCCAAGCTCATCGCCTCGCGCGTCATCACGCATGACTTGTCTGAATTCACCTTTCAAACCGACGCGCCCATGCCCTTTTTAAGTGGCCAATACGCACTGATACAAATGGACGGCATTGCGGGACCGCGTGCCTACTCCATGAGCAATGTGGGTCTGTTCAGCGGCGAGAGCCAAGGCGGCAATTTGATCGAAGTGCAAGTGCGACGCGTGCCAGGCGGTCAAGGCAGCGCCCATTTGTTTGACCATTTGAAGCCAGGCGACCGCGTTGAAATCGATGGCCCTTATGGCATGGCCTATTTGCGAGAAAACATTGAGCGTGACATTTTGTGCATCGCAGGTGGTTCCGGCTTGGCGCCCATGGTCTCCATTGCGCGCGGCACTTTCAGCAGCCCTCGCATGGCAGGCAGAAAACTCAGCTTCTTCTATGGCGCCCGCGCCATCCAAGATGTGTGTGGTCTAGACATGCTGACCACTTTGCCTCAGTGGCAAGAGCGCGGCACCTATCAAGCTGTGGTGTCGGGTGCCAACGAGGAAGAACACTTGCCTGAAGGCTACCTTCGCGGTTTTGTCCATGATGCGGTCGCCCAAACTTATGGTGATCGTTTGCAGCAAATGGAAATCTATTTTGCGGGTCCGGCCATGATGGGCCAGTCTCTTTTGAAAACCTTGATTGATCTGAAAGTGCCCATGGACCAAGTGCACTTTGACCAGTTTTATTGAACGGCGCGTATGAGCAGCGAAGACATCAAAAACAAACACAGCGTCCAAGACCACCAGTACGGCGCCGACACCTATCACACACACGACGGTGAAGCCGATCACGACCATGATCATGATTTCGCAGGCGATGATCCTTCTCAAGAATCCCTCTGGCGCCAAGACAATGTGATCTTGCACAGCGTGGGCATTGACGTGGGCTCTTCTGGCACGCAAGTGGTTTTTTCACGCATCCATTTGCGCCGCATTGCCGAAGATTTGTCCAGCCGCTACACCGTGGTCGAACGCACGGCCTTGTACCAATCCCCCATCTCCCTCACGCCGTATTTGAACGACAGCTTGATGGACGCCAAAGCCTTGGGCACCATCATTGACAAGGCCTACCAAGACTCTGGCTTGCATCCCGATGAGATCGATGCCGGTGCCGTGATCTTGACCGGTGAAGCCTTGCGCCGTGAGAACAGCGAGTCGATTGCTGCGGTGTTGGCAGAGCAAGGCGGCGAATTTGTGTGCGCAACGGCGGGCCACCACATGGAAGCCATGCTGGCCGTTTACGGCTCGGGCGCTGCCAAACGCTCCTACGATGAAAAACATCGGATTTTGAACATCGACATTGGCGGAGGCACCACCAAATTGGGACTGGTGCAAAACGGCGAGCTGATTGCCACGGCTGCCGTGCACTTGGGTGGCCGCCTCATGGTGGTGAACGAAACAAATGTGCTCACCCGACTTGACCCCGCAGGTGCTTACCTTGCTCAACAAGCGGGCTTCGATTGGAAATTGGGCGATCAAGTTTCGCGCCAAGATCTGGCCAAGGTGGCGCAGTGGATGGCCGATGCATTGGTGCGTGTTTTGACGCAAAAATTCACACGCGAAGACCTGTCCAACCTGTACCTCACAGACCCCGTAGACGATTGGGGCCAACTCGATGGCATCATGTTCTCTGGCGGCGTAGGCGAGTATGTGTACCGCCGCGAAATGCGGGACTTCGGTGATTTGGGCAAACTGTTTGGTGAAGCTGTGCGTCAGCGCCTTGATCAAAACGCCGTTCCCGTTCCCCTCTTGCCTGCAGGTGAATGCATTCGCGCCACCGTGCTGGGCGCATCCGAGTACAGCGTTCAGCTCAGTGGCAACACCACCTTCATTTCTGAACCTGCAGCCCTGCTGCCGCGAAAAAATCTGCAGGTGATTCCTTTGAACCTTGAGCTCAAAGAAACCATCGATCCCGTTGAGATTGCAGAAGCACTGGGCAAATCGTTCCGCAGACACGACTTGGTGGAAGGGGCGCAAGATGTGGCCATTTCACTGCGTTGGTTGGGCGCGCCCTCTTTCACACGACTGCATGCATTGTCGCAAGGCATCTTGCAGGGACTGCCCGAAACCTTGAAGCAACAGCGTCACTTGTACATCGTGACCGATGGCGACATTGCACATAATTTGGGGCATTTGTTCAAAGAAGACGAGCGCGTCAAATGCGAAGTTTTGGTGATCGATGGTGTCACCCTGTGGGGCTTTGACTTTGTTGATTTGGGCCGCATTCGCATGCCCTCATGGACCGTGCCTGTCACCGTCAAGTCGCTGGTCTTCAATGAAGATCCCCGTGCGCATGGCAAATCAGATCCTGGCGAATGGCATGCCCACGAAGACGGCAAGATGCACCGCCACGACCACAAGAAACCCCATTCACATGGCCATGGGCATTCACACGATCATGGCCACGACCATGGACACGATCACGCACACGGCACACAACACGCACTGAACTTGGTCCACAAGGCCAAGCCATGAGCGGCGTTTGCCACTAAAAAGCGCAGCCCCTGTGCTTTTTTTTCGCACCCAAGTATGACGAATTAGAAGAAAATCACACCATGGATTTGAACACAACATCACTGCTCGCGACGTCAGGTTTGTTGCTCGCTTTGGGCTTCAGACACGGCCTCGACCCCGATCACATTGCGGCGGTCGATGGCATGACACGATTGCGCCACAAAGGTCGTGCTTATTGGAAAGCGCGCCTCACAGGCTTTCAATTTGCCTGCGGCCACAGCCTCACCATTTTGCTGGCCACCTTTGTGTTTTACATGTACGGCATTCAATTGCCCGAATGGCTGGACGCAGTGGGGCTTTGGATTTCGACATTCTTCCTGGTGTGGTTGGCTTACCGCAATTTGAAGTTTTGCTATTCGGGCAACGACGATCACCACCATGCAGGCAGCCCTGTGCAACGCAAAATTTTGCAAGCCATGGGTCCTTTTGCACATCCCATGGGCGTTGGCTTTGGTTTTGCCATTTCGTTCGACTCTTTGGCACAAGCCGGTCTGATGGCGGCCAAGGGTCACGAGTTGGGTGGCTTGTTTGCCATCATCGCCATGGCCCTTAGCTTTGGCATCGGCATGACGCTGGCCGACACCAGCAATGGGTTGCTGATGCATTGGCTGGTCCATCGCAGCCATGCACTGGCGCACAACGCAGGTCGCATCATGAGTGGTGTGATTGCAACGCTGTCACTGATGGTGGTGGCCGTCGGTCACGCCAGCCAACACTTTGAAAACCTTGAAGCCATTTGGGACGCCTGGGGTGCCTACATCGGCCTCAGTGTCACTGGCATGGCGATCTTGGTCTACTTGGTCAGCATGCGCCTGTATCGCAGCGCCAATGCTAACTGGCAGGTTGTAAGTGCACATGGTGGACACCGTCCCCATGGTCGTGCCCCTTCGCTGCTTTTTCCAAAGTAACCGGCACAATTTGAACAGAGCCGTGGCGCACACCTGTTTGGGCCACGATGCGATGCGCAAATTGCCTCACATCTTTGGTTTTGCCGCGCAAAAATGCCACCTCTAAACAGTTGTCATGGTCCAAGTGCAAATGCATGCTGGACACCGTCAGGTCATGGTGGTCGTGCTGCAAATTGGCAATGCGCTCGGCCATGGTGCGATCATGGTGGTTGTACACATAACCCAAATGCGCAATGCAGTGCTCGCTCTCGTTTTGACGCAAGGTTTCTTGCGAATGCCAACCGCGAATCAGATCTCGAATCGCTTCCGAGCGGGAGGCATAGCCATTTTTTTCGGCCAATTGGTCCAAAATGGCAGCCAATTCGGTTTCAAGTGAAATGGTGATGCGTTCCATGAAAGTGCCTTGCAAAAATAGTCAGCGAATGTCAGCATGATACGCAGAAGCACGCCCTCCAGTCCATGAACCCCCTCGACAAACGCATTCCCGTTTATTTGCTCACAGGCTATTTGGGCAGCGGCAAGACCAGCCTCCTCAAAGCTTGGCTGGGTCAAGACGCGTTCAAAGATGCCGCCTTGGTGATCAATGAGTTAGGCGAAGTGGGATTGGACAACCAGCTGCTCAGTGGCGCCACCGAAAGCGCCGCACTGGTGGCCAGTGCGTGTGTGTGCTGCACTGGCTTGCCAGGTTTGGCCGAAGCGCTCGAAGACTTGTTCTGGGCTCGCCTTGAAAGGCGCATGCCGCGCTTTCCCAACTTGGTCATTGAAACCACAGGCTTGGCAGAACCCGGTCCTGTGGCCGAGGCCTTGCGCAGCAGCGATTTGCTCAAAGAGCGCTATCGCTTGGCTGGTGTGATCACATGCCTCAGCGCCAGCACTGCAGATGCGGTGCTCAAACAACACGCTGAAGCCCGTGCCCAATTGGCCGGTGCAGATGTGTTGGTCATCACCAAAACAGACTTGGTCAGTGACGATCATTTGGCGGCACTGACATTGCGTGTGCAACATCAGTTGGCCCATTTGGAACTTGAACATGCGCCGCACTTGCTCACATCCGCGCAAGCCCGCTTATCGGCAGATGATGTGTTAGCGAGCCTGGCACTTCGCGCTGCTTCAGTAACCGCAGCTTCGCAAGCATCTGGCCAGTTTCGCGAATTCAAAGCAGTGACAACACTTGTGCACGGATTGCACTTGCACCGACCTGGCGAACACTGTGACATTTGCGAGGCGACGCATGCCTCCGCGCATGCTGCGCAAGCCTTGTGGTGGCCGCTGGCGGACCTTCCAAGCCTTGCTGAAGTCTGTGAACAGGTGCAAGCGCTTCAAAGCACTTTGGGGTCAGAGCTGCTGCGCTTAAAAGGCCGCGTCCAAACACCAGAGGGCGCGCATGTGATTCAACTGGCGCCTTTTGAAACACATGCTGAGGTTTGTCAAGACGAACTGCCTTGGTCAGACACCACACGCAGTGGCTTCACAGTGATTGTAAGCAGCCACTTGTCGGCTGCTTCAGCGCAATGGCTGACCCAACACGGCATGTCAAGCCTGGCGGCTTAAACCATTCACTTCCAAGGATCGATGGTCATGTGAATGGCGTCTTCTGCGCCTTCACCCACCAATGAACGAATGGCGTATTCGGTTTGATCCAAACCAAACATGTGGGTGCTCATTGATCGCACATTGTGGCGATTGCCCGCGATCAACTGAAGTGCGAGCTCGACAGATTCATAACTGTGGCCGCGCATGCCTTTGACCGTCAGGAATTTGGCAATGATCATGTCGCTGTCAAACTGCGGCACTTTCTGGCGCTTGATGCCGCCCAAAATCACACGGCCTTTTTTGCGCGCCAATTGAATGGCACTGATCACTGAGGCTGGACCACCCGAGGCACAGTCAATTACCAAGTCGGCCATTTGACCGCCGGTGATGTCGGCCACAGATTCAAGCAAGTCTTCATCGCCAATGGCCACCGTGTGGCTGGCACCCAGGTGCTTGGCCATGGCCAAACGTTTTTTGTCGGAGGGTGTGTTCAAACCCGTCACAATGATTTTGTCGACGCCCGCTTCACGCGCAGCCACCACACAGGACAAGCCTTGTTGGCCAGGGCCTTGAATCAACACCGTTTGGCCTGGGCCCGCACCGCCGTGCAGGTAAGTCCACTCAATGCCATTGGACATGGGCAAAGCCAAAGCCGCATACTTGGGCTCAAGACCTGCAGGCACTTTGTGAAACACGGTATTCATGTGCAGCTCTTGGTACTGGGCAAAACCACCCCACAAACCCGAGCCACGGTTCAATCCCGTCGCGCCATAGCGAGGACCGCCCAAGCGCCAATCGGTGGCATTGCACAAACGAAAATCACCGCTGCGGCAAAAATCACAATGGCCACAGGGCAGGTACTCTTCCAAGGCCACCAAGTCACCTTCTTTCACACCCCATTTGGGGCCTGCAATGGCACCGACTTCTTGCACATAGCCCACCGTCTCGTGACCCAAAATGGCGGGGCCTTGCAGCTTGGGAAAGTCTTGGAAAAACATCCAATCGCTACCGCAGACACCGGTGACCGCCACTTTCAACAAGCCCGCATCCGGTTTGGGCTCGGGTGTTTGAAAGTTTTGAATCTCGATGGTGCCGTTGGGCATGGCCACGGCGGCCTTGAATGTTTGTCCCATGAGTAACCTTTTTTAGACGCTAGAGTGTGGCTTGCCAGGTGCAGACTTGAAGTGCTCTTTGGCACCTTCTTTGTAATGCACATCGCGCTTCAACAAAACGGCCACTGAGCGAACTTTTTGATGCTCAGGGTTCAATCCGGGCAATTCAAAATCTGGGTTCTCAGCCAAAGCACGTGCCGCTTTGATCAAACGCTGACGCGCCATGATGATGCCGTTGTCGGTGGACACCAAGTTCTCTTTGGTGCGGTCTTGAATGCTACCCATGCTTTCTTGCAATGACGCGTCTTGCATGCCAATGCCTTCAATGCCGCTGTACAACAAACCTTCTTTTTGAGCCTTGCGGTCCATCAAGTAGTCGTTGTCCATGCGCTGCAAAGGCACATAGTTTTTGTCGACCTTCACGTGAATGCTGGCACCGCCCTTCATGGCGTCCACTTCTTCCTTGGTCAATGCGCGTGTGGGATGGTAGTCAAAGCTCCATGTCCAGCACGCATGGTCATTGATGGGCACCCAGAAGTGACCGTGCACAGGGTGATCACCGCGGGGTGGCACCATGGTGAAGCAAGGCATGATCCAGGGTGTGATGCGCCAGTAGTACTGGTCGTCTTCAGC
>JACCED010956622.1_pt1 | contig 10048 bp, 6 predicted proteins | sample 7455021 | NCBI WGS metagenome assembly JACCED01 (sample SAMN15323456, study PRJNA562643) | freshwater metagenome | isolation source: river surface water | place: USA:Blue River Watershed | collected 2017-08-19 | reverse complement strand
GCAATTCGGCTTTGCTCAAACGCGCAAAGACAGAGCCGATGCTCGTCTCAATGCGCTTTTCAACCTTGTCCAGAAAGCTCAATTAGCCCGCTCTCACCATCTTTAGGAGTGAGGGTAAGTCTACCCATCCACCCCTTACCGCACGCTTATTTCTCTGGTAATCTCAGAAGTCGTTACAAGCCTTTTGGCTTAGATTCGCGCGAGTGGCGAAATGGCAGACGCGCTGGCTTCAGGTGCCAGTGTCCGCAAGGACGTGCGGGTTCAAGTCCCGCCTCGCGCACCACAGGAGATTAATTGAACCTCGACACCTTCCTCATAGCACTGGAGGTGCTCGGGGTTATCGCATTCGCACTATCCGGTGTAATCGAGGCAGCCAGAAAGCAATTCGATCTGGTGGGTGTGGTCATGGTCTCCTTCGTAACCGCATTTGGCGGTGGAACCCTGAGGGATGTGCTACTAGACCGCAGGCCGTTCTTTTGGGTTGAGCAAGAGTTTTGGGTTTGGGCACTAATTGGCCTAGCGGTTGCGCTGCCCTTCTTTTTCCGCTCCCGCCACATGGAGCTAACCGAGCGGGCAATCTTGGTGCCGGATGCCATTGGTCTGGGAATCTTTACCGCCGGTGGTACTCACCTCGCCTTGGAGTTGGGCAGCAGCCCACTGGTATCGGTGCTGATGGGTGTCATCACCGCGGTGGTCGGTGGTGTCTTTAGAGATGTCTTGGTGAATGAAGTGCCACGTGCCTTCCACGATCACCAGCCCTATGCAGTGGTGGCTTTTGCCGGTGGCTGGTTTGTGGTGCTGCTCGATGCACTAAATGTCCAAACCTCAATCACATTGTTAGCCGGTAGCGGCCTGATTATTTTGGTGCGAATGCTTGCCATCAGATTCGGCTGGGAGCTCAAGCGCTGGCGTTTTCTCTAGCCCCTAATCCTTGCCCGAAATACCGTCTCGGCACTCTCCTTGGTCAGGCTCCATTCAGCTAGGTCTGTAAAGAGTGAAGACCCCATTCCCGGTTTCCTGCGGGCGTTCAATTGACCGTTGTCTCGAATTTCAATTGACCCTTCTGGCGTGATGGAAACTTTTGCCTGCGTGGCTTTGCCATGGCGGAATGAGTTTGCTAGCGCTTCATCCACGATCAATTCATGATTGTGGGTCCAAGAGTGAGAATCGGATACAAATTCCACACGAAGAAATCCTCGCCAGCGCTCAATCAATTCACGCGGAGAAGTCGCTTCTGTAGCGGAATTGCCTCGACCGATTTCAAGCAGCAGGTCTCTGACCTCCCCAAGCTCAGTCTCCAACTTTGCGCCTTCTGAGATTCGGGACATCGCAAGGGTGATTCGATTCTGAAGTTTGCCGTGGATGGCAGACGCCACGTTTCTCACGAAGTCTTCACCTAGTCGGTTAGCGCTGCCTTCCGAGCCAGTGACATCTTTGAGCTCCGTCCTGACCTCTACTCCTCTTCGGAAGAAGGCAGTAAACGCCGATAGAGCAAGCCCAAGTGTTGTAAAGAACACGAATGCTGAAAGCACATCGAAGAGATAGTTGTTGTCGAGCTTGCCATTTGCGATTAATTGGGCAACAGCGAAGGTCGCAGCTGAACCAAACAGCATGACGCTCAGCCAACTTTGAATTAGTCGTTTCGAGGGAACCAAACTACGTACGACGTTGCCTACCCAGACCATTGCGACAACACCGAGGGCAACTATCGCGAGTGCCACAAATCGACTCTGTTCCCACGTGGCGACTTGAAATAATCCAGGTGTAGCTAGTACCGCCAAAATTGCAAGGGCGGCGGGAGATTGTTTTTGAAAATATATCGATTCGAAAAATAGCCTTTTGCTTGAGAACATCATGTGACCGGTTTGGTCGCTCCAAATCGTGTGCGCAAGCGGTCGAACTTCGCGCTCGTTTAGTACTTGAAGTTTTTCCAACACAAAATTGCGCCTCGTTTCAGCTGACCCTAGGGCCTGCAACTCCTCTAGCGCTTGATCAATCTGTTTGATCGCACTGGTCAGCCGTTCCGAAAAGCGTTGACGTAATTGCAGCGCAAGTAAGTGATCTCGATCGGCAATCAAGGCCTCTTGTATGCCCTTGAGCAGTGCGAGCGATCCGATTACCAGAACGGCTGCGGTTATAGATCCAGTCGCCCGAACCTCCAACCCTTGCTGAAGATTCGTCTCCAAACCTGAAATGACAGCCAGCCAGGCGGTCGAGGCAGCCTTCACAAACCCAAGCGAAGCTGCGAATAGCAAGATGTAACTAAAGCTAATGTTCCTCTGCGCCCCTAATCGCCAGCGATAAAACAGCAAGAGAGTAAGGCCCAAAATTCCGAGTGTAAGGAGGTTTATTAGCCCGTAAGCCAGAGCGTTTGAAGAATTCGAGAGATCGGTTCCGGCGGCAACACCACCGAGGATTAGCACTGGAAGCACGAATATAAAGTTCAACGGATTGGCAAATTCAGCTCCGCCAACGTGTTTCAAAAATGATGTCTCTCTATCAGCCATCTAGCGCTACTCCGCGATGCTTGAAGTAAAGCCGCACCAGTTGCACGCGACTGTTAGTGCTCTTGGAGTCTTCGATGGCAAGAGCCTTATTTAGTTTTGTGATTATGGACTCGATGTTCTTGACGGAAGTCTGAGTCTTGATTGCAATTTCGGAGTTGGAAAGCCCTTCGGCAATCAACTTCAGGACCAAAACCTGTTGGTCGGACAGCAGTGCAATCGGAGCGGCAGAAGCATCTTGGTGCTCCCTGGTGCCTGGTGTTCCGATCTCCCTTAGTAAGTCATCAAAGAACTTGATGCCACCTTTAGTTACTACCTTTGCGCCGGAAGGTATCTCCTGCTGCCCGCCGGTCGCAAGCCTCAGGTTAGAGAAACTGGTGAGGAAGATAATTGGCAGGTCAAGGTAAATCGAGCGCAGTTTGTTGCCAACGTCAATACCGTTGAGGGCTGTCCCCAGATGAACATCCAAGAGCGCCAGGTCAAAGTGTTTTGAAGAAGCCCTCTCTAGGAACTGCGCCGCAGTCTCAGACTTAAACGCAACCTGGTGGCCTGCCTTTTCGAGCGCTTCAGACAAGGCTGAGCGCATCAAGCCATCGTCTTCCAAGAGTCCTATCAGCGCCATGATGCCAAGTATGCCAGCGCAAATTGCGGCACCACCGTTCAGAATTAGGGAAAACCCTAGTTCCTCGAACCAACTTCCCCATGCGCGCTATTTAGATTCAGAACTATGAAGAACGTGGAATTTTTAGGAAAAATCGCTAAAGCAACAGTCGCTTCGCTAGTTGTCAGCTTCCTCGCAATTACGGCACCACCTGCAGCAGCCACTCCACCAGATTTTTCAAACAGCACGTCACTGGTAATCGGCTTTGAGGCCACACCAGGTCAAAACCTTTCCGTCCTATTCCCGATGAGTGGCGTTTCCAATAGCGAGATCGAATTGATGGATTCGCAAGGCAACGTATTTCATCAAGACACCTTTACCGACAACTATCAGATCTACATCCCCGGCGGATCTCAGCCGCATTCGATGTTTTACGCGTCAATCTCGGGAACAATCGGAGTCTTTGGGAATATGTACAACTCCTCCCAGGGCTACAGCCAGCACTTCAGGCAAATTGACTCTTGGGGTTTGGGAATTCAAAGCTTCAATAGGCCCTTTTACGGCATCAGTGACATCTACGGTTGCCCCAGTAATTTTCCAGCCGCTGTGACTTCGGCCGAATACCTCTTTGCCGATGTTGAGAGTTTTACCAACTGCGATGTAACCGGTTGGGATATGTCCAACGTCACGAACATGAGCTCCATGTTCGAGTTCGCTTCTGGGTTTAATCAGGACATCAGCACCTGGGATACTTCGAATGTCACGGATATGAGCTACATGTTCTCGTACGCGTCTAGCTTCAGCCAGCCGATCGGAAGTTGGGACACCTCTAATGTCACCACGATGGTGTCGATGTTTGAAAGTGCCGCAAGCTTCAATCAACCCCTGGGCAACTGGGACACCTCTTCGGTGACTGACATGGCAGCCATGTTTTTGGGCGCGGAGAGCTTTAACCAGTCAATTGGTTCCTGGATAACATCGAGTGTTTCTTCGATGGCAATGATGTTTCTGAGAGCTACAAGCTTTAACCAGCCAATTGGGCAATGGGATGTCTCCAACGTCTCGGAAATGTGGGGCATGTTAGACACCGCAACTGCATTCAATCAAGACATCTCAAACTGGCACACTCCAGCTTTGACTGATGCTGAAGACATGATTTTGTCATCGGGATTGTCGTGCGGAAATGTTGACGGTCTGCTGCAGGCTTTCGCTCAGTCGGGGGCCACTAACGTTCCGCTGGGTTTAGGCCGTGGATACACCGACGCTTCAAGTGCTGCAAGAAGCAGTCTGATTGCCAACGGTTGGACTTTCAGTTTTAGGGCTTGCCCAACTGCTTGGGCCATCATTTTGTTTGACCCAGAAATCGGACAGGACTTTTCAATAGAGTTCCCAGTTTCCTCAGTAGGCAACGGCGCTACCATTCAGTTTTTGGCAGAGGACGAAACTGTCATTTTCGAGGACGTGTTTGTTGACGGTTATTCCACGACCATCCCAGCCGCTTCGGTGAGTGGAATGATTGCCGCTTCTATTTCGGGAACCATTGGAACTTTTGGCGTCGGACTAAACCCACCGGCATCTTGGACCGAAAACTTCTACGGTATCGAGAACTGGGGAACCGGAATCCAATCCTTTGACCGGCCATTTGCGGGTATTTATGCAATTAACCGTTGTGCGGGTGATCTCCCACCAGACGTCACAAGCACCGCAAATCTCTTTGAAGGTGTCGAGAATTTTTACAACTGCGATCTCAGTAGTTGGGACACCTCGAATGTTACCAACATGTCCCTAATGTTTGCAGATTCAACAAACTTCAATGGCGACATTTCGAGTTGGGACACCTCGAATGTGACGGACATGGAGGACATGTTCAGTTGGGCGACTGCATTCAACCAACCCATCGGAAACTGGGACGTCTCCCAAGTAACGGTTATGGATGGAATGTTCTTCCATGCAGAATCCTTCAACCAACCGATCGGCAACTGGGATGTGTCGAGTGTCACTGACATGGGCGCAATGTTCCGACAGGCAAACGAGTTCAACCAACCCATCGGAAACTGGAATGTTTCAAGTGTGACCTACATGGCCGGAATGTTTAGAGATGCCAATCATTTCAATCAACCTCTTAGTAACTGGAATGTCTCAAACGTCACGGACATGAGCTCAATGTTTGAGGATGCCACTCATTTCAACCAACCCATCGGAAACTGGAATGTCTCGCACGTCACAGACATGGACAGCATGTTTTACGGCGCGACACTCTTCAACCAGCCAATCGGCAACTGGGATGTCTCAAACGTCACAGACATGGAGAGCTTGCTCGAGGATACGTCATTCAATCAACCTCTCGGAAACTGGAATGTCTCAAACGTCACAGACATGAACTGGTTATTCGAGAACTCGCCCTTCAATCAGGCCATCAGCAACTGGGATACCTCGAAAGTTCAGCGAATGAGCTGGATGTTCCAGGATGCACACTCTTTCAATCAAGACATCAGCAACTGGGACGTTTCTTCAGTCACTGAGATGGAGAGCATGTTTCAAGGTGCCACGGTGTTCAACCAGCCGATCAGCACATGGACCACGTCATCCGTCTCAAACATGGCGCACATGTTTGAAAGTGCCAGCGTATTTAATCAACCAATCGGCGATTGGGACACGTCGCAAGTAACTCAAATGCAGTACATGTTCAAGGACGCAACATCGTTCAATCAAGAGCTCGAAAACTGGGACACCCGATCGGTCACCGACATGTCCTTTATGTTTGCAGAGGCAACGAGCTTCGACTCATTCTTAAATTGGGACACTGACGCGGTCACAACCATGGAGTCGATGTTTAGAAACGCAACTTCCTTTACCTCGGGTCAAGACGGCATGCCAATTGACGTTTCGAGCGTCACGAACATGTCTTCAATGTTCGAAGGTGCTTCAGCGTTCCCTGAAATTTTGGACGACTGGGATACGGCCTCGGTTAGCAACATGTCACGAATGTTTGCTGGTGCGACTTCATTCGATGATGACCTGAGTGACTGGGATGTCTCAAGTGTCACTGACATGTCAGATATGTTCTCCGGCGCAACATCTTTCAACCAGAACCTTAGATCTTGGAGCCCAGTAGCTTTAGTCAGCGCTTCCAATATGGTTCGCGATGCGGGATTCAGTTGCAGCAACATTGACGGAGTATTTGACGTGATGTCTCGTTCCGGGACTGTAAATGTCAACTTTGGGCGCGGTTATGGTTACACAACTCAATCGGAGCTTGCTAGGGCTAGCTTGACTGCCAGAGGCTGGATCTTTGCCTTTGATGAGTGCGGCTCCTTGGTGCAACAGCAACAAGTTCCTGTCAGCACGCAAGCTTCGGTCAATGTGACGTATGACGTTGTTGGTCTTGCCTCCCCGACCTCAACCTCTCGACTAGTTCTGCGTGGGTCAAACCTGGACACTGTCACGTCAGTGACAATTGGCCTAATTCAGGCCAAAATCTTGCAGCAGAGCTCGCAGGATATTGTCTTGGAGATAGGTCCCCTGCCAGTTGGTAGACATGGTCTTTCGATGCTTGGAGCACAAGGTAGCGTCACGTTGGTGGGGGCAGTGTCTTCGGCGGCCAACCCGACTGAATTGTCTGTAGCACCAAGACCGAAATACCTTTCGGCTGATCGCAAGTCTGGCTTTCTGTCCATTCGGGCCAAAGCTCAGGCTGTCGAGTTTGCTAAGGGTGCTAAAAGCATTGTCTGTCTCGGATATTCGGTGAGTTCATCCAAAGCAGCGATTGCAAAGGCTCGATCTAGAGCAGCAGACGCCTGTAGGGCGATTGCTGCTACTGGAGTTGAGACGAGAGTATTTGTCTTCACCAAGGCCCCTCATCTGGCGGCTTACGTGAAGTTGATGTGGAGATAGTAGCGAAAAGCACCCAGCCAACTCCCAGACAACTCTCATAACTGAGAGTGAGCTGGCAGCTTGGTGCAGAGAGGCTGGCTTTTCCAACCTTGCTTACCGAAACTCTCTAACTTCGTAACTGTCCCAATCAGACAGGATCGAAAATGAAGACAAACTCAAAGATTGCCATCGCAGCCGCAGCAACCCTGCTGGCCGGTGTAGCCGTGGCAGCACTACCGGCGGCAGCGCATGACAACGCCACCAGCTCATCGACTTCGGCAACTGCAGGAAAGTCCGATCGCGCTCACGCAACCATCAGTGCCACCATTACCGGCATTCCAGCCACTGTAACCTCGTCTCACGAGGCCAGCCACGGTGCCTACTTCACGGTTTACCAGCTCTCCGCAAGCGCCACTTCGGTGCCAGCATCCGAGCCGACCACCGGTGGCAAGCGCATCGGAGTAAGACCTGACCGCGGTGCCGCAGAGCCTACTATTTCGGGTTCGACCCTGACCTCCGCACTGCGTTTCCACGCTGAGACCGCAGGTACCTCGAAGTATGCGCTTTACCCATCCGATGGTGGCGCAGCAATCCTGGTAACCGTGACTGTCAGTGACGCAGGCGTTGCCACCGTCACCAGCTCTCGACCACTAACCGTCGCCTACAGCGCAACGGTTGCAGCCGAGCACCCTGTCCGTGATCACGATGGCGCTGGTAAGCGCGAGGGTGGTAAGGGTCACGGCGGCGAAGGTCGCTCTGGCAAGGGTCACTCCGGCAAGGGCCACGGTCCTCGTCGCTAATAACTTTTAGTTGCATACTCTCCTAACGAAAAAACAAACCCCGCAGCCTAGAACTGCGGGGTTTGTTTTTGGCAGTTAGCCGACTTCTTGGAGTTTTCTACCTCTGGTGTGAGAGGGCTTGCACTCAAGGTTTACCGGGTCTTCGTTGCAGCTATCGCAAAGGAGCACCAGATCCTTGCAGCCGAGGTTGCTGCAGTTTCTAAAGGTCTTGGTCGCGTCACCGCAGGCCTCACAAACACCAATGGTCTTGGCTTCGTTCGAAAAATCAACATTCATGCGGCCGTCAAAGACGTAGAGCGAACCCTCCCAAAGGCCTTTGTCACGGTAGCGCTCGCCGTAGCGCACAATGCCACCTTCAATCTGGTAGACCTCTTGGAAGCCGCGGTTGATCATGACCGCGGAGAGAATCTCGCAGCGAATGCCTCCGGTGCAGTAGGTGACGATCGGCTTGTCCTTGAGGTGGTCATACTTGCCACTTTCAAGCTCAGCGATGAAGTCGTGGGTGGTCTGAACATCTGGAACTACCGCGTTTTTGAACTTGCCAATCTTGGCTTCGAAGGCGTTCCGGCCATCAAAAAAGACCACGTCATCGCCACGCTCTTCGACAAGCTGGTTTACCTGGTGAGGCTTTAGGTGCTTGCCGCCGTTGAGGATGCCGGACTTTGCCACCTCAATTTCATTTGGAGTGGTGAATGCCACCAGTTCCTTGCGAGCCTTGACGCTGAGTCTTGGAAAATCATTGCCGGTCCCATCAGACCATTTGAAGTCGATCTTGCCGAAGCCTGGATACTCCTTGGTGGCGCGGCAGTACTTCTTGAGGTCTTCCATGTCGCCACCGAGGGTGCCGTTGATGCCGTGTTCGGAGATCAGGATGCGGCCCTTTAGGTTTAAAGATGCACACAACGTCTTCTGCCAGAGCATAACGGCCTTGGGGTCTGCAACCGGTGCAAAACCGTAGTAAAGAATGATTTTGTTCAGAGCCATAATCCAAGTTTAGCCCCGCCTAACCGCCATAGACTAGGGGCATGTCAATGAAGCCTGGGCTAGATAAAGCCGAACTAAATCACAGCATTCGTCCACAAGATGACCTCTTCAGACACGTCAACGGTCTGTGGCTGGAGAACACTTCAATCCCAGAAGATCAGGCTGTCTACGGCAGCTTCATGATTCTCAGAGATGACTCAGAACTAGCGGTAAAGGAAGTTCTGGAGGACGCCGCAGCTAACCCAAGACCCGGTGTTGCACAGCAGATCGGTGATCTTTACGCATCCTTCCTAGACGAGGACCGCATTGAGAAACTTGGAGCTCAGCCGCTGGAGGATGGCCTGGACCGAATCGCTTCAGTTTCCAACCGCAGCGAGTTCTTCCGCCTGCTTGGAGCTTTGGAACGTGAAGGCGTACCTGGTATTTGGGGTAGCTACGTAGATAACGATGCGGGTAACCCAGAGCGCTACCTGGTTCACATGTATCAGGGTGGCATTGGCCTGCCTGACAAGGACTACTACACCGACGAGAAGTACGAAGACATTCGCACCGAGTATGTGCCACACATCTCTCGCATGCTAATGCTTGCCGGTTGGTCAGCCACCGATGCCATTGATGCAGCTCAGGCCATCTACGCGCTCGAATCAAAGATCGCAACTCACCACTGGAGTCGCGTCGAGTCTCGCGATGCCGAGAAGACCTACAACCTCAAAGACCTCGCAGGTCTAAAGAGCCTGAACAAGAAGATCCTCTGGGATGAGTATCTTGCAGGAGCAGAGCTCAAGAATTCATTACTCGATTGGAATGTAGTGATGATGCCTTCCTTCTTCGAGGGCATCGAGGAGCTACTCTCTGACGACCACCTAGAAACCTGGAAGCTTTGGCTGAGCTGGGTATTGGTGCGCTCCTACGCTCCTTACCTAAGCTCTGGCTTTGTCGAAGAGCGCTTCGCTTTCTACGGCACCAAGCTCACCGGACAGCCGGTAAACCGCCCACGCTGGAAGCGTGCGGTTGCGCTGGTTGAGGGCAGCCTCGGCGAAGCTGTTGGACAGATCTACGTCGAAAAGCACTTCCCGGCATCCTCTAAAAAGAAGATGGAAGTTCTGGTTGGGCACCTGATTGAGGCTTACCGCCAGAGCATTACCAACCTGGACTGGATGACCGAAGAGACCAAGGTCAAGGCACTTGAGAAGCTCTCAAAGTTCACCCCGAAGATTGGTTACCCAGATAAGTGGAAGGACTACTCTGCTATCCAAATCTCTCGCGAGGATTTGGTGGGCAATGTC
>JACCED011085686.1_pt1 | contig 10051 bp, 11 predicted proteins | sample 7455021 | NCBI WGS metagenome assembly JACCED01 (sample SAMN15323456, study PRJNA562643) | freshwater metagenome | isolation source: river surface water | place: USA:Blue River Watershed | collected 2017-08-19 | reverse complement strand
GACATTGGGATGGCGTGCACCATTCTTTTTTATCGCGCTAGTTTCTTCATTAATCTTGTATTTGGGCTATCGAAATATTCCCAAGATTGCAGGGCACCTCGATCATGTTCACGAGGGGACGCGCCTGAATCAAATACTCAAAATCTTGAGTGCGCCACAACATATCAAGGCCTTTATCTTTATGGCGCTCATTATGATCACCGGCTTTTCAGTGATTCCCTATATCGCACTTTATTTCACTACCAATGTAGGGATTGATAATTCCTATATCTCACTGATTTATTTGTGCGGGGGTATCGCTACTCTGATGAGCTCACGCTTCATCGGGCATCTATCCGATAAATATGGCAAGGTGAAGATATTTCGGATATTGGCTTTAGTCAGCTTGATACCTCTGTTGGTGACAACGAATTTATCAATAACCCCTTTGTGGCTAGTGCTGATTAACTCAACGGCATTTTTTATTCTGGTATCCGGGCGCATGATTCCTGCTATGGCAATGGTGAGTCAAGTAGTCGAGAGCAAGATTCGGGGGACATTTATGAGCTTAATAGGCTCAGTGCAGATGCTATCGTCTGGTATTGCCTCTGTTCTGGCGGGAGCAATTGTGACAATAGGGCCAGACGGCATGATGCAGCACTACAACTGGGTAGGTTATGCGGCGGCAGTTTGTGGATTGCTGACATTCTGGCTGGTGGGTTATATTCACTCTGATACAAATAAACCATAAGGAGAACCTCATGATTGAATTTAAAAGACCAGATGGAAATACAGTCAGCGGCTACCTGGCAGAGCCTATTCATAAGGCAGATGCCCCTGGAGTCGTGGTGATTCAAGAGTGGTGGGGATTGGATGATGAGGTAAAGCAAGTTGCTGATCGTTTAGCAGCGGCTGGCTATCGGGCGCTAGTGCCAGATTTATATCGCGGTAAATTAGCATTAGAGGCTAATGAAGCAGAGCATCTCATGAATGGTCTTAATTTTGGCGATGCAGCGGGCCAAGATATTCGGGGCGCAGTTCAATATTTAAAAGCTACTGGTAGCGCCAAAGTTGCGGTAACCGGTTTTTGTATGGGTGGGGCATTAACCATTCTGGCCGCTTGCAATGTGCCTGAACTTGATGCCTCTATTGTTTGGTATGGCAATCCTCCATTAGAGTACGTGAACGCAGAAGCGATCAAGAAACCGATGTTGGGCCATTGGGCGATACATGATGAATTTTTCCCCATCACAGGTGTAGATCAGTTGGAACAAAAACTGAAGCAGGCTGGGGTGAGTTATGAATTCTATCGTTACGATACTAAGCATGCATTTGCAAATCCTAAATCGGATGCACGCGGTCTCGCGCCTTTAAAGTACAGTGATGACGCTGCCAAATTGGCCTGGGAGCGCACCCTCAATTTCTTGCAAAAGCAGATTCATCATTAAGATCACTCACTGAAAAGTAACTAGCTGTATGAAGACTCGACGCGAAGACGCTTTATTTAATTGGATCTATAAAAGAAGTAACGTCCAGATTCTGTTAATACTCGTCCTCTTTTTTGTCACATTATTGGATGTATTGCCGCGATTGTTGCAGTGCTTCCCATTCTTTTCGCCAACACAAGACAGTACTCGTTTAGGGTTGGCGCTTTTTGGTTCGATCGTTACGCTAAGCGGCTTATTGATTGGTTTCTTATTAAATCAAGCGCAAACCAATTTCCGTGAGGTGCAAACCCTGGTTTCTCAAGAAGCAGGACGGATTAATAACTTAGATCGCCTACTGACTCGCTTTGGTGACCCATCCATAGCACCGATTCGTGCTGAGCTATTTGAGTACATGAACTCAATCGTGAATGATGAATGGACGCTTTTGCAAAAAGGGGAGGGCAGCACCAAGACGCATATGCTTTGGCGCGGTATTTCTCGTAAGCTGATGTCGATTGAGCCTCACACTAATCGTCAGACGGCGATGTATACCGATATCATTAAGAAATCAGAAGAAGTCGCTGAGAGTAGGGAGGCGCGAATCGAGCGTGCTGGAATTCGTTTGCCAGGACTATTTTGGGGAGTGATTTTGATTTGCATGCTTGCTTTAATGGGCATCAATACTCTATTTTTACCCTCTGACTCATTTTTTCTGGGCTTAAAGATTCTGCCAGTCACAATGGGTGCTTTAATTTCTTTACTGGTGATTACAGATCAGCCGTTTAAGGGGCAGAATTCTGTTCAACCTGATGCCTTTTATAAGATCATCGATTCCATCAAAACTCGCACAGAGTAATATTTGCCTTATTGACCATGCACTTATTTGCTGAAAATCTTGCAGTAGAAATCTCTACTTACTACCGTAACCTGGCGCTAGGTCATGGGGTTGTACCTAAAGTATTTACCTTGGTTAATGCGGAAGGAGATCAATACCTCTTTTTTATAGATGATCTACCGATTGATCAAGAGCAAGAAATAAATCAATTCCTAGCCTATATTGTTCAAGAGCATGATGCAGTTTGCTATGCCCGCGGGACTCTAGTCATTGTTGAGAAGAATCAGCAATACATCGAGTTTGCAGTGATTGATCGTGATGATGCGGATGCGATTGTTTGCTCAGCTGAGTTGACTAGGGATATGGATGATAAGCCGATTGGTTTGGCAGAATTTGAGAAGACACTCGTTAAGAAGAGCACTATTATCTTTGGAGGGCTGTTTGAACCCATTGCGTTATCAGAAGACAAAATCGAAGATTTTCAAAGTCTCTGGATAGAAATGAAATCAAAAATTCTGCACCGTTCTATGGGTATTTAATTCGATGCCCAATAAAATCATCAATTCAAAGTCATCCGAGGGACTATCTGATCAAGATCAGGTGGAGGAATTTGATGACAATAAGCAATCTGTAAAGACCTCTAGCTATCAATCCAGAAAAGCTGCCCAAAGTAAACGTGAAATCATGGAGGAACTCTCTCGTGAGCGATTTCCTTGGGAAGAGTAGGGTGTCTACTGGGCTAACTTATGTTTGAGCATCAACCTACTACTCAGAGCGCCATGAGCTTTCGCCATCAAAGTGAGGAGGAGGTCCGCCTTCACTTAGCTGCAGCCTTTCAGCTCGCCGCTTTAAAGGGTTGGGATGATGGCATTTATACGCATATCTCAGCTTGCGTACCAAATGAAGAGGGTGCCTACCTCATTAATCGATTCGGTTTGCGCTTTGATGAAGTTACTCCAGAAAATCTGGTTAAGGTAAACCTGCAGGGCGATGTGTTATCGGGCACTGGCCCCGTTAATAAATCAGGTTTTGCTATTCATGGGGCAGTGCATGCAGCTAGGGCTGATGCAGTATGCGTAATGCATTTACACGTGGATCCTGTTATTGCTGTTTCAGCACAAAAACAGGGTTTACTGCCCATTTCACAACATGCTCTTCGCTTTTATCAAGATATTGCTGTCCATGGGTATCAGGGGCTCGCCTTATCTTCTTCAGAGCAAGCAGACCTGATTTCTACGCTTGGAAATAAGAAAGCATTACTTTTGCAAAATCATGGCAGCATTGTTTGCGGGGTGAGTATTCAGCAGGCTTTTTATTTGATGGACGTCTTGGATAAGGCCTGTAAGATTCAGGTTTTGGCAGGTGTAGGAAATTTAATTATTCCTGACCCGGCAATTTGCAAGATGACTTATGAACAATTGTGTAGTGATGGTGATAACGAAGGCCAAATAGAATGGCCCGCTTATCTTTCTTTGTTAAAAAATAATGGTTAGGAGATATTGGTGCCACTAATTCAAATTCAACTCTTTGAAGGTCGAAGTGATGAAGTAAAGCGTGAATACGCTAAGACAATTACCGAGGCTGCCGTAAAAATTATGGGTTGCAGTGCGGAATCAGTCGATGTGATTTATCAAGATGTCAAAAAATCAGACTGGGCAACTGCGGGTAAGTTATGGAGTGATTAAACAGACCAATCATTCTTGGATGTATCAAAAACCCCGTTTCTCGGGGTTTTTCTTTATGGATATTCCATAGCGGAATATTACATATTGAGTTCATTCTCTTCACACATTTAAATTCTTTATTCATGATGCCCCTAATCAAAACTTTTTTATTCTTAGGGGGTCATGATGAAAGTCTGCGTAATTGGAGGTGGTGGTGCAATCGGTGGATATCTAGCTGCAAAGTTGGCTAGAGCTGGAAACCAAGTGACTGTGGTCGCTCGGGGGGCGACATTAAATGCCACTCAACAATACGGCCTGATGCTTCACATGGCTGACGAGCCTAGACCCATCATCGCCAAAGTGAAGGCGGTAGAGAAAATGAGTGATGTTGAAACTCCAGACGTCGTAATCCTGGCAGTAAAGGCTCATCAAGTCTCACCGATTGTGGATGATCTAGCTCAACTAATGGGCCCAAATACCGTGTTAATTCCGATGCAAAATGGCATTCCATGGTGGTATTTCCAAGGTCGTCCTGGTCAATACCAAGATCTTCCTGTGGAGACAGTGGACGAGGGTGGCCGCATCATGAAGAAAATCAATCCAAAAAATATTATTGGTTGCGTTGTTTATCCCGCCACTTACACAGAGTCTCCAGGAGTGATACGTCATGTTGAGGGAAATCGTTTTCCGCTTGGCGAGCTGGACGGATCCGTGTCAGAGCGTATCAAGGTGATCTCACAAATGATGACGGATGCAGGATTTAAGTCGCCCATCTTGGAAGATATTCGTGCAGAAATATGGCTCAAGCTTTGGGGCAATATGACCTTCAATCCGATTAGCGCCCTGACTCACGAGCATCTAGAGGGAATTTGTCGCTATCCACTGACCAATGATTTGGCCAGATGCATGATGGGAGAGGCCCAGGCCATCGCGGAAAAATTAGGTGTGGTATTCAGGGTGGATATCGAGCGCCGCATTGCTGGTGCTGAAAAAGTAGGTCAGCATAAGACTTCCATGCTTCAAGATTTAGAGGCCGGTAACAGCCTTGAGATCGATGCCTTATTAGGTTCAGTGATTGAATTGGGGAAAATCACCGATACAGTCACGCCTTGTTTGAGTACGGTGTTTGCCTTGACAAAACTACTCAATACCAAAGTTCAATCCTCACAAGGAAAATTATCTCTTGCTACCGTAGCATGAGTACTTAGTTTTGTAGTCCTGTAGTACCTATGAAGTATTTTCACCCGTCCTTATAAAGACGGGTTTTTTTATTCTGTTTTACCAGCGGAAATTCCGGACCACCATTCGCCTTTGAACTGACCCTGCAGCCAATCAATGCAATGACTGACTTTAGTGGGAACATGTTTAGGCGATGAATACACCGCATGAATTTCTTGGACCGGCAGAGACCAATCCTGCATTACCGGTTTGAGAACCTGATCTTGAATAGATTGATGAGCGACATAGGCGGGAAGCACGGCTAGCCCCATGCCATTTCTGGCGGCAGCCAAAATAGAGGAGAGATTATTGGAGGTAAATGGACCTCTTACCTCAACCGTCTCAGTCTGGTCCTGATTTTTTGTAAAACTCCAGCGGTGGTCTCCTTGAGCTGTTGTGTATATCAGGGCTTGGTGATTCCGAATATCCTCTGGCTTCTTGGGAGCGGGATGCTCTTTGAGATATTGAGGATTTGCTACCAAGACCCATGGGTTTAGGCCTAAAAAACGAGACCCTAAGGAAGAGTCAGGGAGTCGACGCATCCGGATGGCAAGATCCACTCCTTGCTCAATCAGATTGATGTATCGGTCATCCATATTGAGGTTGACCTCAAGCTCAGGATGGTGGGACATGAACTCTAGGATGGAGGGCATGAGTACACGACGGCCAAACGCGACAGAGGCGCTAATCGTCAGTTTGCCTCGTACTTTGGATTGCATTAATGAGGCTAGATCATCCGCCTCTTCAATTTCCCGAGCAATCCCTTTGCACTTTTCGTAATAAATCTTGCCGATTTCGGTAGGAGTGACGCCTCTAGTGCTGCGGTGCAGCAAAAGGGTTCCTAAGCGCTTTTCCATGCTTGCCACAAATTTGGTTGCAGTGGGCTGGGTAATGCCTAAATCCTCTGCAGCCTTGCTAAATGAGCCTGTTTCGACGACTCGGATGAATAGAGAGATGCCTTGAACACGATCCATGATTCTTCTCTGTTGTAGCTATGGGGTCTTTTTACACTATTCCACCATGGAATACTAGATATAGATTTGCTGGCGTTCCCAACTTGGCCGAATTTGAAGATCATTCACTCATAGAAAAACGAGGAGACAAGTATGGCTAAGATGAAAGCAGCAATGGCAGCAGTTTTGGTGATGGAAAAAGAGGGCGTAACACAAGCCTTTGGCGTCCCGGGTGCCGCAATCAATCCTTTGTATGCACAAATGAGAGAGCGTCAATCCATTGCGCACGTTTTAGCTAGACACGTAGAGGGTGCTTCGCACATGGCGGAGGGTTACACCCGGGCAGCACCTGGCAACATTGGAGTGTGTATCGGCACATCTGGCCCTGGCGGCACAGACATGATTACTGGTTTGTATTCTGCTCAAGCGGATAGCATTCCTATTTTGTGTATTACTGGCCAAGCACCACGTGCAAAACTCCACAAAGAAGACTTTCAGGCTGTTGACATTGCATCGATTGCTAAGCCACTCACCAAAATGGCTGTAACCGTTTTAGAGCCTGCGTTAGTACCTAGAGTATTTCAGCAAGCATTTCACTTGATGCGCTCCGGACGTCCAGGACCAGTACTCATTGACTTGCCTATCGACGTACAAATGGCCGAAATTGAATTTGATATCGATACATATGAGCCATTGCCAGCCTATAAGCCTGCGGCGACACGTAAGCAAATTGAAAAAGCAATCGAGATGCTCAATGCTTCCGAGAAGCCATTGATTGTTTCTGGTGGCGGTGTCATCAATGCTGATGCCTCTGACTTGTTGGTTAAGTTTGCTGAGATTGCCCAGATTCCAGTGATTCCAACTTTAATGGGCTGGGGGTCGATTCCAGATAATCATCCGCTAATGGCTGGTATGGTGGGCTTACAAACCTCCCATCGCTATGGCAATGCCACGATGTTGGCAAGCGACTTCGTATTGGGAATTGGTAACCGCTGGGCCAATCGTCACACGGGCTCAACTGAGGTGTATTGCAAGGGACGCAAGTTCGTCCACGTCGATATCGAGCCTACTCAAATCGGTCGTATTTTCACTCCAGATTTCGGCATTGTTTCCGATGCCAAAGCAGCCTTAGAGTTATTTGTTGAGGTTGCCACTGAAATGAAGAAGGCTGGCAAGCTGAAAGATCGAAGTGCTTGGGCTGCTGAGTGCTTAGCGAGAAAAAATTCTATCGACTATCAGAGAAAAACCAATTTCAGCGATTCTCCAATGAAGCCGCAGCGTGTTTATCAAGAAATGGTTCAGACATTTGGCGAAGATGTTACCTACGTCAGCACCATTGGCTTATCTCAAATTGCCGGCGCACAATTCTTGAAGGTCTTCAAGCCACGTCATTGGATTAATTGTGGTCAGGCAGGTCCTTTGGGTTGGACAGTACCTGCAGCGTTGGGTGTTCGTGCAGCTGATCCAACGAGAAAGATTGTTGCCCTGTCAGGTGACTATGACTTCCAATTCATGATTGAAGAGTTAGCCGTAGGCGCTCAGTTTAAGTTGCCATTTATTCAGATTTTGGTGAATAACAGCTACCTCGGATTAATCCGTCAAGCGCAACGTGGCTTTGAAATGGATTACTGTGTTCAGTTGGCATTTGATAACGTCAATATCCCTGAAAGCGCTGGAATTGTGAAGGGCTATGGCGTAGATCACATTAAGGTGGTTGAGGGCTTAGGATGTAAGGCGATCCGTGTAGAACGTGAAGACCAATTAGCCTCCGCAATTTCTCAGGCTGAAGCATGGATTGCCGAATTTAGAGTTCCTGTTGTGATTGAAGTGATTCTTGAGCGTGTTACGAATATCGCCATGGGAACCGAAATTGACAATATCAATGAGTTTGAGCCAGTAGCACTCAGCATTGAGGATGCACCCACAGCCGTTCTTCAGGCATAAACTAAATCGATTCATCGGAGATTATTCATGCCACGTTTTGCCGCCAATTTAACCATGCTGTTTACAGAAGACCCATTTTTGAATCGCTTTGCTCTGGCTAGAGTAGGTGGATTTAAGGCGGTTGAGTTTCTGTTTCCTTACCCATATTCAAAAGAGGAAATTAAATCTCATCTCAATACCTATGCTCTCGAGTTAGTTTTACATAACTTGCCAGCAGGAGACTGGGATGCGGGTGAGCGCGGTATTGCTTGTCATCCGGATCGAGTGGAAGAGTTTCGCTCCGGAGTAGCCAAGGCAATTGAGTATGCGAGCTTTTTAAATGTACGCCAACTCAACTGTTTGGCTGGTAAAGCGCCAGCGGGAGTCGATAGCAAAGTACTGCGCGATACCTTTGTGAGTAATTTGAAATATGCTGCTGAGCAATTGGCAAAGGTCAATATCAAATTGTTAATTGAGCCAATCAACACCTTTGATATTCCGGGCTTCTATTTGTCCAGCACTCAGCAAGCAATCGAAATCATGGATGAGGTCGGGTCCGATAATCTGTACTTGCAATATGACATCTACCATGCACAGCGTATGGAAGGTGAGATCGCTAATACCATTCAAAAATATTTAACCCGTATTGCGCATATTCAAATTGCCGATAATCCTGGCCGTAATGAGCCTGGCACTGGCGAAATTAACTATGATTTCTTATTTGAGTTCTTAGACCGAATTGGTTACAAGGGTTGGATAGGTTGTGAATATAAGCCCCTTAAAAATACTGCTGCAGGCTTAGGTTGGATGCATCGCTATGAGCACCCACAGCAAGAAAGCGTATACGCTTAAATAGATAAATAAATAAAATAATTTATAAAAAATAAATATCATTTTTTGGAATAAACAATGAGTAATCAAATGAAGTTGGGTTTTATTGGGCTCGGTATTATGGGTGCCCCAATGGCGGGACATCTCGTGGCTGCTGGTCATCAAGTATTTGTATATACCCGCAGTAAAGTACCTGGTGAGATCGCCAGTTCCAGCGCGATTCAATGCGCCAGTCCACAAGAGGTTGCGCAAAAAGCGGACATTATTTTCACTATGGTCCCTGATACGCCTGATGTTGAAAAGGTGCTATTTGGTGATAAAGGCGTTGCATTCGGATTATCAAAAGGCAAAACCGTAGTGGATATGAGCTCGATTTCGCCGATTGCTACCAAAGAGTTTGCTAAGAAAATAAATGATCTAGGCTGCTTTTATCTAGATGCTCCAGTTTCAGGTGGAGAGGTGGGTGCTAAAAATGCAACGCTATCCATCATGGTCGGAGGAGACGAGTCCGTATTCAATCAAGTAAAACCGATATTTGATTTGATGGGTAAAAATATTAATTTGGTGGGTGGTAACGGTGATGGTCAAACTGCCAAAGTAGCCAACCAAATCATTGTCGCGCTCAATATCGAAGCTGTTTCTGAGGCGCTTCTCTTTGCTGCTAAAGCAGGGGCTGATCCTGCCAGAGTACGTCAAGCATTGATGGGTGGTTTTGCAAGTTCAAAGATTCTAGAGGTACATGGCGAGCGTATGGTCAAGCGTACATTTGCTCCGGGCTTTCGCATTGAGCTCCATCAAAAGGATTTGAATTTGGCCCTCAACAGCGCGCGTGCTCTCGGAGTATCTTTGCCAAACACTGCAACTGCTCAAGAATTATTTAATTCCTGCGTTGCTCATGGAGGAAAAGCTTGGGATCACTCGGCAATGGTGAAGGCTCTAGAATCCCTAGCCAATTTTGAAATCGGTCAAAAAAGCTAGATCTGTCATTCTCAAGATTCAAAGAAAGAGCCGCCTTCGGGCGGTTTTTCTTTGGTGATTTCTGAGGCAAGCATTGAAAAAAGCGCTTTTGGCCACATATGAGACTTTGTGGAGTGTTTGGTGCCCAGGAAGGGACTCGAACCCCCACAACCTTACGATCGCCAGCACCTGAAGCTGGTGCGTCTACCAATTTCGCCACCTGGGCATCCCTTTATTATAGAGGGATGGTTGTTCAGGGTCTTT
>JACCED010768035.1_pt1 | contig 10051 bp, 8 predicted proteins | sample 7455021 | NCBI WGS metagenome assembly JACCED01 (sample SAMN15323456, study PRJNA562643) | freshwater metagenome | isolation source: river surface water | place: USA:Blue River Watershed | collected 2017-08-19 | reverse complement strand
TCGACGGTCACGACCTCGAATCGCTGATCCCGACGCTGGAAAACCTCAAGCACCTCGACGGCCCGCAGTTTCTCCACGTGGTCACCAAAAAGGGGCAGGGTTACAAGTTGGCAGAAGCCGACCCGATCGCCTACCACGGTCCGGGCAAGTTCGATCCAGCCGTGGGCATCGTGCCCCCGGCCACGCCGCCCAAGACCACCTTCACCCAGGTGTTCGGCCAGTGGCTGTGCGACATGGCGGCGCAGGACGAGCGGCTGGTGGGCATCACCCCGGCCATGCGCGAAGGCTCGGGCATGGTGGCGTTCCACAAGCAGTTCCCGAAGCGGTATTACGACGTGGGCATTGCCGAGCAGCACGCCGTCACCCTGGCGGCGGGCATGGCCTGCGAGGGCGTCAAGCCGGTGGTGGCCATCTATTCGACCTTTTTGCAGCGCGGTTACGACCAGCTGATCCATGACGTGGCGTTGCAGAACCTGCCGGTGGTGTTTGCCCTCGACCGCGCGGGGCTGGTGGGGGCCGATGGCGCCACCCATGCGGGCGCTTATGACATCCCTTATATCCGCTGCATCCCCAACATGAGCCTGGCTTGCCCGGCCGACGAGCGCGAGTGCCGCCAGCTTTTGTCTACCGCCTACAGCCAGAACCACCCGGTGGCGGTGCGTTACCCGCGTGGGGCGGGCGTCGGGGTGCAGCCGCTGGCCGATCTGCAAGGCCTGCCGTTTGGCAAGGGTGAGGTCCGCCGTACGGGGCGCCAAACTGCCATCCTGGCTTTTGGCACCTTGCTGTACCCGGCCCTGCAGGCGGCCGAAGCCCTGGACGCCACCGTGGTCAACATGCGCTGGGCCAAGCCCCTGGACACCGACTTGCTGGCCCAGGTGGCACGCGAGCACGAGCGGATCGTGACGCTGGAGGAGGGCGCTGTCATGGGCGGCGCAGGCAGCGCCGTGATGGAAGCCCTGCAGACCCTGGGCCTGGTGCGGCCGGTACTGCAGCTGGGTCTGCCCGATGCGTTCATCGAACACGGCGACCCAGGCAAACTGCTTGCCATGCAGGGCCTGGATGCGGCCGGCATCGAGCGCGCCATACGCCAGCGCTGGGCTGACTGAACCCGATTCAATGCCGGTGTGAAATCAAATCAGGTCGAAATTGACGGTTTTGGTGGTCTGAAAGGGTAAACCCGCCCCGTGAGGGTTATTCCAGCTTTCTACAATTCAGCCCTGACCCCGAAGTCCTGGCCTGGAAGTCTCAGGCTTGTTTTCATATCAAAGGAGTAAGTTCATGGATCGTCGTTCCATTCTGAAAAATGCCGGTATCGCTGGCGTGCTGGCTGCTGGTGTTGCACCTGCCGTCCAGGCCCAGGCCACCATCCGCTGGCGTCTGGCATCCAGCTTCCCCAAGTCGCTGGATACGCTGTTTGGCGGTGCAGATGCGTTTGCCAAGAAGGTCAAGGAAATGACCGGTGGCAAGTTTGAAATCACGACGCACCCTGCTGGGGAATTGATGCCGGCTTTCGGTGTGCTTGACGGCGTGCAAAACGGCACGGTGGAATGTGCCCACACCGCGCCTTACTACTTCTTTGGCAAGGACGAAACCTTTGCCCTCGACTGCGCTGTTCCCTTTGGTCTGAACAGCCGCCAGATGACCGCCTGGATGTATGAAGGCAACGGCCTCAAGCTTTTGCGGGAGCACTACGCCAAGTACAACATCGTGAACTTCCCGATGGGCAACACCGGCACCCAGATGGGCGGCTGGTTCCGCAAGGAGATCAAGTCCGCCGCCGACATGAAGGGCCTGAAGTTCCGCGTCGGTGGTTTTGCCGGCAAGGTGCTCGAGCGCATGGGCGTGGTGCCTCAGAACATCCCCGCTGGCGAGATTTACCAGTCCCTTGAAAAAGGCACGATTGACGCCGCCGAGTGGATCGGTCCGCACGACGACCTCAAGCTGGGCCTCAACAAGGTGGCTCCGTTCTATTACTACCCTGGCTGGTGGGAAGGTGGCCCGCAGCTCACGCTGTTCGTCAATCAGAAAGCCTACGACGCGCTGCCCGCAGAGTACAAGGCCATCGTGGACGCAGCCTCTGCTTATGCCCACGTCGAAATTCAGGCCCGCTACGACGTTTACAACCCGACCGCTCTGCGCCAGCTGGCGGCCCAGAAGGCCAAAGTCCTGCCTTTCCCCAAGGACATGATGGATGTGGCGTTCAAGCACTCGCAGGAGCTCTACGCTGAAATCAGTGCCAAGAACCCCAACTGGAAGAAGGTCTACGACGACTACGCCAAGTACCGTGCCGAAGCCAACTGGTGGTTCCGTTTCGGCGAAGCCCGTTTCGACACCTTCATGCAGTCGCAAAAGCTCTGATTTTCAGAGCTGCCGGCCCCCTGGCCGGCCCCCTCTGAAACGACCCGCCGGTGACCCCGGCGGGTTTTTTTTAGCCATTGCAGATGGGCCAGTGGCACGGCCCACGCAGCTTGAACCATGAAAAAAGCCCACTGCGAACGGTGGGCTTGTGAGTGCTCAGCGTCGAAGGGCTCAACGCTTGTCGGCTCCGGGGATGTTTTTCATCGGGTCATCTTCTGCGGCCTTGTTGTCGTCCGCCATCGGATCACCGCCGGGTGCATCCAGATCGTCGCCAGGTGCCGCTTCAAGCTGCACACTGTCGATGTCCAGGGCTTCATTGCCGCCCAGCCCACCAGTCACCATCGAGGGGAAGGCGATGATCGCCACCACCATGATCAGCTGCAGCACGATGAAAGCGATCGAGCCTTTGTAGATCTCTGTGGTGGTGACCGCGGGGATAGTCTGGCCGGTCACGCGGTCCTTGTAGTCGTTGCGCGCCGCTACGCTCCTGAGGTAGAAGAGAGCGAAACCAAAGGGCGGTGTGAGGAACGAGGTCTGCAGGTTCATGGCTACCATCACACCGAACCAGATCAGGGCCTGGTCCGAAGTCATGCCCGGCACCAGCTCAGGCAGGATTTTTTCGGCCGCCGGCACCAGCAAAGGGATCACGATGAAAGCGATCTCGAAGAAGTCGATGAACATGCCGAGCACGAAGATCAGCAGGTTGACCACCACCAGGAAGCCCAAAGCCCCCCCGGGGATGTTGTCAAACAGGTGCTCCACCCAGATGTGGCCATCGGCCGCATTGAAGGTGAAACTGAACACCGTCGATCCGATCAGGATGAACAGCACAAAAGTAGACAGCTTGGCGGTGCTCTCAAGCGCCTGGTGGGTCAGCTCCATGCTCAGCTTGCGCTTGACAGCAGTCAATACCAGTGCGCCCAGCGCGCCCATGGCCCCGCCCTCGGTGGGGGTAGCCACGCCCAGGAAGATCGTGCCCAGCACCAGGAAGATCAGGATCAGCGGAGGCATCAGCACAAAGGTGACCTGCTCAGCCAGGCGTGAGAGCAAGCCCAGACGTGCCACGCGGTTGACCACCGACAGAGCCAGGGCGACCAGAGAGGCAATGGTCATCGACAGGATGACCACTTCGTCGCCAGGTGCAGGCATGGAGCGGTCCAACCATTCGCGCAGCAACGGATCATGCACCTGGGCCCAAGCGACACCCACCGCGGTAGCAATCAGCAGAAGCACCAACAGCGACTTGTGGCCGGAGTTGCCATTGGGTTCGCGGTAGATGCGGGCCTCAGGGGGCAGAGCTGGCACCATGGCTGGCTTGAAGATCGCCACCAGCACAATGAAAAGAATGTACAGGCCCACCAGCAGCAGACCCGGCACCAGGGCACCGGCGTACATGTCACCCACCGAGCGACCGAGCTGGTCGGCCAGCACGATCAGCACCAGCGAAGGCGGAATCGCCTGGGCCAGGGTGCCGGATGCGGTGATGGTGCCGGTGGCAATCACGCGGCTGTAGCCGTAGCGCAGCATGATTGGCAGCGAAATCAAGCCCATAGAGATGACCGCAGCAGCCACCACGCCGGTGGTTGCGGCCAGCAAAGCGCCCACCAGGATCACGGCAATCGCCACACCGCCACGCACCGGGCCAAACACCTGCCCCACCGTCTCGAGCAGGTCTTCCGCCATGCCCGAGCGTTCCAGGATGATGCCCATGAAGGTAAAGAAGGGGATGGCCAGCAGTGTGTCGTTCTGCATGATGCCGAAAATGCGCAAAGGCAGGGCCTGGAACATCGTTGCCGGAAACAGACCCGCCTCCATGCCGATAAAGCCAAAGCCCAGGCCGCATGCCGCCAGCGCAAAGGCCACCGGAAAACCGGTCAGCAGCAGGGCCAGCAGGCCCGCAAACATCAACGGCACAAAGTTCTGTGCCAGGAAAGTGGCTTCCATCATTGGGCTCCCTGGGTTTGCTGCTCAAGTTCTGCGGCACGTTTCTGGTCGTCCGACTGTGCTTCTTCATGCGACAGGACATCAGGGCCCTGACCCTTCAGAAAGGCCAGACGCTTGATCAATTCGGAGATGCCCTGCAACAGCAGAAGGGCAAAGCCCACGGGGATCAGCAGGTAGGCCGGCCAGCGGATGAGACCGCCGGCGTTGGACGACATCTCACCCGACAGATAAGCCTGCATAAACATTGGCCAGGACAGGTAAATGCACAGCAGGCAAAACGGGATCAGCGTCAGCATGATGCCACCCACGTCGATCCAGTTGCGTGTTCGTGCGCTCAACCGACTGGCGATGAAGTCGATGCGCACATGGGCGTTTTTGAGCAGGCCATAGCCGGCACCCAGCAGAAACACCCCGGCAAAGAGGTACCACTGGATCTCCAGCAGGGCGTTGGAGCTGGTGTCAAAGGCTTTGCGAACGATGGCATTGCCCGCGCTGATCAGGGTCGTCAGCAGCACCAGCCATAAAGTCAGCTTTCCAACGGTGGTATTGATTTTGTCAATCCATCGCGACCATTGCAGCATGGCGGTCATGGGGATCTCCCGGGTTTAAAAAGAACCGGGCGATTGTACGTGCCGGGCTTTGAGGTCGAATTTCGGGCCATGCTGATGCCTTTTGATATTTTTGGTGGCCCTTGTTGCGACTTCTTCAGATCATGGCTGGTTTGGGTCCCACCAGGGCAAAGTGCGCTTGAGCGAGTGCACGCGGCCAGCTTCCTTCAGCGGCTCGTAACCGGGCAGGTCCTGGAGCAGCTCTGCCCAGCGACTGCTGAGCAGCAGCCGCTGCAATGCCGCAACCGCAGGATTGTCCAAGGCATCGGCCAGGCAAACCAGCCAGTAGTGTTCCTTCATCAAAGGAACGAAGTCCAGTCCGTGCTGTGCGGCTGCCGAGGCAATGCCCAGTCCGGTGTCCGCTTGACCCGAGGCAATAAATGCCGCCACGGCGCTGTGCGAGCTTTCCTCCTGGGCATAGCCCCGCAGATGCTCGGAAGAAATCTGCTCTGCCTGCAACCAGTCATCGAGCAGAAGGCGAGTACCGGTGCCCAGGGTGCGGTTGATCATTCTGACGTCAGACCGCAGCAGGTCTTCCCAGCGTCCGATCGCGAGAGGATTGCCGCGTGTGATCATCAGGCCTTGCTGGCGAAGCGAAAAGCCCATCAGCTTGTGATGCCCCGTCTTGAGCAGAGGCCGGTAAGTGCGCGCCACCAGCGATTGGGGGGCGGGTTGCATCGGTGCATGAAAGCCCGCGACGTTGCAGCGCCCCTCGTTGAGGGCGCGAATGGCGTCCACGCTGCCGCAAAAGCGCATGTCCAGGTGCAGGCCCTGGCCGGCCGCGTGTTCGCGCAACCTCACTAGCGCATCGTCGTGGCTGGCGTAGACCGTCAGCACATGGCTGCCCGGATCGAAGGCCATGGCAAAGGTTTTTTCGAGTTCCGCCTGCAGCGCGCTGATCTGGGGCGCCAGACGTGCCTGGGCCTGGCGTTCGGCCCACAGCAGCTTGTCGGCGAATTCGGTGAGCCGGGCCGGCTGGCCTTTTTCCCAGACGATCAGGGGCTGGCCCATGGATTGCTCCCAGCGCTTGAGCTCGCCCCACACATGGCGGTAGGACAGGCCAAGTGCCTTGGCGGCCATCGAGATCGAGCCGCTGTCGCGCACCGCCTGCAGCAGGTCCATCAGCGGATGGTGCAGGGGTGAGGCAGAGGCGACGCGGCTTTCGCCTTCGGGCAGCCACTGGTAGGACAGGTGAATTTTGGGCACGGCCTGAGTGTGCCTCAAACCTGAGCTATGCAAAGGAGTTCATAACGGACAACCCGTAGGGCAGAACAGCTCGTGCTGCACTACCATCGGCCCCGCTGTATGAACACATTCACCGACAGCGTCAGTACGGCGCTGCATTTGCTCACTTCCCTCGATCCCCAGCTCTGGGTCATTGTCGGCCGCTCCCTGGCCGTCAGCGCCACCGCCTGCGCGATCGGCTACGGCCTGGGCGTGCTGCTGGGCGCGGCGCTGGCCGTGCGGCGTTTTCGTGGGCGCGGGGCGGTGCTGGTCTTGCTCAATACCCTGCTGGCTCTTCCTTCCGTAGTGGTGGGGCTGGTGGTGTATTTGCTGCTCTCGCGCACCGGCCCGCTGGGTTTTCTGGGCTGGCTGTTCAGCTTCAAGGCCATGGTGCTGGCCCAGGTGGTGCTGGTGCTGCCGGTGGTGACCGCGCTGACGCGACAGGTGGTGGAAGACGTGGAGCGCCAGCATGGCGAGCAATGGGCCTCGCTGGGCGCCGGCCCGTGGCTGCGCAGCCTGCTCCTGGCATGGGACGAACGGCTCGCGCTGCTCACGATCCTGGTCACAGCCTTTGGCCGTGCAGTCTCTGAGGTGGGCGCGGTGATGATCGTGGGCGGCAACATCGACGGTTTCACCCGCGTGATGACCACCGCGATTGCGCTGGAAACCAGCAAGGGCGACCTGCCGCTGGCGTTGGCCCTGGGGCTGGTGCTGCTCGGTGTGGTGGGTCTGCTCAACCTGCTGGTGGCACTGCTGCGCTGGCGCGGCGAAGCCCGATCGGCCGGCTCGCCCGCCCTGGTGGGAGGGCTGTGATGGTGGTGCGGCTGCATCAGGTGACGGTCCAGCTCGGCGCGGTGCGCGCCCTGCACGGCGTCGATCTGCAGATCGATGCCGGTGAACGGGTGGCGCTGGTCGGCCCCAACGGTTCGGGCAAGAGCACCTTGCTGCGCACCCTGCATGGCCTGCTGACGCCCATGGCCGGCACGGTGCAGCGCGAAGCCGCGCAGCGCCAGGCCATGCTGTTCCAACGGCCGCATCTGCTGCGGGCTTCGGCTTTGAGTAATGTCACCCTGGGCGTGTGGCTGGACCGCTCTCTGGGTCTGAGTTGGTCGCAGGCCCGTGCCCGCGCCCTGCAGGCGCTCGAACGCGTGGGCCTGCAGGCGCAGGCCGGGCAGGGCGCGCGCCAGCTCTCGGGGGGGCAGCAGCAGCGCCTGGCCCTGGCGCGTGCCTGGGCGCGTCAGCCCGATGTGCTGCTGCTCGACGAGCCCACCGCCAGCCTGGACCCGCACGCCAAGCGCGACGTCGAGGCGCTGATTGCCGAATTCGCTGCCGGCCAGGGCAGGCCGATGACCCTGGTCTGGGCCAGCCATAACCTGGGGCAGGTCAAGCGCATTGCCAGCCGCGTGGTCTGTCTGCAGGCCGGCCGCGTGCTGGCCGATCTGCCGGTGCAGGATTTTTTCAATGCCGAGGTGCTGGCCCGTGTCAGCCCCGAGGCCCACGCTTTTGTTCAAGGAGAAACCGCGTGAATGCCCGCTTCCAATCCCTGCGCCGTCTGCTCGTCTGCGCGCTGCTGGTCAGCCCCGTGGCCTGGGCGCAAAGCCCCTCGATCGTGGTCTCCTCCACCACCTCGACCGAGCAGTCGGGCCTGTTTGCACACCTGCTGCCGGCCTTCAAGAAAGCCAGCGGCATCGACGTGAAAGTGGTGGCGCTGGGCACCGGCCAGGCGCTGGACATGGCGCGTCGCGGCGACGCCGACGTGGTGTTCGTGCACGACCAGGCGGCTGAAGAAAAGTTTGTGGCCGAGGGCTTTGGTCTCAAGCGCCTGCCCGTGATGTACAACGACTTCGTGCTGATCGGCCCCAAGGCCGACCCGGCAGGCACCCGGGGCAAGGACATTGTGGCGGCGCTGGGCAAGCTGGCTGCGGCCAATGCAGCGTTTGTTTCGCGCGGCGACAAGAGTGGCACGCACGCCGCCGAGCTGCGTTTCTGGAAGATTGCCAACCTGGACGCAGCCAAGGGCAGCGGCTACCGCGAGTGCGGTTGCGGCATGGGTCCGGCGCTCAACATCGCCGCCTCGCAGGGCGCCTATGTGCTGGCCGACCGAGGCACCTGGCTGAACTTCAAGAACCGAGCCGACCTGGCTGTTCTGGTGGAAGGCGACCAGCGCCTGTTCAACCAGTACGGCGTGATGGTGGTGAACCCCGCCAGGCACGCGCACGTCAAGCAGGCCGATGCGCAGAAGTTCGTGGACTGGGTGACTTCGGCCCCAGGTCAGGCGGTGATTGCCGACTACAAGATCGGTGGCGAGCAGCTGTTCTTTCCGAACGCAGGCAAGTGATGGGCCGTCAAGCTTTGGGTGTGCCGAGCTTGCGGTAGACGGTCGCCCGGCTGATGCCCAGGTTGCGGGCGGCTTCGGCCACATTGCCGCGGGCCTTGACCACCGCCTGACGGATCAATTCCGTCTCCACATCGCGCAGGGCCTTGCCGCTGCTGCGTCGGGCACTGCGGGCCAGTGGCGCATCGCTGGTGCGGTGGGCCTGGGTCTGCAGGCGCAGGCCCGACCACAGCGGCACTTCGCACTGGCCTTCGTCACGCCGGGCAGCGTCGAAGAGGTTTTCCCAGGGCATGGCGAACACATCGCTCGCGTGCGAGCTGCTCTGGCCTGCATCGAGTGAAAGCATTTGCCGCGCCGTCGGGTTGGCCCCGGTGATGCGGCCGTCGGCGTCGAGCGTGAGCAGGCCGTCGCTGTCGTCACCGGGCTGGTTGCCCGGCCAGTTCAGGCGCAGGGTGAGGGCGTGTGACGAAGCCAGCAGCCAGCTGTTTTCGATGCTGCGCGCCGAGCGACGCACCAGGTGCTTGAGGGCCGGGCGTTCGGCCACTTCGACACCCGTGAGGTCCAGCATGCCGGCGCACAGGCCGTCAGGTCCGAACACCGGGGCGCCCGCGCAGCTGTAGATGCTGGTGTCGTCGAAAAAATGCTCGCCGCGGTGCAGCCAGACGGGCTGCAGCTCGGTCAGGGCGGCGCTGATGGCGCTGGTGCCCACGGCGCGCTCGGACAGATCCACGCCCACCCGGGCGATCACGTCGGCGCGCCGGTCACCGCGGTCCACTGGCCCATGCACATCGATCACGATGCCCTGGGCATTGGTGAGGATGGCGAAGTAACCGATGTTGCCCATGGCCCGCACCAGCTCGGCCAACACTGGCCGCGCGGCTTGCACCAGGGGCAGGCTTTCTTCCTGCACCCGGCGCATGCGCGCCGCACTGACGGAATCAAACCCCACGCGCTGTCCGGGCGCCATGCCCCAGTCCTGGCAACGCGCCCAGCCGCGCTGCAGCCAGGGCGCCAGCTGGGGCACGGGCTGGCTGCTGCGCTCATGCAGCAACAGCTGCCGGGCCTGGGCAATGGAGTGCAGTCGGTCACTGGGGGCCATGTGCATGTGTATCAAGCTGAGAATTTCTGAAGGTCCTGACCGCTGATCAGGGTAATCCCCGGGGGAGGTGAATGCCCCTGCAGGGAACAATGGCTATGCATTGTCATTCATAGGAACGGGTTTGCATAGCCCGTTTCAAGCCACAGGAGATCCTCCATGCAGAAGGTGTTGCACATCAATCCGGACAAGTGCACCGGTTGCCAGCAGTGCGAAATGGCCTGTTCTTTCGAGAACTACGGCACCTACGCCACGGCCAAGTCGCGCATCAAGGTGTTCGACTTCCACCACACCGGCAAAAAGGTGCCCTACACCTGCACCCAGTGCGATGAAGCCTGGTGCCTGCACGCCTGCCCGGTCGAGGCCATCACCGTCGACAAGGCCACCGGCGCCAAAGTCGTCAATGAATCCACCTGTGTGGGCTGCAAGGTCTGCACCATCGCCTGCCCGTTTGGCACCATCAACTACGTGCAGGAAACCGGCAAG
>JACCED010418175.1_pt1 | contig 10051 bp, 10 predicted proteins | sample 7455021 | NCBI WGS metagenome assembly JACCED01 (sample SAMN15323456, study PRJNA562643) | freshwater metagenome | isolation source: river surface water | place: USA:Blue River Watershed | collected 2017-08-19 | reverse complement strand
GGGTCTCAGGCCAAGTGGCCATGGCCGAACTGCTGCTGAGCGGCTGCACCACCAGCAGTGACCATCTGTACATCTACCCGAACGGGGTGCGGCTGGACGACAGCATCGAAGCGGCGCACACCATGGGCATGCGCTTCACGGCCACGCGTGGCAGCATGAGCGTGGGGCAGTCGCAAGGCGGCCTGCCCCCCGACAGCGTGGTCGAACAAGAACCCGCCATTCTGAAAGAAACCCAGCGCCTGATTGAAAGGTGGCACGACGCCAGTTACGGGTCCATGACACATGTGGCCGTGGCCCCTTGCTCGCCCTTCAGCGTGAGCCAGGACTTGATGAGGGAATCTGCCAAGCTGGCCCGCGCCCACGGCGTGCGCCTGCACACCCACCTGGCCGAAAACGACCACGATGTCGCGTACACGAAAGAAAAGTTCAACTGCACACCCGCGCAATACGCCGAGGATTTGGGTTGGGTCGGCCACGACGTGTGGCACGCCCATGGTGTGAAGCTGGACGACGAAGGCACCTATTTGTTTGCCCGCACGCGCACCGGGATTGCCCATTGCCCCTGCAGCAACATGCGCCTGGCCAGCGGCATCTTGCCCCTGCGCAAAATGCTAGACGCCGGTGTGCCCATTGGTTTGGGCGTGGACGGCAGCGCCAGCAACGACGCGGCACACTTGCTGAACGAAGCGCGCCAGGCCATGCTGCTGGCGCGTGTGGGCCGCGCCTTGGAGCCGTTTGGTTGTGACCATGGCCCCGCCGAGATGACACCCCGCAACGCCCTGCGCCTGGCCACACGTGGCGGCGCGCAAGTGCTGGGCCGCGCCCACGAGCTGGGGCAAATCACCGAAGGCTTTTGCGCCGACATCGCGATGTTCCGCACCGACACCCTCAGCATGGCGGGCGGCGCGGTGCATGACCCGGTGGGTGCGCTGCTGCTGTGCGCCAGCGACAACGCCGACTACACCATCGTCAACGGGCGCGTGGTGGTGCGCCAAGGTGAAATTGCGACGGTGGACATGGGCCCACTGATTGAGCGGCACAACCAGTTGGCGATGCAGCTGGCGCTGGGGGCAGTTTAAAAAACCAAACTCTGGATGCCTTTAGCTAAAATAGCCAAGCACCTGGAGCACGCCATGCAAATCACCGCCACCGAAGCCAAAAACCGTTTTGGCAGCATTTGCGCCCTCGCCAAGCGCGAGCCTGTGTTTGTTGAGAAAGCAGGCCAAATTGACACCGTGATTCTCTCGGCAGACCAGTACCGGGCTTTGCAAGCCAACCAAAACTCGACCAGTCTGGCAGCGCGCAAAAAAAAGTTTGAAGCTGAATTTGGCGATTGGATAGCCGCACAAAACACTTGGGTAGAAAAGCAAGGCATCCCTGGTGCCGACTTGCGGCCTTGGTAAACCGCGATGGCGCAGTTTGATGTTTACGCCAATCCCAGCGAGAGCGCTGCCCACGGCATTCCCTATGTGGTGGTGGTCCAAAGCAACTTGCTCGATGCATTGGCCACACGCATGACCATTCCTTTGGCCACTGTGGAGTTTGCCAAAAAGTCACCTGACAAACTTTGCCCCCTGGTCACAGTCAACGGCCAGCGCCTGCGCGCACTGGCCCACTACACAGCACCCCTACCCACGCGCAAGTTGCGGCAAGTGGTGGGCAATTTGGCACCGCACGCCAGCACACTCATGGCGGCCATGGACGCCGTCATTTCAGGGGTTTAACTTCTTTCATGCACCGCACCATTTTTGACACCCCCGTCGTCAACACCGCCTTGCGCGGTCTCTCGTTGGCATTTCTCAAAGTCACAGGCTGGAAGGTCGAGGGCAGCTTGCCTGCCGGTGTCACCAAATGCGTGGTCATTGCAGCGCCGCACACCAGCAATTGGGATCTGCCCTACACCCTGATGGTGGCGTATGTGTTGCGCTTGCAGATTTACTGGATGGGCAAAAGCAGCATCTTCTCGTTTCCCTTTGGCCCCGTCATGCGCTGGCTGGGCGGCATTGCCGTCAACCGTTCGCAAGCGTCCAACTTGGTGGACTCCTGCGCCCAAGCATTGGTCCAAGCCGAAGGTTCGGTGCACCTGGTGGTGCCCCCCGAAGGCACGCGCAGCAAAACGCGCTATTGGAAAACCGGCTTTTATTACATCGCGCTGCAAGCGCAGGTGCCCATCGTGATGGCCTACATGGACTATTCGCGCAAACTCAGCGGCCTGGGCCCGCTGTTCTACCCCACGGGCGACATCGAGAAAGACATGGTCGCCATCAAGGCGTTTTATGCGCCCTTCAAGGGCAAGAACGCCGATCAGTTTGAAACACCGCCGGACAAACCCGCTTGAACTGCGGCAGGGCTGGGGGCTGCCGCAGCAGGATGGGTGACGGCAGCTCGGCGTGAACCGAACAAGCCTGTCCAGCCCATCAGTCCAGCTTCGCCCCCGCCACAAACCAGCGCCCGATCATCGCGCGTTCTTCTTCGGTCATGCCGGTGGCGTTGCCCATGGGCATTTGTTTGGTCACCGCCACCTGCTGGTAGACGTTTTGCGCGTGCTGCTTGAGCTGTTCAGGGCTGTCCAGACGCACGTTTTTCATCTGCACCTGCGCGTTGTGGCAACTCAGGCAATGCTTGTCCACCAGCACCTGCACCTGGGCAAAGCTCACGGGTGCCGCCGGGGCAGCCGAGGCCACGGGGGCAGCAGGCTTGAGGGCCACGATCACGCCCAAAATCATCACCACGCCCACGGCAGCAAAAGGCCAGGGGTTGGCAGCGCGGCCCAGGTGGAAGGCATGGCGCTGCACAAAGAACTGGCGAATCAAGGCACCGGCCAGCATCATCACAAACAGCAGCACCCAGCGGTGCTCGTGCGTGTACAAAAAGCTGTAGTGGTTGCTCAGCATCGCAAAGATGACGGGCAGCGTGAAATAGGTGTTGTGCACGCTGCGCTGCTTGCCGCGCTTGCCGTGGATGGCCAGGGCGTTGGCGTCATACGTTTCGCCTGAGGTCATGGCGGCCACCACTTTGCGCTGGCCGGGGATGATCCAGAAGAACACGTTGGCGCTCATGGCGGTGGCGATCATCGCGCCCACCAACAAGAAGGCGGCACGGCCCGCAAACAGCTCGTTGGCCAGCCACGACGAGAAGGCCACCACCACGATCATCAGGCCCGCCACGATCAGCTCGCCGTTTTCGCGGAAACCAAAGACGCGGCAAATGATGTCGTACACATACCAAAAGGCGACCAGCATGCCCACAGCGGCCGTGCCCGCCATCACGGGCGTCCAGTCCATCAGGGACTTGTCGATCAAGAAAGTGCCCGCGTTGTAGAGGTACATCACGGTGAAGAGCGCAAAGCCACTCAGCCAGGTGGAGTAACTTTCCCAATAAAACCAATGCAGTTTGGTGTGGATTTTTTTGGGGGCCACCATGTATTTTTGGGGGTTGTAAAAACCGCCGCCGTGCACCGCCCACATCGCGCCACCCACGCCTTTTTCCAGCAGATCGGGTGAATTGGGTTTTTGCAGGTTGTTGTCCAGAAAGACAAAGTAAAACGAGGAGCCAATCCAGGCGATGGCGGTGATGACATGCACCCATCGCAGCAATAAATTGGCCCATTCCAACAAATACGGTTCCATGCAGGATTCTCCAACCCTCTCACCACCGCGGGCCCTGTGAGCGGGTATTCGGTCGCGAACATGAACTTGAGAGTTCTTGCGCCGCTGCGACCAGTGCACCGAAGTGTATACAGTTTAAGGTCGCTGATCCAGTTTTTCTCCGTGAAGGAGGATCAGGGAAAACCAGCAAAACACCGCCAAGCCGGCGAACCAGACACCGGCCCAGGCCTTCAGAGCGTTTGCAGGAGTTGTGCCGCCACCGCCACGGCGATGACTTCGGGCTCCTTGCCGGTGATCCCCGGCACGCCGATCGGGCAGGTGATGTGCGCGATTTCTTCGGCACTGAACCCACGGTCTTCCAGCCGGTGCCGGAAGGTGGCCCATTTGGTGTGGCTGCCGATCAGGCCCACAAAGGGCAAGTCGCCCTGTTCCCGCTGACGCTTCAAACACGCGATCACGATGTCCAGGTCTTCGGCGTGGCTGAAGCTCATGACCAACACCCGGCTGCCCGCGTCCAGATCGGCCACGGCCGCATGCACCGGGTTGGAATGCTCGCAGGCCACGTCCTCGGGCACATCGCAGGGAAAAATCTCGTCGCGGCTGTCCACCCAACGCACAGCAAAGGGCAAGGGAGCCAGTGTGTGCACCAGGGCCTTGCCCACATGCCCCCCACCAAACAGCGCCAGCGGGGTGCGCGGCGGCACCAGTTGCGTGCGCAAACGCGGCACATCGGCAGCACTGACCTGCTCAAACGACAACTCGACCACGCCACCGCAACATTGCCCCAAGCTGGGTCCGAGCACCTGACGCAAATGCCTGGGCACAGCATGCCCGGACAACATCTGGCGGGCATGCGCCAGTGCCTGAAACTCCAGGTGTCCGCCGCCAATCGTGCCCGATTCACCTTGGGCGAACACCAGCATGGGCGTGCCAGGACCTCTGGGAACAGACCCCTGGCTTGCCACCACCGTCACCAGCACAGCCGACTCTTGCTGCAAGCGACGCCAGGCCGCACTCATCCAGTTCACTTTTGTATCCAATCATCCATCAGGTACTCGCCAAGCTCGACGGCCAATGACACAATCGCCCCGACAGGCGCTGAGTATGCCAAGGAGTTGCATCGTTCATGACACATCAGGCACGAACAAAACACAGTTTAAGTGTCCGCATCGGCATGTCGCTGGGGGCCGTGGGCCTGACATGGTTGAGTGGTTGCAGCACGCCACCTGCGCCAGTCCAGCAAGCCGTCACCGTGCAAGCACAGCCACAGGTCATGCCAGAGCCGCCACGCCCTCACGTGCCCATGCCCGAACGCCTGATTCCTGAACGTCCAGCATTCATCCCGCCATCGAACGTCAAACAATCCTTGGCACGCAATGCCAAAGAATACCGACGAGATGCCGCCACCCATTTGTATGCCCAACACCAACAGCGCATCTTCAAAGGCCGCTTACCCCCCATGCTGGAGGCGGTGGGGGTGATCAATGTCGACATCGACCAACGGGGCGGCGTGAGGGCCATTCACTGGCAAAGGGCCCCCAAGCATGCACCGCAGGTCATGCGCGAAATTGAAAGGATGGTCAGAGCCGCTGCACCCTACCCGGCGCCCCTGCACATGAGCCAGGTGACCTACACCGACGTGTGGCTGTGGCACAAAAGCGGCAAGTTCCAGCTCGACACCCTGACCGAAGGTCAGGACTGAGAACACGCACAGCAGCCAGCCCCTGCAAAGGGCTGGCGTCTCAGGCGGCCTTCATGGCGCCCACTTTGGCACGGTCACGGGAAAGGGCTTCTCGGTCAGAAATGCGCCGAAACCACAGGGTGGCCAGGGTCGAGGTGAGCATGATGAACAAGGAATAGAGCACCGGGATCAACAGCACCTGTTGCTGCTGCAGGCCCGTGAAGGTCAAGGTGACGATCAGGACACCGAGGGGGCCGTTCTGAATGCCTGTCTCCAGCGCAATGGTTCGGGCTCGGCGCTTGTCTTGTCGCACCAGCCGGGCAAAGGTGTAGCCCACGACAAAGCCGAACACGCCCAGGCCAATTGCACCGAAGTACACCTGCCATGGCGTCGTGAGCAGCAACTGCCAGTTGCGCGGCACCCAGGAGACCATCAAAAACAGAATGACAAGCACCCCGAGCGCGCCACCCAACAGTTCCAGCGTGGCGCCGATGTTGGGGTTGAGCTTGCGCAGGCCCATGCCAATGGCCGTGGGCACCAACAAGACAAACAGCACCTGCGCCACATTCTCAGGAGGGATCTTCCAGTTGCCATCGATGCCCATGCTGAAGAAACCCAAAGTCAGGGGCACCATCACCACAGCCAGCAAAGTCGAGACGATGGTCATCAACAAGGACAGCGACAGCACGCCCTTGCTGAAATAGTTGAAGATGTTGCTGGTGGTGCCGCCTGGAAGACAGGCCATGAGGATGAGGCCCACAGCATAGGCATACCACTGCGAGGCGTCCTGTGAGGCATTGGGCAGCAGCACCAGATGGGCCAGCGTGAAGCCGACGATCGGGGTCAGCAGGTAGGTGGTGACCACGCCAATGCCAATGCCGACCGGCCTCTTGAGCGCGATCATGAAGTCCTTGAGGGTCAAGGACGCGCCCATTCCCAACATGATGATCATCATCATCACGCCCAGCAGTTTCGTTTCAAAATCGGTGACCATGTGTGACTCCGCTGTGGCGCTCAGGCGCGTTTGAATTCGTTTTTGACTTCGGCTTTGAGGTCTTTGCGCAGCACCTTGCCGATCGGGGATTTGGGCAGCTCATCGCGCAGCACCACCGAAGTGGGCCGCTTGTAGGCGACCAGGTGTTGCTTGCAGTGGGCCAACACCGCCTCTGCACTCAAGGCTTCAGGGTGGTCGGGGTTGGCCACCACATAAGCGCGCACAGCTTCACCTGTGCGTTCATCGGGTGTGCCCACCACCGCCACCTCCAACACCGCATCCATCTGGGCAATGACGTCCTCCACTTCATTGGGGTACACGTTGAAGCCCGAGACCAGCACCATGTCTTTCTTGCGGTCCACGATGCGGAAAAAACCCTCGGCATCCATCACCCCGATGTCGCCCGTGGCAAACCAACCCTCGTGCATCACATGGGCTGTTTCGGCTTCGTTTTGCCAATAGCCCTGCATCACCTGTGGACCACGCACCCAAATCTCACCGGGTTCGCCAGAAGACACATCCTGCCCTGTTTCAGACACCAGACGCACATCGGTGCCCGGTGCCGGAATGCCAATGCTGCCCAAACGCGGCTCGCCACTCAAGGGGTTGAAACTGACCACAGGCGAGGTTTCCGTCAAACCATAACCCTCGGCAATCGGCGTGCCGGTCACCTCGCGCCAGCGCTGCGCCACCGCGCTGTGCAGGGCGGTGCCACCCGCGATCGAGGCCTTGAGGTGTTTCGGTGGGTAGGCCAAAAACCACTCTTCATTGAGCAGTCCGTTGAACAGCGTGTTGACCCCCGTCATCCAGGTCAGCGGGTAGTTTTCAACGGCGCGCTGCAGGTTCTGCACTGGACGCGGGCTGGGCACCAGAATGTTGTGCGCACCGATGGACAAAAAGCCCAACAAGTTCGCGGTGAACGCGAAGATGTGGTACAGCGGCAGCGCGGTCAACACACACTCCTGGCCCGGATTCATGTGGGTAGAGCCCATGGCCAGCATCTGCTGCACGTTGCTGAGCAAGTTGCCGTGGCTGATCATGGCGCCCTTGCTCACGCCCGTGGTGCCACCGGTGTATTGCAGCAAGGCCAAATCGTGAGGCTGCAGGTCTTGCCAATAAGTTTTGGCAGGCTGCTGATGGAGGGTGGCGCGGCCCAAAGCCAGTGCAGCTTGCAAGCGCACATGCGGCACCGTGACCGGAGGCAACACCTTGCTCCAAACCTTTTGCACCCCGCGGATGATGCCGCGTGGAATGGCCGGGAAGAATTCGGGCACACCCGCCAGCACCACATGCTGAAGACCCGTCTGCGCCATCACCTCGGGCAGCTTGTCGGCAAACATGTCGATCACCACCAGCGCCTTGGCTTGGGAGTTCTTGAACTGGTGCACCATTTCGCTGACGGTGTACAGCGGGTTGGTGTTGACCAGGACGCAACCGGCTTTGAGCACCCCAAAGGCCACCACCGGATACGACAGGCTGTTGGGCAACTGCACCGCGACGCGGTCGCCGCGTGCCAGCCCCAGCGTGCCACGCAGGTAGCCGGCAAAGGCGTCCGACAAGGCGTCCACTTGCGCAAAGCTCAAGCTGCCGTTCATGCCATTGGGCACCACACAGGTGAAGGCGGCTTTGGCCTGGCTGTCGCGAGCCCAGCGGGTGCAATGGTCATGGATCAGGTGCGCCAGGTTGCGGTGCTCGGAAGCTGGCAAATCCGGGGCAATGCCCACCTGCGGATAAACCACAGACCACGGACGCATGGCGTTCGCGCTGTCAGAAGTTGTTGTCATGAAAATCCTTGAACAAAAGTGCCGCCATTATTCACGGATTCAGAGTGAAAAGAGGCAAGAACCCCATGACCGACGGGGGTGTTTTCCCTGAGCAAAAACCTGGGCTTAAGAGGGTTGTATTTGCTCATGGGCCGCACTGGGCAGCCAACTCAAAATCAGGCAGGTGGTCAAAGAAAAACCGGCCAACAAAAGCAGCGATTGACCAAAGCCCATGGCTTTGACCACCGGCCCCAAAGCCCAGACAGACAAGGAGCTCACGCCAAACGAAACACCCAGGCGCATGCCCGACACGCGCGAGCGCAAGCGATCGTCCACATACCGGGCGATCATGTAATCGGTGAAAGGAATGGCGCCAAAGATGAACACCATCACGCCCGTCAATGCCACAAACAACCACCAGCCTTGGGCCTGAGAGGCCAAGATCAGCATGGGAATCTGCGCCAAGACCATGAACAGGAAAAAAGGTTTCAAGGCAAATCGGTTGATCAAATGCCCCACGACCAACTGCGCCAAGGAAGCCACGGCGTACACCACGGCCAACAACAGCCCCAAAGCGGCAGGGTCTTCGATCACCCCCACAAAGCGCTCGGCCAGCAGCACACCATTGCCGTTGGTGGTGAAGTTGAACAGCACGCTGCTCGTCACCGCCGCTGCGGTCATCACCACCAAGGCACGTGCCAGCATGGGCGCGGGCAGGCTGACCTTGGCGCCGCCCTTGCGTTTGGCCGGCGAAGACACCTCGGGCGGGCAGCTGCGTGCAAACAAGAATCCGCACACGATTGCGCCCACACCCGGCACCACAAAAGCGGCACGCCAGCCCAGCCACTGGATCAGAAAACCGGTGAGCAAGGCCGCCACGGCCACGCCCAAATTGCCCGCCAAGCCATTGAAGCCAATCGTCGCGCCAGGATTGGACGAGCGTTCCAGCAGCATGGGAATGCCCACCGGGTGGTAAATGGCAGCGAACACGCCGATCAGCGTGAGGCATGCCGCCAGCTGCCAGGGCGTTTGCGCGAAGGCCGTCAAGACAGCGGCTGCGCCAATGCCAAAAAAGAAGACCAGCATCATGCTGCGGCGGCCCCACAAATCGCCCAGGCGTCCGGCAGGCAAAGAGCCCAGACCGAACATGAAGAAGGCCCCTGCGCCATAGGGCATCAGGTCTTGCCATTGGGCCAGGCCCATGTCGGCCGCGATGGAACTCACCGCCGCCGCAAAAATCAGCAAAAACAAATGGTCCAGCGCGTGTGCGATGTTGAGCAAGCCCCTCACCACCCGGGGGTGGTCGGCCACCACTTCGGTCACGGATGTGCTCACGCTTTGGACTGTGTGGGCGAAGCAGGCACAGCGGGTGCATCCAAAGGCTTGGCCGATGGGTGCTGCACCGCGGGCTCGGGTGCAAAACACATCTTCTCGCCATCCCAGCGCTGGCCGCACCAGCACAGACCTTCGGCATTGATGATGCAAGTGCCGGTGCCGCAGCACCGTGGATCGTCTGACATGCGTCTGCTCCTCAAAATCAAGCCATCACAGGCCTGCTGTCGCTTTGGCTTTTTCGCAGGCCAGCAAAATACGCTCGGGCGTGGCCGGGGCGTCCATGTACACCACGGCTTTGTGGTCGGCGCTGGCGGCCACGGCATCGCGCAAGGCGAAGAAGGCCGACAGACCCAACATCAAGGGCGGCTCGCCCGTGGCCTTGCTGTTGAAAGGCGTGGGCTTGAGGTTGGCGTTGTCGAACAAAGTCACGTTGAAGTGCTCCGGGATGTCGCCCGCCACCGGGATCTTGTAAGTGCTGGGGCCGTGCGTGAGCAGCTTGCCCTTCTTGTCCCAAATGCACTCTTCCATAGTGAGCCAGCCCATGCCTTGCACGTACGCGCCTTCGATCTGGCCTTTGTCCAATGCGGGGTTGATGCTGCGGCCAACGTCGTGCACGATGTCCACAGCCTTAAGCCACCACTCGCCCGTGCGGGTGTCGATTTCGACTTCG
>JACCED012191284.1_pt1 | contig 10053 bp, 12 predicted proteins | sample 7455021 | NCBI WGS metagenome assembly JACCED01 (sample SAMN15323456, study PRJNA562643) | freshwater metagenome | isolation source: river surface water | place: USA:Blue River Watershed | collected 2017-08-19 | reverse complement strand
CCGCTCGACTGGCTCGCGCACTGGACCGCTGGCGCAAATTGGCCGAACCCTACCGCAGCGCGGCACGCGAGGCGATTGCCCGCGTGGCGGCCAAAACCGATCTCAGTTCTGATGTGCGCGAGGTGGTCTCGCGCGCCCTTGCGGAGTAAACACCATGAGCGTTTCACTGTCCCGATACCTGGTCGAGCAGCAACGGGCCAAAGGCAAAATCCCACCCGAGTTGCGCCTCCTGCTGGAGGTGGTGGCGCGGGCTTGTAAGAGCATCAGCCACGCCGTCAACAAAGGGGCCTTGGGCGGGGTGCTGGGCTCGGCCGAAAGCGAAAACGTCCAGGGTGAAGTGCAAAAGAAACTGGACATCATCGCCAACGAGGTGTTGATCGAAGCCAACGAATGGGGCGGTCACCTAGCGGCCATGGCCTCGGAAGAAATGGACACCATCCACTTGGTGCCCAACCGCTACCCCCAAGGTGAATACCTCTTGCTGTTTGATCCTCTGGATGGATCGAGCAACATCGACGTCAACGTCAGCATTGGCACCATTTTCAGCGTGCTGAAAAAGCCGGGACACAACGAAGGCGTCAGCGAAAAAGACTTTTTGCAAGCCGGCAAGCAACAAGTCGCCGCCGGTTACTGCGTGTATGGCCCGCAAACCACCCTGGTTCTGACGGTGGGCGATGGGGTGGCCATGTTCACGCTTGACCGCGAACAAGGCTCGTTTGTGCTGACCCAAGAAAACGTGAAAATCCCCGCCGACACCAAAGAATTCGCCATCAACATGAGCAACATGCGCCACTGGGACGCCCCGGTGCGACGCTACATCGACGAATGCCTGCAGGGCAAAGAAGGCGTGCGGGGCAAAGACTTCAACATGCGCTGGATCGCCTCGATGGTGGCCGATGTGCACCGCATTTTGACCCGAGGCGGGGTCTTCATGTACCCCTGGAATAAGCGCGAACCCAACAAGCCCGGCAAGTTGCGGCTGATGTACGAAGCCAACCCGATGAGCTGGCTGGTCGAACAAGCGGGCGGCGCAGCCACCAATGGTCGGCAACGCATCTTGGACATCGAGCCCGGCCAACTGCATGAGCGGGTGAGCGTGATCTTGGGCTCGAAAAACGAAGTCGAGCGCGTCACCTATTACCACCAGAGCTGAGTTTTTCACAGGCAACGCTTACCGCAACCCCGGTGGGCGGCCTCGTGTGGCGGCTATAATTTCAGCTTAAGCCGGAATAGCTCAGTCGGTAGAGCAGCTCATTCGTAATGAGAAGGTCGGGGGTTCGATTCCTCTTTCCGGCACCATCACTCAAAGGGCGATCACTGTGGTTCAGTGACCGCTCTTTTTTTATTGGTGAAATCAAACCTTTCGGTTCATTGGCTTACACATCTGTCCCTGACATCCGGCTTGGCATCTTGCACCGGGTTGGCCCTTGCTCAAAGCCGTGGGATTTGTTGTATCCTTTTAGGTATTACGATCATTTTTTTCGTAAGACAAGGAGCCTGCATGTCGACCACCATGACCGTCAAGGGACAGGTCACCATCCCCAAGCAGATTCGTGACTCGCTGGGCTTGAAGCCCGGTGCCCGCCTGGACTTTGCCGTCAACCGTGACGGCGATGTGGTGCTACACCGCAGCGAATCCGACGCCAAACGCAAGCCCGACCGTTTTGAAGCCGCACGCGGCAAGGCCGACGTCAAATGGCGCACCCAAGACCTGATGGCGCTGTTGCGAGGCGAGGCCTGATGCTGGTGGACACCAACGTCTTGGTCGATGTGCTTGGGAATGACCCCGACTGGGCTGACTGGTCCGTTGCACAATTGCAAGCACAGTCCAAGGTCCATCGACTGGTCATCAATCCCATCATCTACTCCGAACTGTCACTGACGTTTTCTACCGTTGAAGCCTTGGACCGGGTCATCGATGACATGGAGCTGCGCATGCTGGAAATACCTAAACCCGCCCTGTTTTTGGCAGGCAAAGCCTTTGTGAAGTACCGTCGCAAATCGGGCCTTAAAAGCAATGTGCTGGGGGATTTTTTCATCGGCGCGCATGCCGCTGTGAGTGGCTTGCCCATATTGACCCGAGACACAAGGCGTTTTAAGAATTATTTTCCGAGCGTGAAGTTGGTGGCACCGGATTGATCGATCACCAAGACCTGTGACCCAACCAAGCCGCCCCCCTGACCCCTGAAGAATCGCCGTGCATGGCCCGCACGATGGGCGTGGTGATCGGACGGTGAAAGGTGTATCTGGACACCCGTGCTTGAACCTGGGGGTACAAAGCATCGACTTGGCTCAAGCCCCCACCCAAGACAATGACGTCGGGATCCAAAAGATTGATGACTTGGGCCAAGCCACGCGCCAAACGATCGACATAGGCCTGCCAAACAGCCACCGCGGTCGGTTCACCTTGCCCCATGGCGCGCACGATGTCTTCTGGCGATCGCTTCTGTGGGTTTTGTCGTGCGTCATCGGCAGCCAGCCCTGGACCGCTGAGCCAAGTTTCCAAGCAACCTTGTTGTCCGCACCAGCACGGCGGCGCTTGCAATTCTTCTGGGGTCGGCCAGGGCAAGGGGTTGTGGCCCCATTCGCCCGCCAAGGCGTTTCGACCCTTCCAGGGTTTTTGTCCGACGCAGATGCCGCCCCCGCAACCCGTGCCCAAAATGACGGCAAAGGCCACTTCAGCCCCAGCGGCGGCCCCATCCATGGCCTCGCTCAAGGCCAAACAGTTGGCGTCGTTTTCAATCGCCACGGGACAGCCCAAGGCTTGGACCAAGTCGGCGTGCAAGGCTTGTCCATTGAGCGCCTGGGTGTTGGCCCCTCGCACCCGATCGGTGCTGGAGTCGATGCAACCCGGAATGCCCACCCCCACCGGGTGCGCGGCAGGCAGGCCTGCACTTTGTTTGGCCCGCGCCACCAATTGGGCGATGGTGGCCACGATGTCGACATAGCGCTGCTGGGGCGTGGGCAAGCGCTCACGCAAGACAAAGCCTTGTCGCTCGTCTAAAACCGCCACCTCGGTCTTGGTTCCACCCAAATCTACGCCGATGTGTTGCATCTGATGTTGAACCCTTGGTCTGTCTGCCCCATCCAGGGCCATGCCATGAACGAACGCATCATAGTGCGGGATGGGAGGTTTGAACACGCGCCACGGCTGCGGGGTCTGTGTTCATCGTTTGATCAACATCGCCCGTCGGGAATGTCCCCCGTTGTAAACTGCAACCCATGAAAACGTGCCCATGGGCGGCACGACGACCACACAGAGGAACACATGGACATCGCATTGGTGGGTGCCGGCATCGGCGGACTGGCCGCCGCCGCCTGTTTGTTGCAACAGGGGCACAAGGTCAGGGTGTATGAGCAAGCGGGCGAGGTGAGCGAAGTCGGCGCAGCCGTTCAAATGAGCGCCAACGCCGTCAAGGTGCTGTACCAACTGGGCCTCAAGGACACGCTGGAGCAACACGCGGTCAAACCCGAGTCGTTTCAGTTTTTGCGTCACGACAGTGGCGAACTGTTGCACCTGATCGTGCTGGGGGCAGAACACGAAAAGCGCCACGGCCACCCCTACTACCAAATCCATCGCGTGGACTTGCACCAAGGCCTGTTGCAAGCGGTGCTGGCCTTGGACCCCCAGGCCCTGGTGCTGGGCAAGCGCGCCAGCGGCGTGGGTGAAAGCGAGCGCGAGGCGCATGTGCGCTTTGAAGACGGCACCGAGGTGCATGCCGACTTGGTGATCGGCTCCGACGGCATCAAGTCGGTGGTGCGTCGCCACGTGGTCGATGACACCCCGCCGGTGTTCACCGGGCAAGTGGCGTGGCGTTTGGCGATCCCGATTCAACGCATTGCCCCTGAGCTGCGCCCGCCGATGGCCTCAACCATCTGGTGTGGACCTAAGAATCATGCGGTCATGTATTACATGCGCGGCGGCGAGGTGTTGAACTTTGTGGGCTGTGTGGAGCGCCCTTGGGAAGAAGAATCCTGGACCTCGCGCAAGCCTTGGAGCGAACTGAGTGCCGACTACGAAGGTTGGCATCCCATGGTGCGAGCGGCCATCGAGGCCGCCGACAAAGACCAGTGTTTCCGCTGGGCGCTGAACAACCGCAAACCCGTCATGAACTGGTGTACCCCTCGGGTGGCCCTGTTGGGCGACTCGGTTCACGCCACCCTGCCCTATATGGCCCAAGGGGCAGCCATGGCGATCGAAGACGCTGCCATTTTGAGCCGTGCGCTGGCCTTGGACTTACCGCTCCAAGAGCGCCTGGGCGTTTACGAGCGCCACCGTGCCCCGCGTGCGGCCCGGGTCGTGACCGAATCGACCGAAATGGGCGAGCTCTATCACATCGCCGATGCGGCTCAGATGAAGCAGGCGTTCAAAGACCGCAACATCGCGGCCTCACGCAACAATTGGCTCTACCCATACAACCCTTGGACCGTGGACATCATGCGTCCCTTTGAGGGGGTTTGAGTGCGGCCTTTGGCCCAGAAGCCCGCACCCACAAAAGGCCCGGTCTTGACCGGGCCTTTTTTTATTCGGCTTTGATGCCTTGCGCCTTGACCAAGCGGGCCCACTTGTCGGCATCGCGCTCCAACAAGCGTGCAAACTCGGCCGGGGTTCCGGTGGCCGGGTCCATGCCTTGGGTCGAAAAAGCGGTCTTGACTTCCTCGCTGGCCAAGATCTGGTTGATCTCTTGGTTCAAGCTGGTGACCAGCTCGGCAGGCAAGCCCTTAGGGCCAAAAACCCCGAACCACATGGCGACGTTGACCTGGCCCAAACCCGTTTGGGCCACGGTGGGCAGATCGGGCATGAGCGGATGACGGCGCTCACTGCCGATGGCCAAGGCCACCAAACGACCCGACTTGACATGGGCCAAGGCCACATGGATGGGCAAGAACATGGCGTCCACCTGCCCACCCAATAAATCGGTCACCGCAGGGGCTGTGCCTCGGTAGGGGATGTGGGTGATGAACACCTGGGCCGTGCTTTTAAACAGCTCCATCGACATGTGGTGGGGGGTGCCCACGCCAGGAGAAGCGTAATTGATGCGCCCTGGGGCCGCTTTAGCGGCTTGCACCAGGTCCTTGGCGGTTTTCCAGCCGGTCTTGGGGTGAGTCACCAAAATCAACTCACCCCAACTGGTCAGGGCCACCGGTGTCAGGTCCTTGAGCGGATCGAAAGGTAAATTCGGATTCAGGGCCCGGTTCATGACCAAGGTGTTGACGCTCACCAACAAGGTGCTGCCATCGGGGGCGGCGCGCACCACGGCCTCGGTGCCGATGCTGCCCGAAGCGCCCACACGGTTTTCAACCACCACGGGTCGGTTGAGCTTTTGAGACAGCTTCGGACCCAATTGACGGGCCACGATGTCAATGCCGGTGCCGGGGGTGAAGGGCACGATCAGCTTGATCGGCGCCGCAGTACCTTGTGCCCCCACCCAGGCGGGCAACAGCGACAAGGCAGACGCGCCCAAAAGGCGGCGACGAGAGGTCATGACATGAGACAAGGGGTGATTTTTCATGTTTATTGTCACCCCGGTGCAAGGCAAACCCAATGGGTGGGTTGGCACGATGGTCGACCCAAGTTGCAACTCAAGGCCCCGCCGGTGGACGGCGCGGCCAACAAAGCCTTGATCGCCTTTGTCGCCGACTGGCTGGGCGTGCCCAAATCGCGGGTGGTGCTGGCCGCCGGGCCACAAAGTCGGCTCAAAAAACTGGAGATCGAAGGGCTGGAGCAGGCCCATCTCATGGCCCGCTTGCCCTCCAAAGACGGTCAGACGCCCTGAACAAAGCGCATGTCGCGCACCACCGAACCAGGGGTGAGTTTGCCCAAAGCCTCTTGGTAGCCGGGGCTGTTGTAAGCGGCCTCGGCGGCGGCCAGGGTTTCGAACTCGATGATCACCACACGTTGCATCTGCCCTTGCTCTTTGGTCAAGGTCGGCATGCCACGAACGATAAAGTTCCCACCGGCGGCCGCAATGGCGGGTCCGGCCAGCTGGGCGTAGGCAGCGAGCGCCTCGGGGTTGTGGATCGCTTGGTAGGTGGTCACCCAATAGGCTTTGGACATGTTGGTCTCCGCATAAAACCCAAATCATGCCACGATGTCGCCGGGGTGATGGTGCACCCAGGGGACTCGCCCCATAATCAATTGATCATTTGATGGGAGATCGGCATGTCCGAAGTTGTCAGCCCCGCACCCGCGTGGCAGGAAACCATATTTCAGAGCCTCAAACAAGCCGGTGTGCGCCAAGTGGCCTATGTGCCCGACGCGGGGCACGCCCACGTGATTCGACGCGTCCAAGCCGATGACCAGATGCGAGACATCGTGCTCACCACCGAAGAGGAAGGCGTGGCGCTGGCCACCGGCGCTTGGCTGGGGGGCGAGCGCGCGGTCTTGCTGATGCAAAGCAGTGGCGTGGGCAACTGTGTCAATATGTTCTCTTTGTTGCAAAGCTGTCGCATCCCCTTTCTGACCTTGGTCACCATGCGCGGCGAGTACGCCGAGTTCAACAACTGGCAATGCCCCATGGGCGAAGCCACACCGGGCGCTTTGGAGCTGATGGGCTTCAAAGTCATGCGCGCCAACGATCCCGACGAAGTCGAAGACCTGATCGGTGCGGCCCTCGATGCCGCCTTTGAAGGTGGCCAGCAAGTGGCCCTGTTGTTGTCTCAGCGGCTGATTGGCCGCAAAAAATGGATCGCCAAGTGATCGAAAGGGCCCAAGCATGAACACCCCCCACACCCACGCGCCCAGCCCTCTGGGCACCATCGACCGCCGTCAGTTTGTGGCCCAATTGTTGGCCGCCACCCCCGATGCGCTGGTGATCACCGGACTGGGTTCGCCCACTTACGATGTGTTTGCCAGTGGTGATAAAGACCGCTATTTCTACCTTTGGGGCGCCATGGGCGGTGCCCTGCCATTGGGATTGGGCTTGGCCTTGGCGCAACCCCAACGCCCCGTACTGGTCATCACCGGCGACGGTGAACAACTCATGGGCATGGGCGCCATGGCCACAGCGGCCGCACAAAACCCACCCAACCTCTCGGTGGTGGTGCTGGACAACGGGCATTTTGGTGAAACTGGCATGCAACGCAGCCACTCCAGCCTGGGCACGCGACTGGTCGATGTGGCCAAGGCGTGTGGCATTGGCCATGCCCGCGAGGTGTTCCAACTGAACGAAGCCAGCACCCTGGCTCAAGAGATCAACGCACGCCAAGGCCTGCTGTTCGCCCAGATCCACATCAAACAAGAGGACCTGCCCCGCGCCTTGCCGACCCGCGACGGCACTTACCTGAAAAACCGCTTGCGCCTGCACTTGGGTCAAGCTTTGGTATGAATGAGCTCGACCGAGCTCGGTCAGTGGCGCCGTTTGCGGTTAAAGTTGGTCTGTTCTGACACACAGGCAGACCGGTCATGACCCAACTCGCTCTCGGATTGCTGTTTTTCCTGGCGGTGCATGCCTTGCGCATCTACGCCCCGCTCTGGCGTTACCGTCAGATCACCCGCTGGGGCTCCATCCGCTTTCGCCTGGTGTATGGCCTGTTGTCTTTGTTGGCCTTGTGGTGGGTGATTGAAGGTTATGCCCAGGCGCGCCTGGTCAGCACAGACCTGTGGTCCCCACCTTATGGCATGCGCCACTTGAGCGTGGCCTTGATGTGGCCCGCCATGGTTTTGCTGTTGGCCACATTCGTTCCAGGCAATGGCATCAAAGCCAAGTTGCGTCACCCCATGACGCTGAGCATCAAGGTCTGGGCACTGGCCCATTTGGTCAGCAACGGGCGTTGGAGCGATGTGCTGCTGTTTGGCAGCCTGCTGGTTTGGGCGGTGTTGCTCTATCGGGCCTCACGTCGCGATGACCGCTCCAACATGGTGGGCCTGATGGGCACCAGCAGTCCCCTTTGGAACCTGGGCACCCTGATCGCCTTGGTCGCTGGCACTGGCTTATGGTTTTGGCTGACCCTGGGTGGCGGACACCTGCTTTTGATCGGCGTCAGCCCCTTGGGCTGAGACCGCTCGCAGGCGGTCGATGCGTCGCCCTTCCAGGGCGGTCACCTCCAAAGACCAGCCTTCGCACACCACACGCTCGCCCAGCTCGGGCAAACGCCCCAACAGCGACATGAACAAACCGGCAACGGTGTTGTAGCGGTCTTTGTCCTCATCGGGCAGGTCGTCTTCAATGCCCAAGCGATGTTTGAACTCCACAATGGGCATGGCCCCATCGAGCAACCAACTGCCGTCGGCTTGGCGGGTGGCCCAGGCTTGGTCATCGGCGCTTGGGCCGACCCACTCGCCGGTGATGGCTTCGAGCAAATCGCGAGGCGTCATCAGACCTTGCACCACACCATACTCATCCACCACCAACACCAGCCGGGCCATGCCTGGGCTTTGGCGCTGAGCGCTGGGGCGCCTGAACTGCTCCAGCAAGTCCAGCCCGCTCAAGGTCTCGGGAATAAAGGCTGCCGGTTGAGCCAACTGCTCTAGGGCCAGCGTGTCATCGTCTTGTTGCAACAAATCGGCCAGACTGACCAAACCAACCACATCGTCCAGTCCACCGCGACACACCGGGTACCAAGAGTGCGAGGGACGTGTCCGCAATTGGGATAAGGCCTGCGAAACCGTCTCGTCATGGGTCAGCCACACAATGTCGGTGCGAGGCACCATGAGCGAGGACAAGGGCCGGTCATCGAGGTGAAACACATTGCGCACCATCTGATGCTCTTGCTGTTCGATCACCCCGGCATCCACCCCTTCGCTCAAGCTGGCGCGAATCTCTTCTTCGGTCACCGCCGACTCGACCCGGGTGTTGACGCGAAGCAAGCGCAAGGTGGTGGCGGTCATCAAGCTCAGCAAAGCCACCAAGGGGCGGGTGATCCAGGCCAATTTTTCCATCGTGGGAGAGACCCAGCGCGCCACCGTTTCGGGGTAAAGCTGGGCGATGCGCTTGGGCACCAACTCACCAAACACGATGGTGGTGCAGGTGATGATGCCCACCACCAAGGCGGTGGACAGGCCCTGGGACCACTGGTGAGGCACCCCCCAGTCTTGCAACACTTGGGCCAAGCCGTGGCTGAAAGCGGCCTCACCGACGATGCCGTTGAGCACACCGATGCTGGTGATGCCAATCTGGATCGAGGATAAAAACTGGGTCGGCCGATCCATCAGACGCAGGGCGGCCGCCGCGCGGGCGTCGCCCATGTCTTGCAAAGCCAACAAGCGCACCCGGCGGCTGGCGGCCAGGGCCATTTCGGACATGGCAAACAAGCCATTGAGCAGGGTCAGCAAGGCGATCAGCAATAAGTCCACTTCAGACCTTGGAAATCAGGGTTTGGGTGACAATTGTCCCATGACAACGTATTGGGTGGGAGATTTACAAGGTTGCAATGCCTCTTTCGGCCACTTGTTGGACGAGATGGGCTTTTCCCCCAGCCGAGACCGGCTGGTGGTGTTGGGCGACCTGATCAACCGCGGCCCAGACAACGCCGGGGTGCTGGATCGCTTGATGGCCCTGGAGGGCAGTGCCGATTGCTTACTCGGCAACCACGATCTCTTTGTATTGGCCGCTTACCACGGGGCCAAATCGCTCAAGCGCGGTGACACCGCACAAGCGCTGTTCTCTGACCCAAAAGCCGCCCGTTACATGGACTGGCTGGCCACGCGCGAGCTGGCGCGCATCGAGTCGGGTTGTCTGTTGGTTCACGCAGGTGTCTTGCCCAGTTGGACCGCCGCCCAAACCGTGTCACTGGCAGGCGAAGTGCAAGCGATCTTGGCCAGCCACGAGCGATCTGATTTTTTGCACCGCATGTTTGGCAATCAACCCGACCACTGGCGTGACGATTGGAGCGGTGTAGACCGCCTGCGGGTGATTGTCAACGCCCTCACCCGCTTGCGCTTTTGTACCCCTGAAGGGGTGATGGAGTTCGCCAGCAAAGAAGGGCTGGATCAAGCCCCAGCGGGTCATATGGCTTGGTTTGATGTGCCAGATCGACAAACGGCGGCCTTACCCGTGGTGTTTGGCCACTGGTCCACCGTGGGGGGCTTGTGCCGCCCCCATTTGGCTTGCT
>JACCED010299883.1_pt1 | contig 10054 bp, 10 predicted proteins | sample 7455021 | NCBI WGS metagenome assembly JACCED01 (sample SAMN15323456, study PRJNA562643) | freshwater metagenome | isolation source: river surface water | place: USA:Blue River Watershed | collected 2017-08-19 | reverse complement strand
GGTGATTCGTTAGGATGGGCGATGCAGCAAGCGATGCACATATTTGAACAAAAGCCCTTACTCAAAAAACTGCAACTGAATGCTTATCAAACCAATCACGATTGGGAACAGGCTAGTCAACTTTATCTAAAATTATTTTTGAGTATTCGTTAAACGTAAACCTTTAGGGTAATGGTTCTTGATCCGCCCTTGTGATGCTTTGCCCCAACCAAGTGATAAGCCATTTACCGTGATGAGAATCCAACCCTTTTCTACATCCGCGTCGATTTCTTCACCCCGTAAATAATGCATAAGTCTTGGATCTTGAATGGATAAGTCTAATGATTGTTTGACATCTTGAGGTTGAAGATAGTGGGCTAAGTGATGAGAAGGGTAATAGATGTTTTTTTGAATCTCACCAAAGTAAACACCCGCTCTTAAGGTGTGTAATGCAGAGTGAAATTGATAGGAGATTGGAATCTGAAACATTCTTTCGTCAAGAACAAAATTAGGTTGAATATTTGAATTGATGAGATTTTCTTCTGCAAATTGTTTCCAAGCAGGTGGCATAGGGTTTTTCATTCGATGGGTAAATTTAATTGGTTTGGATTTTTCCGCTATGTGTTGTAAGGCAACAATAAAGTAACCTTCCCCTTTAACAAGATGGGGCCATAATTTCACGCCAACACCCCTTGTTGATTTAGAATCAAAATACGCATAAGAATCATGATTCATTATTTTAAAATCAGGATGTTTTTGTAAAAAGTTTTCAATTAATAATTCAGACTCTTCTGGTGCAAATGTATTTGTAGAATAAACAATTCTTCCACCGGGTTTTAATAATGAAACAGCGTCCTCTAGTAAACGTCCTTGCCTTGTCGCATTTGTTTGAATGAAATCGATCGACCAAGCATCTACTGAATTTGGATTTTGACGAAACGTGCCTTCCTGACTTCCAGGGGCGTCGACCAATATCTTATCGAAAAAGTTTGGGAATAACTTTGGTAAATGATGGGGATCGTGTTGTGTCACGATTGCCTGCGACAAGCCAATACGCTCAATGTTTAACATTAAGGTTTGTGCTTTTCTTCCATCCATATCATTTGCAATTAGAAAACCTTGTGAACCCAATCGACTGGCAATATCGATGGATTTATAACCAGATGAAGCGTTCATATCCAACACCACATCACTGGGTTGAACATCTAACATAGGGACCACTGCCATCGAAGATGACTCTTGAAAATGAAAAGCACCAGCAAGGTGATAAGGATGATGGTTGTGAATGGAAGATGGATTAACATAGTAACCATGGGTGTGCCACGGCACTCGATCAAGTAAGGACGATTGAAGTTGTGGTTGGATTGGTTTATGAATATAGATTGATTCTATCGGTGGCTGTTGCATCGCTTTAAGAAAAAGGGAAATGTGATCTTTCCCTAATTGTTTTTCAAGTCGTTGAAGAAATAATGTAGGCAGATTCATTAAGATTCAAACTTAATGACTAAATCAATTTTTGCGACCTTACTAATCGTTTCATGGATAGAGCAATATTTAGCACCTAATTCAGCAGATTCCTTCAGTTGAGTTTGATTGGAGCCACCACGAATGACGAGTTCAATTTTTAAATATTCTAATGTTGCAGGGGTTGTGTCACGTTTGACACCACTCACTTCAAGAGATGCATCCTTAAAGACTAATTTTTTCTTGTTAGCGATACTCAAAAAAGTGGAATAAAAGCATGAACCAACTGCACCATATAACAAATGGTAGGGTGCCATACCGTCGGGTTGTTGTCCAAGAACAACACGCCCTGATGGAGATGTCATCGATCCAACAAAAGTGTTTGAGAATTGTAATGTGACATTATCTGTTTTCATATAAATTACCTCGTTTAATATCATATCTTATTCTTTAAAAATAAAAATCGTATATGCTTAGATTGAGGTGTTCAACATGAGATTAAAGGATATGCAATTAAAGGACTTCCCTTCCATCACCTTTGATAAAATTCGTTATCGAGATACAGATCGACAAGGTCATATTAACAATGCGGTATTTGGAACTTACTTTGAAACTGGTCGTGTAGAGTTACTTTACAATGAACAAAATGGATTCCTCTCAAAGGGTTGTTCGTTTGTTGTGGCAAAGGTCACATTAGAACTATTAAACGAAATTCATTGGCCAGGCAAAGTAGATATTGGTACTGGCGTTTTAAGAATTGGTGATAGTTCCCTTTTGATCGGTGCTAACTTATATCAAAACGATAAATTAGTCGCAACCTCTGAAACGATTGTGGTTCAGGTCAATCATCAAACTAAGAAATCTCAAAGTTTAAATCAAACATCCAAAACATTATTAGAAAAATTTAAACTCACTTTAGAATAATGTTTAGTTTTTTTAATTTTGTGATATTTTATTCTTTAGAAAGAGGTATATATGAAACAAAATGCTGAATATCGTCGTGAAGGCCGCGCCTTAACAAAAGGGAAAATTCTTAATATTTTCTTAGTTGGATTCATTTTTTCTACACTTGTGGGTGTTGTAACAGGTATTGGTGCAACCTTTAATCCGGTGCTCGACCAAGACATGGTGACGGTTCTTGATCCAGGTAACCCAGCGATTGCTCAATTATTTAATTTGATTGCAGTCGCACTCGGTGGTTATGTCACGTTTGGTTTTACAAAAATGTACATTGGTGTCGCTAAAAATGAAAAACCAGAACTTGAACCTATATTAACGGCAGGTGTGAAGGAACAACCCGTTAATGCTCCGTTACTAAGTGTGATAAGTAATTTCTTTATTGGCTTATGGACACTCTTATTTATCGTTCCAGGTATTGTTAAATCTTATAGCTACGCTATGTCTTCTTATTTATTGGTCAATGAAAAAACATTAGGACCTGTTGACGCGATTACCAAATCCAGACAATTGATGGATGGTAAGAAAATGCAACTATTCATGCTCGACTTAGGTTATTTTGGTTGGTATTTGCTCTCGATTTTAACCCTTGGTATCTTAACCATTTGGGTTTCTGCATGGCATCAAACTGCAAGAGCACTCTTCTTTGCTGATGCTTATCAAGTCGATCAAAAAAGATAAAACAAATAAAAAGGATTTGCATACGATTAACGCAAATCCTTTTTTTATTTCTAAATATTGATAAACGTACGGAAGCCACGTTCAGCGTAGTAAGATTCGGCACCGTTATGAAAAATAAAAGCTCTTCCAAAACGCTTATCACCAAACAAAGCACCACCCTTGGATCGAATATCTTTGGTTGTTAAAATCCAAGATGATGTTGTGGTATCGACATCTTGTAATGATTGTAAAAATAAATATTGTTCTTCGTTTAATAAGGTAGTTCCCATGGTAGTAGCCAAACCGATTGCATTACCAGCCTTGGGTTTGAATTCTTTTCGATCATCCCATGCAGCTTGGTCATAACAAACGCTTCGTCTTGCTTTTGGACTTTGTTGAACGCAATCCATAAAGGTTAAAACACCTGTTTTGTTGTCTCTAGAAACCACATCAGGTTCACCATCTGTTAGTTCCATTTGTAAAAGCGCATCTAATTTTTTTGGTTGAGTTTTGAGACGATCCTCAACTTGTTTCCAATTCACACCTTGATGACGATGCGGAAATGCCTCAAATCTTTTTTCTAAAATCTTAAGTAACTCTTCTTTCGTGATCGTTTTATTTTTTTCCATGTTTATTTCCTCGATCCTTGGTAATTTTATAAGGTTTCCCTTTTGAATCATAGGTGATCCATTCACCGACTGGTTCGCCTTTTAAAAAGTGCCCTGATCGCTTAATGGTTTGATCAATGCGATACCACTGCCAATATCCTTCAGGTAAACCATTGATGATTTTACCTTTGGACCAGATTGTTTTTCCATTAGCGTGATACTTCGTTACGACATGGTCTTTTTCAGTTATAAATGCTTTGGTTTTGGTTTTGGTCATTACTTTATTTTATCACTTGTATATCCCTAATTGAATCACGACTAATAGCCTATCCATTATCGATACAAACGAAATTTAATAGGAGTATAATTGCTTTGGTTAAAACTTAAAACATGAACAAATTATTGAGACATATTGGTTGGTATGTAAAGCAAGAATGGAAAACGTATGTATTCATGTTTTTCTTATTAGTTAGCATTGCGTTGTTCGCTCTTATTCCTGGATGGTTATTAGGTTTATCCATCGACACCATCATCTCGGGTGGTTTAACGAATCAATCCTTATTGTTCTTAGGTGGATCCCTTATCGCATTTCCTGTTGTTCGATATGGTTTAAGTTATTTGTATAACTTCACAACGGTTAGAAAGTCTCAACAACTTGCCCACACGATGCGAAAAAAATATCTCGGTCATTTGTTTAACATGGACTCAAGCTTTTATGAAAAATATCAAAAGGGCGATCTCATATCGCGAGTAACAGGGGATTTAGATTCGATCATTCAATCCGCGACAGGTTTATTAGAAGGACTCGTCTTTAACATCGGTTTTATCTTGATCACACTAACACTCATGATGGTGACGATTAGTTGGCAACTCACCTTCATTTCTGTCATCATCATGCCCATCGGATTAACCATTTTAAATATTGTTCGTGAAGGAAAGCGCCAATACTTTAAAAAACACCGAGATATTTATGCCGCCTTTACAGAAAAAATGCTGGAATCTGTTGAAGGCCAAAAAGCAATACGTGCTTATGTTCAAGAAGATATTGATTTGAAAAAACAACATCAAGAAATTACAAACGATATTGAGTCTTGGCGTTATATTGTTAAATTTGAAAACTGGTTTAACCCTTTATTTGAAGTGATATACGGCATCGCTTATACATTGGCATTCGCATTCGGCACGTATTTCATTATTCAACAAATGATGTCTTTAGGTGGATTAATAACCTTTGTCACTTATATTGGAATGCTGTTTGGTCCTTTTATCTCTATCTCCGGCATTTTTGCTCAACTCAATCAAGCGACGATTGCCATTGATCGAATGGAAGAAGTGATGAAGCACCAACCTGTGGTTCATGATAGTTCTTCTTCTCAAGCGATTCTGGATTTCCAAACCATTGATTTTAAAGGTGTCACCTTCCAATATCCCTTTGATAAACAACCAGTGATTAAAAATATTTCTTTTAGTATTCAAAAGGGTCAAACGATTGGCATTGTTGGGCCTACAGGAGCAGGAAAATCAACCTTGATTCGACAACTCCTTCGTGAGTTCAATGTTTCGAAAGGTTCGGTGTTAATCGATAATACCCCAATTGAACGTTTTAAAATTGAAGATATACGGCAAATGGTTGGTTATGTGCCACAATCCCACATCCTTTTTAAATTACCCGTGGAAGAAAATATTAAAATTGGTAAACCCAATGCTTCTGAGGAAGTCGTAAAGAGCGCAGTAAAAATGGCAGACTTCGAAAAAGATTTACCTTACTTACAATCTGGCTTACAAACGATGATGGGTGAAACGGGCGTTAATTTATCAGGTGGCCAAAAGCAACGATTATCGATTGCTAGAGCCCTCATTAAGGATCCACAAATTTTAATTCTTGATGATTCATTAAGTGCAGTTGATATGAAAACCGAACGAACGATCGTACAACACCTTAAAGATTTAAGAAAAGGGAAAACCAATATTATTGTGACGCACCGTTTTTCCGCAATCCAGGAAGCTGACTTCATTCTTGTTTTAGAACAAGGCGAAATCAGTCAACGCGGCACACACGAATCCTTAATTCGTGAGGATGGTTGGTATAAACGCCAATACATTACGCAACTGACAGGTCTTGAGGATTAAAGTTATGTTGAAAACCATTAAAAAAGTTTGGCGATATATCATTCCATATAAGGGTTTATTAACACTGACTATTTCTGCGATGTTAGTGGTTCAATTACTAGGTTTAATCGCTCCACTCATTGTGAAATCGATTATTGATGATTACTTAGTTGGTATTGAAAAGCCTTGGTATGAAACCACCGAAACCATGAATGCGGTTGAGTATAACAATCGCTTTTTCCAACAAGAAACCATCACAGAAAATGGCGTTTCGATTGTGGTGATCGGGACACGTTATTACTTTTCTGAAGATGTCGTTGTCATCGGTCAAAAGATACTGAACGACAATCAATTGACCATCATTACACCAGACAATCAAACCTATAGCTACGATGTTGTGCCTCTTACACGTGATGAAGTCTTTGCCTTTTATCAACCCAGCATGCAACCCCTTATTTGGTTAATTGCATTATTGTTTATTCGCTTACTTTTACAAATTCTATTCACTTATATTCAACGCATTAGCACTGGTATGATCACGGTGAACATGGTTCGAGATGCAAGGAAAGATGCCGTGAGATCTTTACAACGTATGCCGATGTCTTATTTTGAAAGCGAACCATCTGGAAAGATAGCCAACCGTGTCATCAGCGACGTCGGCGGTATGATGGGTTTATTCTCAACCATTATGAACTTATTGGTGAACGCTTCGTTGGCGGTTATTTTTGCATACGTGGGAATGTTTTATTTAAATCCAACATTAGCGTTCCTTACCTTTATTTTCTTTCCAGTTGTCTATGTTTGGTTGCGATTCTTTGTGAAGAAATTAAACAAGCTTGCAGTTAAAGTCAACGAAAACTCTTCCATGATTACAGCTCAATTAAACGAAATCATCAACGGTATTTCAATTTTACAAATATTTAATTTTAGAAAATCCATCGAACAAAAATTTGATCAACTTTCATTTGATACACAAAAGGAAATACTTAAAGAACAACACTTACACTTATCTATTGGCTGGAATATGATTCGTCTCGTAGGTGCCTTAGTCACAGCCTTTATCGTTATCTTCTTCGGATACGGTTATCTTTCCGTGAGTGGGGTGATCATAAGCGCCGGTATCATTTATGCTTACAATGATTACCTATCACGATTAATTGAACCAGTCGGTACTTTGTTTAGAGAAATTGGTAATCTTCAACATTCACTGGTCAAAAGTGAACGTATTTTTAGAATTATCGATGGTGAACAAGAAGATAATGCATTAACCTCCATTCCACGATACCGCGGTGAGATCTTATTTGATAATGTTTGGTTCTCTTATGTCAAAGGCCACCCAATTATTAAAGGTATTACTTTAAAGATTGATGCTGGTCAGATGATTGGATTGGTTGGTCATACCGGTTCGGGTAAATCAACTCTCACTAACTTATTGCTTAGATTTTATGACTTTAAAGAAGGTGACATGGGCAAAATTTTTGTGGATGGCGTGGATATTACAACGCATCCAAAGCGTACGTTCCGTTCGCACATTGGCATCATCATTCAAGATCCAGTGATGTTCAAAGGAACCATTGCAGATAATATTCGTTTTGGCATCGGTTCTGTAACAGATCAAGAAGCGGAAAGAGTCTTAAGAGATATTGGTGGCGATCATCTCTTAGATAAATTAGAAAAGGGCATTCAACAACCTGTATCCAGAGGCGGCACTAATTTAAGTGTTGGTGAAAAGCAATTAATCTCATTTGCTAGAGCGATTGTTCACGACCCCGCCATCCTCATCATGGATGAAGCAACGGCAAACATTGATACTGAAACAGAATTGAGAATTCAAAAAGCCCTAGAAAAAGCAAGAAAGGGTCGAACCTTGATTGTCATTGCCCACCGCTTATCTACGATTAAAAACGCCGATAAGATTGTGGTACTTGAAAATGGTCTAAAAGTTGAAGAAGGCACTCACAAGCAATTAATTGCCAATAACGGAACCTATGCGAATATTTATCGTTCGCAAATCAAAACCAGAGTCTAAGTATTATTCAATAACTGTTACAAAGTCATATGCGAGCGATTGAAGATAAGCTTTCTTGATGATGATTGTCAGAACTTTAAGATTTACATCTGCTAGCTTTTTGATATAAAGACAACTTTTTCCAATTTTAAATGTACCTAGGTTTTCTAATTCACTTTCCTTTTTTAAGTCAAAGGATAAATATAGGGTGATTGCCTGTTTACGACTGGATAGCGCGATCATGGGCATATATCCATCATTCCCTGTAGGATAACGATAATAGAGTCTACCAAATCCAATGATCGAACCCCAGAGTTTGGGCTTTCTTTTTGAGATCGTTTCCATTTGTTGAACAAGCCAAAGGATGTCACTTCTTCTATTTTCTGGAAGATCTTTGATATGGGACTCAATGGAATTGTTGGTGATATCGAGTGGCATATAAGTACTATACCAATCTAGATTAAATTAATAAAATCTAAATATAATTTTAATTTATAATAATGACAATGAAACCGAAAATAGAACCTGGAGAAAGACTCCGGCAATTAAGAGTCAAAAGAAAAGTAAGTCAAGCATCATTAGCTGATGCTATTTTTGTTAAAAATACTACGATTAGTAACTGGGAAAAGGGTACTCGGAAAATTCAAACCGATAACCTAAAATCCTTAAGTGATTTTTTTGGTGTTCCCGTTAGTTACTTTTTAGAAGCAGAAGAAAAAACAGAATCTTGGAGAAAGGTTCCGATTAAAACCTTGCTTGCAGGAAGCGCTGCTGTGGCAATGTTGGTGAGTTTAACTGTTGTTGCTTTAAACGGAAGAGCGAACTTAAACAACGAAGCTTGTTATGGCGAACTCGTGTGCTATTTAATCGAAGATCCTTCCATTGCTAGTGAACTTTCTTCAAGGAATATAAGTGGTGGGCTTATGACGAATGTTGAAATGAATAAGTTAAAAACCTTTTTGGAGACATATACAACGGGATCGGAAGCGCACCGATTCAATTATCAAAAAATGCAAGAAATTTTTACAAAAAATTATTACTTGAACTTCCCTTCGGAAAACGCTGAAATTATTACTAATTTAGAAGGCTTGGTGAATGACTTTTATAATCCAAATCAACCTAGTCCATTTCCCAATCTGACAGTCTTCAATCTAGATTTAATCAACCCCGAAACCAATCAATTGTTTTATACGGGTTCAGGATTTAATCTTGAAAAGCATATAATTTATAAAGTATCTGCCGATGTATTTAAGTATGAAATTTATAGCACACAGGCATATGTTTTCAACATTCAGCTTGAGTTGAACACCATTTACTTTGGTGAAAAAAGTTATATTTCACCAAAACTTATTTACGATTACTTTGTTGAAAATTATCCATTTGAAAGCATCTTTAATACAAGTCCTTATCTCTATGAAAACGAATCCATGAGAATGGATGTGAATTTTTTAGAGGCTTCAGAGGGTCTATACATTACGCAATCTGGTTTTTATTATTATATGAAGGGTGACCCAATGTACGAATTAAACGTGCCTTTTTTTTCAATCCAACATTATCCAAAAAATTCAACGAAAACATATTTAATAAGTGCGAGTCATAATGGTGGTTACGAAACTTTTTCACCTTCTTTAAATTTGACGGTTTATGACTACGGATTGACTGGATTGGTTAACCCGATTTCGGGTGGTAGTATATCTTATCGTATAACTGAAGATGTGTTGGGGGAATCATTATCACTGCGAGCGTGGTTGGATTGGACTTCGACACAATCTATATTGCACACTGACTTAAACAACCAATCTATTGAAGACACCTTCATTGAATTATTTGATGTATTTAACCCACTCTTAGATAATCATTTTAAAATTGATGTAGTTATCTATTGAACAAAATCATATGAAACAACAAAACATCATCGGTGAAAAACTTCGCCAATTAAGAACCAAAAAAGGCATCTCTCAAGCGGAGTTAGCGAAGGCTATCTTTGTGAAGAATACGACCGTTAGTAATTGGGAAAAAGGCACAAGACAGATTCATATTAATAGTCTGAAACTCATTTGTGTTTATTTCGAAATACCTTTAGATTATTTTAATGATAAAACCGAACTTGAAAAACTTGAACAAAAGAAATTACCTCTCAAACCGATTATTGCGGCAAGCGCAAGTGTGGCTTTGGCTGTTAGTGTTGGGGTTGTTTTATTAGGTGGACCAACTGGTTTAGTCAATGATGCTTGTTATGGTGAAGAGAATTGTTACTTGATTAACGATC
>JACCED010173956.1_pt1 | contig 10056 bp, 10 predicted proteins | sample 7455021 | NCBI WGS metagenome assembly JACCED01 (sample SAMN15323456, study PRJNA562643) | freshwater metagenome | isolation source: river surface water | place: USA:Blue River Watershed | collected 2017-08-19 | reverse complement strand
TGGACATCAGCAACGCTTTTTGGTGCAGAGAATCTCTCGTTATACGAAATGCTCGTTGCTTTCTCGCTCGTTCGAGTTCTCATCGCAGTCTCTCCCATACCTGGCGCGGCAGGAATAGCAGAGCTTGGACTTATCGCCTTGCTAGAGCGAAGCGGAGTCTCGGTTCTTGATGCGACAGGAACAACACTTTTGTACCGATTCCTTACGTGGTTCATGCCAATCGTTATCGGTACCGTTCTATGGTGGCGATACACCCACTCTCCGAAGGAGTCCACTAATGGCCAGATTCATTACAACAGTTCCCAGCACGAAGAGTCCGGAGGAAGCCTTCCAATACATGGCTGATTTGAGGAATTTCTCTCAGTGGGATCGGCAAATTACAAAAGTGGAACAAATAAACGGAGATGGTCCCGGAATCAATACAGTCTTCGACATCACTGTGCGCGCAATGGGCGGTCGACCAATGACATTGCGCTATCACGTCACCGAATTTGATTCACCCAGAAATCTGTTGTTGAAGGCTCGCAATACCTTCTTTACGTCAATTGACCGCATCACCATTACGCCCACGGCTACAGGTTGCGATGTCACATACGATGCAATTCTCACTGCAAATTGGATTATCTCTCCAATGAATCTGTTTCTCTCAGCAACCTTCAATAAAGCTGGTGAATCTGCAACTAAGGGTCTGCGAAAAGTTCTCGCTTAAAGATTTACGGGCAACCAAGCCCATGCAGTGTGGCGCATTCTCTGCACAACCATGCTTTCCCATCGGTTGTACTCCATGCGGTCGCTAAATGTGAGCCACACGACATGCAATCTTGCTTGTCATTGACATCTGGTCTGGTTTCAAACTTTGGGGGTTGTTTTTCAGAATCAGTCATTTCTTCCCTCCCATTAACCACGAGGTGTGCTGCTCTTTCGGAACCCTGGCTACAAGCACTTTCTTCATCAAGGCAACTAGTTGTTTCTGTTCGGTCTGCGTGAGAGAGGCAAACTGCTCATTGTGAATCTGTTGTACCTGACGCGCAAGACGCTCAAATACGCGTCGTCCAGAAGACGTCATTTTCGCAATGACGCGTCGCTTGTCGTCCTCTGCACGAACACGCGAGACATACCCCAACTTCTCCAACTTGTCGACTAATCGCGTGAGGTCTGCAGCCCTGTTGATGAGACCATCGGCAATTTCGCCCATTGGGAGACCTTGCGAGTCCGCCTCTCGACACAAGACCCACAGGACACGAAAATGGGCTTCGGTTAATCCTTCTGCCGCGCAGATGTCTTCGATGTCTACTGACAACGATGCAGACCCAAGATTTAAGAAGATGTACGTGGCGCGATGCAGTTGATCTGACTTGGATTCTGCTGGTAGTGCCACAACAGTCACTGTAGAGGACTATGCAAGATGAAGGACTTTTTTGAGTGCACGTCGCAGCTCAACTTGAGGAGTCGATGAAGAACCAAAGCTTCGCCATGCGACAAACCTGTCGGGTCTTACGAGAATCGCGCCTTCATTCGAGATTCCTCTGTTCTTCAACCATGCAAGTCGCGGGTCCAAAAAATCACCATGGGTATGTCCAATACTCACTGCATCAATAGCCACGCCAAGCTCCTGCGAAATTAATGAAGCGGCTTGTTTCCAAGCGTCACCATCCTCACCAGCGATCAACAAGAATCTGCCTGGCTTTACAAGATCAATGGTGGACACCTTCTCACCAATTTTTCTTTCCACCCATGCGTGCGGCAATGGATGCCCTGGACGTGTTTCCATTAGATACAGACGAATGTCATCGGGATTGGGAATGGGTTCTGTTCCATCTTCAACGACAGCGTCAGACGAATATGAGTAGCCGTATTCCACATTCTGTTCTTGAAATTCCATGGAATGTTGAGCGAAGAGATTTCGTGCGACAGACCTGAATTCATCATCACTTGGATCATCGGACCAGAGCCTCTTTAACTGACTCCATTTCTCATCAACCGAAGAGTTCTGATCCATTAGCCCTAAAGCTCGCCATGTCTTTCCCCACTGCGCCGCATTCTCCAATGAACGGCGAACGTTTCTCTCGACAACAGGCCTTCTTTCCGCTTCATATGTCATCAAAAGTTCCGGCTTCGCGAGGCCTTTCACTACTAAGGCCAGTTTCCAACAAATGTTCTGCACGTCGTGCATTGCGCTAGTGAGGCCAAGCCCTCCTGTAGGCGGATGTCTATGAGCCGCGTCGCCACATACAAATACTCGACCAACAGAAAATTTGTCGGCAACAATTCCTTCTGAGGCCCACCGTGAGATTGTGTGGATGACTAATGGATAGTCGCCAATTCCAAGTGCGAATCTTAAGTCGGCTTCTACCTTTTCATCATCTAATGATCTGGGATCGTCATAGGGGTAATTGAGATGCACTACCCATTCCTCTGATTGAGATCCCCACTTGGTTGGACCCATAGGAACCATGACCACTTGATGATTCAAGTGCGGCATTCCAATCCACCTAATGAGAACATCATCGTCGCTATTGAACGGAGAAAAGTCAGCGGAAATATGGAACGAAACCTGGCTTGCAGCTTTACGAAGTCCAACTAGTTCAATGCCAAGTTGTCTTCCTACGGTGCGTCCACCGTCACATGCCAAGACATACGATGCGTGAACTTCGTACTCTTCATCGGCGCCTTTGTCGCGTACTAACGCAATGACTTTTTCCTCTGTCTGACGAATAGAGACCACTTCGTGATTGAAGTGAACACCGTTAGGCGATAACTCATCCGCTCTCTTCTTCAGAATTGGTTCTAAACGAATTTGAGGAAGATTTGTTGAAAGCAACGGGCTTGCTGCTACCCACGTCTCGTTTTTTCCGCCTGACCCCCAACACTCGAGTTTTGCAATTTGGCGTCCGGCAAGTTCATGACCAGCAAACCCAACATAAATTCCAGTGTGAGAAAACGCCTCTGGCGGCGTACTGCGTTGGTAGATCTCATCTGCGGTTCCCACATCGGACATGATCTCCATCGCACGTTGATTCAAGATATGTGCCTTTGGCAAGACGGATGTTGTGGGAAGCGAACTGACAAGGTGCGATTCAATTCCCAACGTAGACAGCAACATTGATGCAGTCAGACCTGCACCGCCACCGCCAACGATTAAAACCGGTGTCTTTATTATCTTCACTTCCGCCCCCGGGCGACACCATAGCAGTTTTATTTGTTACAACAAATAAAACTGCGCCAAAGTGTGAAGCCGCTGAATTATGAAAACAATGTTCAAAAAGACATCGTCAAGGTGTGAGCAATCGTTGCTAACTCTTCAGCGCTATTAGCCACTGCTGCTACGTAACGGTCTGGGCGCACCACAATTGCATAAGCATCGTTTACTGCTTCCGGTGCGACAACAATGAGGGCTTCAAGTTTTTGAAGTTCGGTTGGTAACTCAATGTGTGACGATGCCACCACTACAAATGAAGCACCGTTTTTTCGGACTGCTGCAGACACCTCAGGGTGATACCAAAACTGATGACCCACTCGCGGGTCATCTCCCACGACTATTCCCGATTCAAGATGTGGGCTTGGCCGTGTTCCGCCATAGCCACTTTCCACATCAACCCCATGGCTAACTCGTCCACCAAGTTGATCAATTAACCGACCCATATCAACAGCGTGTGCAATGGTGCTACGTACATGAGGTGCGCGCTCTGTTGTGTACGTATCGAGAATTTTCTCAGAGGCCAATCCGCGCTTAATAAAAGACAACTTCCATGCAATGTTCAACGCATCACGCATTCCGGAATTCAAACCCTGGCCGGCAAACGGTGGCGTTTGATGCGCTGAGTCACCTGCAAGAAAAACATTCCCTTTGCGCATCTCTGGCGCCACGACCGCGTGAAAGCGATACACCGCACTACGCACCAATCGAGCAGTCTCAGCCGAAATCATCCCCTCAAGAAGCTGCCAAAGTCCTTTCTCAGTATTTAATTGCTGCGCATCTTCGTGCTCTTGAACTTGGAATTCCCACCGTCGAAAACGACGTACGCCCTTTACAAATGTAAATGGTCTTTCTGTGTGGCAGTACTGACGAACGCCCACGGGCAAATTAACTTGAGCGTCTTCATGTAATTCGGCATCAACAACCAGCCACTCTTGGTCGAATTTCAAGTCTTCTAGCGTGAGCCCGATTGTTTTACGAGTCCAACTACTTGCACCATCACATCCCACATACCAGCGTGACTCAACAGATTCGCCATTGTCCAAAGTGGTCACTACAGATGAACCTGTGTCGTCGAGTGCAACAGCTGTTCTTCCCCACTTCGCACTCGCGCCACGACGCTCCACTTCGGCGCGCAGCATGGTGTCGAGCTCTGGTTGGTAGTGAGTCACAACTGGCGGTACGCCTTGTAAACCAAGTGGCGGAATGTCAGCCCCAATGATCACTTCATTATTCGGGCCAACAAAATCTCCCCGCTCAAGAGGCTCGGTGTTGTGGAGTAACCATTCGCCCATTCCATGGTCGTGAAATGCACGTTGAATTTCATCGTCCATCACAATTGCGCGCGGAAGTTGATACGGAACCACATCTCGGTCAATCACCACATTGGACACACCCATGTCGGAGAGCACTACAGACAAGAAGCAACCCACGGGGCCACCGCCCAGAATTGTGACGTCGTACATCATTTATCCACCAACTCTGTCAATATGCGAGAACGAAGACGGCGTGCTTCCATACGAAGCTCCTGTTGTTCACTCTCTTTCTCAGCCCCGACTACAGCAAAGATGAACGGTTCAAGAGCCGCCCACCCCATCTCTAGCGCCATTCCTAAACCAACATTTGCCTTGAGTTGTAGCGACGGTTCGGTGTGACCCTGTGCTGCAGCAACGTGATTCAAAACATTTTGAGGAACTGAAACGCCTTGTGTGATCTCGGTAGATGCAAGCGACATTTCATTGTCCAGCACTGCACGAACCACTGCTTTCAGATACGTGGGGTCTCCAATTAATCCAAGTGGCGCGGGAAGTGGTTGCTGTTTCGACTGTGACATTGCGTAGTCAAAATGCTCATGAACCAAACGCTCCATTGCAATTTGCAAGAGTGCATCTTTCCCACCGAAGTAGTGATGCACAAGACCATGATTAACACCAGCACGTTCTGCAATTGCGCGCACACTTACAGTTCGAGGACCAATTTCTCCCAAGAGTTGGGCAGTGGCGACAATTAGTTTCTCTTCAGTGTCAACGCGAGTTCGAGTTGACTTCTCAGTTGTTGTCACTGTCCGGCAGTTGCGTAGTCGGTAATTGTTTCTACCGATGCGCCATTTCGGAATCGTTCAATGAGTTGCTCAAAATCAACATTGATGCCAATTGGATTTGCTGCGAACAATGGTCCCGCCATGAATTCATCGGCCTGTTCCATTGTCATGGAGTCGAACTGAGTTTCTACCTGATTGCCATCTGGGTCCCTGTAGTACGCAGACAGTGTCATTCCATGGTTGATGGTCCAGTACGGAGACACACCACGAGCTTTCATACGTTCGTACTGACCAAACAGATCTTCCAAGCTGGCGTAAGTGAAAGCAAAGTGTTCTGTTCCACACGCGTTCGTTGCACGATCTTCAAGGTTTGGGAAATTCACGATGGCAATGCGGTGATGCTCATCGTCATAGGAAATAAACGAAATGAATTCGTTCTCATGACGAGCCTCGCCCTCTAGAAACACCTTCCACCAATCGAGCATCTCTGCGAAACGGGAAGTCTTCAAAACGATGTGGGCGAATTTGATGGGAGAAGCCATAGTGTCCTCAGTTTCTGTGGTTTTAGTCAACTGACTAATTGAGACTATAGTAGGAAATATGACATTGCGATTCGCATCCAAAAATGGTCGGTCCCACATCGTTGTCGGCCCAGACAACGGTCTCGTCGATTTGGCTGAAGCAAGTGGTGGGGCATTCTCTTCCGAGCCCATCGAAGCTTTCAGACGTTGGGATGAAGTGCGGGCATTTGCCGCGTCGTACACAGGTACCGGAACCCCCTGTGATGTAAATGAACTAGATGCTCCGTCGCCTTGGCCAACACAAGTCTTTGGAATTGGTTTGAACTATCGGACTCACGCAGAAGAAAGCGGAATGGAAATTCCGAAATCGCCACTCACGTTCACCAAATTCACATCATCTATTGCACACGGCAATGCAGATATTCCAATCGATGGTCCAATGGTTGACTGGGAAGTGGAATTGGTTGTTGTCATCTCTTCTGGTGGACGCAACATTGCACATGCAGATGCGTGGAATCATGTCGCTGGAATTGCTGTAGGACAAGACATCTCAGACCGCAAACTGCAGTTCGCCAGTCAGCCGCCACAGTTCAACCTAGGAAAGAGCAAGAAGAACTACTCCCCCTTTGGTCCGTGGCTCATAGACGCACGTGACGTTGCAAATAAAGATGCACTACATATGACATGCACATTGAATGGCGAAGTGGTGCAAGACACCATGACCGACGATCTCATTTTTAATGTGTCGGACATCATTTCGTATTTGTCATCAATTGTGCAGCTGCTTCCAGGTGACGTCATCTACACCGGAACACCGGGCGGCGTTGGCGTGTCACGTAAGCCAGCCGTGTTCCTAAAAGCAGGTGATGTGCTGGTCTCCACCATTGATGGAATTGGTACTACCACCAATAAATGTGTCGCTGGATAATTCAGAGTTACAAATACTGCTGAATTACATGTGTGCACCATTCCCACAGGGCATTGCGTGCGGCAACTGAATCACTTTTACGAGTTGTTGGTGTTTTGTGAATTGCTCGAATTTCTCGATCACACCAGAATGTCCCACTCATTCCAGGCAATGGTCTAACAGTGGTTAACCACGCAATGGTGTCGGCTCCCTGTTCAGGTGTTCGAAGAATTGGTTTCGTTATTTTTCTAAACAACGGGATGGACTCTTGTACTCCGGGTGTATCTGCCCAACCAGGATGCATGGCTACAAACTCAACCGCCGTTTCTTTTGATGCCCACATTTCATTCAGTGTTACTTGTAAGCGTTTAGCTAATGCATATTGGCGCGAACCGTTATACGGAGTTACTTCAGGGCAAATATTGCCCTCAACTGCTGGCAAAGATGCGGCATACATTCCACCAGAGGACACAGTGACTACACGCCCATTTGCTGCTCGTAATGAATCACGCAACAGCGATGTCATTAAGAACGGACCTACAACATGAGATGCAACGGTCTGCTCAATACCTTGCTTAGATAGTGATCGCTCTTGCAAAAGTGCTCCTGCGTTATGCACCAACACATCAATGCGGGGAAATCTCTCCCGCAATTCCCGTGCAGCAGTTGCAACAGATTCCAAATCTCCCATTTCAGCAACAACGACGTCTACTGCGCATGTGGGATGCCCTTGACGAATCTCAGCAGCAACCGCATCACATTTCTCGCGATTGCGCGCCACCAAAACAAGATGCGCACCACTTGACGCCAACATTCGTACGGTGGCTAAACCAAGACCAGATGTTGGACCAGTGACAACAACAATGCGACCATCAAGGCGCATCTCGTCAATCCGTTGCCACTGCTGCAAGCGAGATCGAACTTCATAGCCGATGCGAGAAAACCCGGGCACAACTGCAGCATCAAGAGCCGCACTCAGCGAACGACGGCTCATTACCTAACGCCCAACGTTGCAATCAACATTCCTGCTGTAACAGCGCCACGAAGAGTCCATGCGATTGTTCGAACCCAATTTGTTGTTACTAGTTCTCTACCAACAGTTGCATCTGGATTCGCAGCCATTCGTGCATGACGTGGCACCGACAACATCACGGTTGCTAATAGTGCAACAGCAAGCGGAAGACCAGCGAGCCATGGCACAAACCATGCAACGCCATCTGGAACCATTCCAAGTAGAAGCAATGTGGTGACACCCTCAACAGTCATTGGAATCATGACCACCCACCCAGTTCTGCGCTGGTGTTCAACCGCAACCGACTTTGCACTCTCAACGGGCACCACTGCCAACAATGGATAATGAACCACTTGCACAAACCAGATGACTCCCACCATGGTCCAGGACGCCACCAGATTTAAGAGGAGGACAACATCGTTCACAAGGTCACCGTATCTGTGGTTTGCGTAACGTCCCTACGCTGTATCTCGTGACTCGTGTCCCAAAAAAGAAGAATGGCCACGCACCACGTATTTGCGCGGTGTGTGAACGGCCATTTGAGTGGCGCAAGAAATGGGCCAAAGATTGGGACAATGTGCTGTATTGCTCTGACAAATGTCGAGCCAGCAGCAAGAAGAGTTAGCTCAGCCCAAACTCTGAAATGTCAACACTGCGACGCTCTTCAATTGAACGGTGCGCAGCAGCACCAATTACTACGCTCCACAGACCATCTTCCACGGTGACGTCAGGCTGTATTCCAGCCATAACGGCATCAACAAATTTCTTGCATTCCAAGTAACTGGCCCCGAAGTGGAAACCAACATGGGCAACATCTGGGTGTATTCCCACTTCTACTTCGCGAACAGAACGAGTTTTTCTGTCACCAATCACAATATGTCCATCGCCTGGAACAAACGCTTCAACTTTTCCAAGTGATCCAACTGCAGAAATCTCTTGTTCATGACGCGAACCCTCAGCAAACATGCTGAGGTCCAACATGGTGCGGACACCGTTGTCGTACTCAACGACAACATACGCGTTATCAAGAATGTCGCTACGTTCGCCGTTATAAACCTCGTCAAGGTGGTTGACGTCTTGGCCGCCACTTGCCATCACACGAACCGGTCGTGATTGAACAACAAGATTCATTAAGTCGAAGAAATGGCAACATTTCTCAACCAGCGTTCCGCCAGTGTTCTTGCTAAAGCGATTCCAGTTATCCACCTTGACAAGGAATGGAAACCGGTGTTCACGAATTGCCAACATTTTCAGGTCGCCCACCGCACCGCCATGTACCTGTCGCACAAGCTCTGCAATGGGTGCCATGTATCGATACTCGAGCCCCACCCACGTCAGTGCAGTGCGACTCTTTTGTGCATCAACAACAGCAACGCAATCCTCCACCGTGGTGCACATGGGCTTCTCAACAAGGACCGGCAAGTCAGTTTGAAAAATGTCATCCAAGATGGACTTATGCGTGAAGTTCGGTGATGCAACAACGACGGCGTCCACCGCACCAGACGCCAGTAGATCTCGATGGTCTGAGAAGGACTGAACGCCGCTCCATGAATCCCCCAACGTCAATTCAGCCCATGAACGTGGCTCTGGGTTGGGATCACTGATGGCCGTAATGGCGACATTCGATATCCCCATGAAGTTCTTTAGGTGCTCGCACCCCATCATTCCGGTGCCAATCACGCCAATCCTGATATCTGCCATGACCCAACACTATGGGACTCTCTTTGCATTCACCTGAATGACAACTATTGTTCACAATTAGCGCATCGGGGGGTGCGGCTACTTCAGGGGGAATATCAATGGCAATCGTCGATCTCATCGGATCTGGTCTAGGACTTTTGAAGTCCGAAACAGACATCACACCGCAATGGGTGGAAGGTGTTCTTCGCGGTAGCGGAAACTTAGAAGACGGAGTATCGGTTACAGGAGTTTCCACGCAACGCATTGGTGAGGGCGTAGGAATTCTCAGCATTCTCCAACGCATTACTCCTACCTATTCGGGTGCAACACAAAAGGCCCCGAAATCAATTGTTGTGAAGTACCCAACAGATGATCCAACACAACGATTCACTGCTGATGCACTTGTTCTGTATATCCGTGAGTTGATTTTCTACAAAGAGTGCGCACCAGATGCTCCATACAAAACCGCAAAATGTTTTGCGCAGGCAATTGCAAGTGACAACACTGACTTCACCATCGTGATGGAAGACATTGGACATCTACGTCCGCTAAATCAACTAGACGGAATCAGCCTTGACGAGTCGAAAATATTGCTTGAGACATTGGCTGACTTTCACGCCATGTGGTGGGGCAGCCCAAAGTTGGCGCAATACGAAGCAACATTCCAGCCATTGGCCAACCCCACGTACAACGCAGTCC
>JACCED010311785.1_pt1 | contig 10057 bp, 7 predicted proteins | sample 7455021 | NCBI WGS metagenome assembly JACCED01 (sample SAMN15323456, study PRJNA562643) | freshwater metagenome | isolation source: river surface water | place: USA:Blue River Watershed | collected 2017-08-19 | reverse complement strand
TGCAACGCGATGCAGTTCTACCCCGCCGCATCCGCCCCCGAGGCCGCCGTGCACCCCGGCATTTTTCAACGACGCAACGGCCACCTCGACCTCACCACCCTCCAAGGCCCCGGCTTCGGCTACCGAACCAACGAAATCCAACGACCCCTCCCCGCCCCCATCCTCGCGCTGTAAGCCGGAGAGTCAGATTCCGGAGACCCCAATCGCCCCGTGCACCAACGTTCCAAAACAAATAGGCGCACCCTCTGCGATGAAACCCACCACGCTGATCTGGTTTCTGTCGGTTGCTTTTTTAACGCAGCCTGAACTCTTTTCTGCAGAGGATGCGGAACTGTTGTTCGTTCGCCGAATCGGACCGCTCTTTCACGAAAAGTGCCTCGCCTGCCATGGCAATGATGATTCGAAAATCAAAGGCGGGTTCGATTTACGCTCTCCCGAATCGGCGCTCAAAGGCGGTGAAAGCAAACAACCCGGCTGGATCGCCGGAAACCCGGACCTCAGTCCTCTCTACCTCGCCACCACACGAAACCACCAGGATTGGGAGGCAATGCCACCTAAGGAATCTGACAAACTCAGCCCCGAACAACTCGGCTGGATTAAGGATTGGATCACCAACGGCGCCCCGTGGCCGAATCGAGCCAGACAAATCGCCATCACCGACGCGAATGGCGCCAAATGGTCCGCCGAAGATGGCGTGACCGTACCCACGCGCGGCGCCCTGTCACCAGCATGGGCCGCCCGCAAATACAAACCCGAGGCCCTCTGGGGCTACGCACCCGTTCGCTCTCGCGAAATGGAATTCCCAGCCTCCGACCATCCAATCGATAGCCTCCTCGCCGCACGAATGCCGTCCGGACTGAAGCCCGCGCCCCCCGCCGACCCGCGCACCTTCATCCGCCGCGCCTCCTTTGATTTAACCGGCTTGCCACCCACACCCGAGGAGGTGGCCGCCTTCGAAAACGAAACCGCGCGTAACCCTACCACGGCCGTTCTCGCCCTCATCGACCGACTGCTCGCCTCCCCCCACTACGGGGAACGTATGGCGCAACATTGGTTGGACGTAACCCGCTACGCGGACTCGTCTGGATTTGCCAACGATTACGAACGCGGAAATGCATGGCGCTACCGCGATTACGTGGTCCGCGCCTTCAACAACGACAAGCCCTACGACCAGTTCGTAAAGGAACAACTCGCCGGCGACGAAATCAACCCAAGCGACCCAGAGCACCTCATCGCCACCGGTTTCCTCCGAATGGGTCCTTGGGAACTCACCGGAATGGAAGTCGAAAAAATCGCGCGCCAACGCTTCCTCGATGATGTGACAAACAGCGTCGGCGAAACCTTTCTCGCGCACTCCCTACAATGCGCCCGCTGTCATGATCACAAGTTTGATCCTGTCCCAACGCATGACTATTACGCAGTCCAAGCGGTATTCGCCACCACCCAACTCACCGAGCGGTCCGCTCCGTTCCTCCCGAGCGAAAATACGTCAGGCTTTGAGGAACGAAACTACCTCGAAAAACGCCTCGCTGAGTATGAGTCCACCCTCTCAATGCTAGACGGCATTCTCCTATCGAATGCGGCTAAATGGCACAAAGAGAATGATAAAGACCCAACCCGTTGGATAACTACCCTCGACGCACTCAAGCATTCCTCCCCGTCCAAACAGACCGCATCCAAAAGGCTCGGAACCTATTCGGACCTCTTCGCGGCGACTCGAGATTCGCTAACAAAAGCCGGTGTACCGCAATCTGACTTCCCGCCAAAACTGGTTGGCTTCACGCCAGAACAGTTTGGGCAAGAACGAGTCGCGCGGAAAGGGCTCGAACGACTCCGCTGGGAACTCGACCGCTATGAACCGTACGCCCTGTCCGTGTATTCAGGCCTCACGCGCCAATACAAAACCATCTTCGCCCCGCTCCGAATGCCCGCCGATCGCCTCAGCACAGGAGAGTTGGAGACGACGCACATCCTCACTGGTGGCGATCCATTCGCCACGGGCACTCCAGTGAAGCCAAGCATCCTCAGCGTTCTCGGTTCGATTCAAACAACACCCATCCTCGACGGCGTCGAAGGCCGCCGGAAAGCGTTTGCGGATTGGGTCGCAAATGCAGAAAACCCACTCACCACGCGCGCCATCGTCAATCGCCTTTGGATGTGGCACTTCGGACAACCCCTCGCCGGCAATCCAAATAACTTCGGCAGCACAGGCAAAAGGCCCACTCACCCAGAACTCCTCGACTGGCTCGCTTCAACATTCGTGAAAGAGGGTTGGAGCATCAAAACCTTGCATCGTCGAATCATGAGTTCCGCAGCCTACCAGCGCAGCACCCACCATCCAGATTTGCAGACCGTGCGCGACAAAGACCCCTCAGGCACAGCCTACGCCGCGTTTCCCCCGCGTCGCCTCAGCGCCGAAGAGATTCGCGACGCCATGCTCGCCGTAACAGGCGAACTGAACCGCACGCTCGGCGGCATCCCTAACCGTCCTGAAATCAATCACGAGGCGGCGATGCAGCCCCGTCAAGTCATGGGGACATTTGCATCAGCCTGGGTACCAAATCCCCAACCGCAACAACGTCACCGCCGCTCCCTCTACGGACTCAAACTCCGAGGCCTCGCAGATCCTCAACTCGAGGTGTTCAACGCGCCTGTGCCAGACTTTTCATGCGAACGCCGCGAATCCAGCACCGTCACACCTCAAGTTTTTGCGTTGTTCAACAGTGAGTCGACCCACGCACGCGCACTAGCCCTCGCGCACCGCATCATCCGAGAAACAACGAGCGATGAAAAAGCCGTTCACCGTCTCTTCGTACTGACGCTCAGCCGCAGCCCCACCGCCGCAGAACTCGAAGACTGTCTCGCGCATTGGACCAGCATTGAAGCACTTCTCAGCGATAAAAGCCCACCCACCAAAAAGCCGCCCATCCGCATCCGAAGAGACGCGGTGGAAGAAAATACCGGTGAACCATTTTCCTTCACCGAAACGCTCCATGCTTACGCCGACTTCATCCCCGACCTCCAACCCAACGACGTTTCCAAACACACCCGCGCCCTCGCCGACCTCTGCCTAACACTCCTCAACTCCAACGAGTTTTCGTATGTCGATTGAAGCCCACGCTAACCCATCGCCGACTCGTCGGACCTTCATCGAGTCGCTCGGAAACACACTCAGCAGCATCGCCCTCACCTCCCTCCTCACCGAGGACGCACGGGGAAATCCCTCATCACCAAAGAGCGGACACCTTCCCGCAAAAGCAAAACACGTCATCTTTCTGATGATGGAAGGCGGCCCGTCTCACATCGATACCTTCGACCCAAAGCCCGCCCTAAAAAAACTTCACCTTCAAGAGTTCATCCGCCAAGACAAGCAGTTGTCCGCCATGCAAAGCGGCAAGCGCTACTACGTTCAGAGCCCATTCAACTTTGCTAAACACGGTCAGAGTGGTGCCGACATGGCCGCCAACTGGACGCACCTCGCCAAGGTCGCAGACGACCTTTGCTTTTTCCGCGGCTGCACCGTGGACAGCGTGAATCATCCAACGGCCATGTATCAGATTAACTGCGGGAACCGCTTCGGTGGCGATCCTGGCATCGGCGCATGGGTAAACTACGGGCTCGGGTCACTCAACCACGACCTTCCCGGATTCATCGTCCTGCCCGAAGTCAGTTATCCCCAAGGCGGCGCGGCCAACTGGAGCAATGGCTTCTTGCCCGCCAGGTTCCAAGGCACTCCGTTGCGCGCCAAAGGTTCACCCATCCTAGATCTCACCCCCCCACCCGACGTCAGCCCCGACCGACAACGCAGGAATCTCAGTCTACTTTCAAAACTCAATGCAGCTCATGCGACTCTCCATCCCGGTCATGACGAACTTGTCGCACGCATGGAGAGTTATGAGCTCGCGTTTCGAATGCAAATGCAGGTTCCCGAAGTTCTCGACCTTTCCAAAGAAAACGCAGTGACTCAGGAGCTGTACGGCATCGGCAAAGACGCCACCGACGCATTCGGCAGAAAGTGCCTATTGGCGCGAAAACTCATCGAGAAAGGCGTTCGCTTTGTGCAGCTCTATAACGGTTCGTGGGACAGCCATGACTACATCGAACGGGCGCATAGCAACCTCGTGCGCGGCGTTGATCAACCCATCGCAGCACTCATCAGTGATCTCAAACAGCGCGGACTTTTGGACAGCACACTCATCGTCTGGTGCGGCGAGTTCGGTCGAACTCCAGATAACGGCGTGCGTGGCGGTACCGCCTACGGCCGTGATCACAACCCCAACGCCATGACCATCTGGCTTGCCGGCGGAGGCTGTCGGGCCGGACACACCATCGGCGCTACCGACGAACTCGGTCTGTCAGCCGTCGAAGGGAAAGCGCACGTGCGCGATTTTCACGTCACCCTGCTCCGCCTTCTCGGCCTAGACGACAACAAGCTGACATTCCACCACGCAGGTCGATCCAAGCAACTCAGCCAGTTCGGGGGCAAACTCATTAAAGAGCTGATCACGTGAAACGGACGAGATGCGATCTCAATCAGAAAGCACCATTTCGCTTAAGCATCTTTAATGCAGCATATTGCAACCCTCGTTTCGCAGGGTTTTCCGGCTTCCCTCCGGCCTTCTTAAAAACCGCGAACTGCGCCCCCTCGCCACTTTGCTCGACACCCTTCCGTTTACCACGCGTCCCTCACTATCCTCCTCTCCCATGAGTCTATTGGTCGTTCACGTTCATGTTCGCGTTAAACCCGAATGCATCGAGGCGTTTAAATCGGCTACGGCCGAAAACTCGCGCCAAAGCCTGCTCGAGCCGGGTATCGCTCGTTTTGACGTCGTACAACAAGCCGACGAACCGACGAACTTCGTACTCGTCGAAGCCTACCGCTCCGAAGACGCCCCCGCCCTCCACAAGGAAACCCCACACTATGCCGTGTGGCGTGATACCGTGGCCCTCATGATGGCAGAGCCACGCTCCAGCACGAAGTTTCACAGCGTCGCTCCCGACGCCAGCGCTTGGTAACTTCGCATGCGCTTCGAGTTTGCAACCGCAGGCCGCATCGTTTTCGGAAGCGGCACCTCGTCGGAAGTTCCCAGCATCGCCCAAGCCCTCGGCCGTCGATTGCTCCTCATCACCCACCGCTCCTTCGCCGCCCTGAATCCCGCACTGACGACACCGCTCAAAACCGCCGCCGCCGAAACCTTCGAAATCGCAGGTGAGCCCGACTTTGAACGCGTTCGCCTCGGAACAGCCCTCGGTCGCAACGCCAAGTGCGATCATGTCGTCGCCGTCGGGGGCGGAAGCACCATCGACGCCGCCAAAGCCATCGCCATGCTGCTGTCGAACGGTGGCGACCCACTCGATTACGCAGAAGTCGTCGGCGCAGCCCAACCCATCGAAAAACCGCCGGTTCCATGGATTGCCGTTCCCACAACGTCCGGCGCCGGTGCAGAAGCAACGCGCAACGCCGTCCTCCGTTCACCGGAACACGCAGTAAAAGTCAGCCTCCGAAGCCCGTTCATGCTGCCCACGGTCGCCGTCGTAGATCCGGACCTCACCCGCTCCCTGCCGCCCTTGGTCACGTCCACAACCGGACTCGATGCCCTCTCCCAAGTCCTCGAACCCTTTGTCTCTCGCAAAGCGAACCCGCTCACCGACGCACTCTGCCGAGAAGGCCTCATGCGAATCGGTCGCTCCCTGCTTCGAGCGGTCCAAGACGGACACGACTCTGCGGCACGCGAAGACATGTCCCTCGGCGCGCTCCTCGGCGGAATGGCTCTCGCAAACGGAGGCCTTGGGGCCGTGCACGGTTTCGCTGCGCCCATCGGCGGGGCCTTCGATGCCCCACACGGCGCCGTCTGCGCCGCCCTGCTGGCTCCCGTCATGGAAGCCAATCTCGCAGCCGGAACCCCCTCCATTCGCGAACGCTACAGCGAGGCCGCGCGACTCCTCACCGGACGCAACGATGCCTCGGCGGAGGACGGAGTGACATGGGTTCGCACCCTGACCACCAATCTTTCCATCCCTGGCCTCGCTACCTACGGCCTCGCAGAGACCCACATCCCCGACCTGTGCGAAAAGGCACTCCGGGCCAGCAGCATGCAAGGCAACCCCGTCCCCCACCCGAGCACCGCACTCGCCCAAATCCTGCGCGCCGCCCTCTGATCCAATCCGCACAAGCCTTCGGGAAACTTCAAAACGAAGTCCGGCAACGAACACCCCCCGAGCCCGAGGGCAGGCGGTTCTCCGACCCTTGCTTCGGTCCAGCAGGCGTCGGGGCCTGTCTATATTCCGAACGAGAAGTTTGAAGCGGATTTCGCGGTCCTGCATTTGAAGAAGCGCTGGGTCCTGGGTAAGCGGTTAAAATGCTTTCTCGCGAAGCTCGAGCGACAACTGGGCGGTGCCGATGTTTCCGACGCAACGATGTCAGCAACGGTGGAGCATATAGCTCCTGGCCCAAATTCCGGTGTCCACCTCAGTCTTCAAAAGACTCACGCGATACTGGCCGGGCTTGCCTTGCTTGATGTCATCGTAAGTGCCGACCCAGGCGATGAGGCCATCCTAGCGGGTGGATTGATGGCATCATGAGCGGCAGTGCTTCGTCATCCAAGAGAGGCCGTGGCGGTTGTTTTGCTCTTCCTCAGTGAGGACTTGGGCCGCTTCTTTGCCGCTAACACCCGGGACGGTAGTTTTCGGTGGGTTCTCTTTCACACGACGCATCGCTGCGTCGAGATGCGTAGCCTTACGTCCGGGCATGGTGGCGAAAAAGGCTTCGGTAAGGCATGGGATGCGCAGCGGATCGCGCGTGGCCATTTCGAGGTTGATGACGATGGCGGGATTGGCCTTGCGCAGGGTGGTGATCATGCGCGGGAGATCGAGGAAGCCGGTGCCGAGGGGCACTTCGCTGAGCAGGAAGCCCTCGGCGTCGCTTTGCACCGCCATGTCCTTCAAGTGAACGCTGAGGGCGAAGGGCGCGAGGGCTTCGATGACGCCGTGCGGCTCTTCCAGTAGTGCGAGGTTGTTGCCGGTGTCCACGAGGACACCGATCCACTCGCTGCTGATGGCCTTCATCATGCCGACCAGTTCCTCCGTGGTGTGATCCTTGTGATTCTCGATGGCGAGTTTGAGCTGATGCTTCCGCAAGACCGGCTCAATGAGCGCCAGTGTGCGTTTGGCGTGCTCGTGGAAGGCGTGGAAGGCCTCCACGCTCTGAAACGCCTCGTAACGCCGTCCATTGGTGAAAACGGCCCGCGCCACCGTCGCGCCTGCTTCGCGTGTTTGGCGCACTTCAGCCTCGAAAGCAGCCAGACCGGTCTCGTCCTTCGGCAAACGCAGTTCGCCCTCGTAGTAGCCGCCGGTTTGCTCGACGAGGTCGCGGATCGTCCTCGGCTCACAGCCCCGCAATGGCGATTGCACGCCTTCCGCGCCGAGTTCACGGGCGTAGCGGTAGAAACCCGCCGCATCGAGCGGCTTCGTTAGTTTCCACCGCTGATGACAGGAGAAGGTGCAGATGCCGAGCCGGCTTTTCTTCGCGCCTGCTGCTGCGAGGACGGAGCGTGCGGTCGCGAGTGCGGGCAACGTGATGATGAACTGGCGGCGGTTCATGCGAGCACAGCTTTGAGTTCCGCATCCCACGGCGCACGATAAGGCCGCTGGAGCATGGCGCTGGCTTCCTTGTCACCTTGGATGTCATTCGCAGTGGCGTCCCAGACGACCTTGCGACCCGTGCGGGCGCTGATGTTTGCGAGGTGGCAGGTGGTGCTGACCCAGTGGCTGCTGGCGAGGTCGGAGTTCGGTGTTTTGCGGCTCTTGATGCAGTCGAAGAAGTTCTTCGCGTGCTCGACATACATCCCTTTCCAATCGCCAGTCTTGTCCTCGGCTTTCTCGCACCAGAAGTCGCCTTCGGGCTCGGGGACAGGCTGCGGACCGCCGACGGGATGTCTGCCGATGATGTTCGCATACGAATTGATGGGGTCGATTTTCTTATCGGGCAGGATTTCAAAGCCATCGCGTCCGAGCGTCATGGTGCCCCTGGTGCCCATGAAGGTGAGCGCGCCCATGCCACTCGCTCCGGCACCGGCGGCGCATTCGCGGAACTGCACGACGGTGTTGAACTTCGGATACTCGATGATGGCATCCTGCGTGTCAGGCCCCTCGCCGTTGCCTTTGAGGAAAAAGCGTCCGCCGCTGCTGCTCACGGCCTTCGGTGCGCCGATGTCGAAAATCCAATGCACGAAGTCGAGCGAGTGGTGGTCGGTGAAGCTGTCGGTCGTGTAGAAGTCTGGCGGCAGTTTTTCGACCCTCTGGCCGTTGTGCACGAACTTGGTGATGGGACCCTTCTTTTGCCACGAGCGGTAGCCGGTGAACTGCTCGCAAGCGCCGCCGATGAGCGCGAAATGACGCTCAAAGCCGCGCTGGCCCGGCCAGCAGGCCTCGTCCTGACCGAGATGCCATTTTCCGGCCATGAAGGTCTGATAGCCCGCCTCACGCAACGACTCCGGCAAGGTCACGACGCTCTCTTTTTTGAAGCCGAGATACGCTGGCGAGCCGATGCGCCGCCACAGCTCATTCGCCGCGCCCTGTTCGTTCATGTCGCCCACGCCCGCCTGATGCGGATACAGCCCGCTCATGAGCGAGGCACGCGAGGGGCAGCACTGCGCGCAGTTGTAGAACCGTGACAGCCTCACGCCACCGGCTGCCAGCGCATCGAGCGTCGGCGTGCGGATTTCGCCGCCGTAGCAGCCGATGTCGGAGTAGCCCATGTCATCCACCATGATGAGGAGGATGTTGGGGCGCTGTTCCGCAGCAGATAAATGGCCGCAAAGGAACGCAAATAGCGCAAAGAAGCTCAGGAGGCGTGTCATGGGTTCACTTCTTCTTTTTCATTCCCTTCTTCGACACGCCACTCGGAGTTGCGATGTAGCTGTCGTCGTCGTGCTTGCCGTATTTGGCGCGGCGGTCGCGTTCGTGGAGGTCGGTGCGGGTGAAAGTGCCTTCGCGGGCGGGCTCGTGGGCGGCGGCGGCGAGGGCGGTGAGTCTGGCGAGCACGTCCGGCGTTTCGGCGGCGAGGTCTCGCGTTCCGCATCGGCAGTCTGCTCCTTGCCATCCGGCGGCATCGCGCGCGCCTTGAGTTGCTTGAGCACTTTCGCCTTGGGCTTTCGATTCGCCAGCACAGCACCGGGCGTGAGAAAAGGCTCCAAATCAAAATCGCCCTTCGCCGTGTCCGTGTCGTGGCAGCCGATGCCGTAGCGCTCCACCATCGGCAGCACCTTTTCATCAAACTCCGCCAAGCGAAACGGCTCGGCCGAGAGCGCGGAGCAAAAGCACGAAGCGATGAAACCGAGGACAAGTGGTCCGAGCAGATGACTGAGTGAACCACTTTGCTGCGCCGACCACTTTGTCATGTTAGGTCGAGTCCTTTCAACGTTCCGGTCGAGGTGCCGAAGGATTTGTCCGCGAAGCCGAGTTGATGCAGCACGCTGAGGTAGAGATTGCTCAGCGGCACGGTTCCGGGTGCGGTGGCGAGGTGCTGGCCGTGTTTGAAGCGGCCTCCGGCGACGAGCACGGGGAGGTCTTTGTTGCTGTGACTGTTTCCGCTGCCGAGGTTCGAGGTGACGACGATGGTGGTGCGGTCGAGCAGCGTGGAGTCTCCTTCCTTCGTGTTCTTCAGGTTCGTGAGCAGCGTCTTCAATTCGTCAAAAAAGGCGCGCTCGACGCGCCTGAGTTGGGCGATGTTGCCCTCGTCTTGGCCGTGGTGGGAGAGGTTGTGGTAACCGATGTTCACACCGGGCACGGCGACGGTGTCCTGCCGGAAGTAGCCGAAGGTGATGACTCGGGTGCTGTCGGTTTTGAAGGCGAGATGGGTCAGGTCGCAAACGCCGCGCAGGTTGGTGATGATCTCCTCCGGGGCAAAGGGTGCGGGTGGTTTGGAGTTCACTTTGGGCTTGGGCTGATGCATCCACTCCTCGGACTTCACGAGGCGCTTCTCGGTGGCGCGGACGGACTCGAAGTATTCATCGAGCTTTTCCTGGTCGCGGTTGGAGAGGCGGGGTTGCAAATCGCG
>JACCED010527957.1_pt1 | contig 10058 bp, 8 predicted proteins | sample 7455021 | NCBI WGS metagenome assembly JACCED01 (sample SAMN15323456, study PRJNA562643) | freshwater metagenome | isolation source: river surface water | place: USA:Blue River Watershed | collected 2017-08-19 | reverse complement strand
CCCCCAGGACTCCCAGATTTCCGACAAGACACATCCCCCAGCGATTCCTGGTAACGTGGCCCCTATATCAGCAAAGGAAAAGGCCCCCTACGAAATATGGTCCCGAGCGCCACAAAGCCCTATTTAGGACGAAGACTCACCTAAGGATGCGCCGTGCCCCCCTCGCCAGAACAAGCCTCAACCCCGCTTTTCGGTCCTTCCGGCCGCCCCCCTGTCCCAGATGTTGTGGTGCCGCGTGGCATTTTGCCGTTCCATTTGGATCAACGCCCCGTGCGGGGCCGCCTTGTCCGCCTGGGGGCATTGGCCGAAACCCTGCTGGGACGCCACGATTACGAACCAGACATCGCGCGCCTCGCTGGCGAAGCCATGGCGCTTACCGCTGGCTTGGCAGCCGCTTTAAAATTCCAAGGCTCCTTCAGTCTGCAGGCTAAAGGGGATGGCCCGGTTTCGATGCTGTTGGCCGATTGCACCCATGCGGGAGCGATCCGGGGCTACGCCAAAGTGGATCCGGAAGCACTGCGGAAGCTTGAAACGCCCAATGCCGCTGATTTGCTGGGGAATGGGTATCTGGCATTCACCTGCGACCAGGGGCCGGACATGGATCGCTACCAGGGCATTGTTGCCATCGCCGGCGATGATCTGACCACCATGACCAATGAGTATTTCCGCAATTCCGAGCAGCTCGATACATTTCTGAAACTGTCCTGTGGGAAAACCGCAGAAGGCTGGCGCGCTTCGGCACTTTTGCTGGAGCGGGTTGCCGGCGCAGGCGGGCTGGAAACCGCGCGAGACCCCGAAGAACAAGAGGATGCCTGGCGGACCGCCGTCACCCTCGCGCGCACTCTGACGGATGATGAATTGCTCGATGATGGCCTAAGCCCGGAACGCCTTCTGCACCGCCTGTTCCACGCGGAAGGCCTGCAACTTGGCCGGCCCAAGCCGCTGTCTTACGGCTGCCGCTGCTCACGCGATAAATTGCTGGGGGTATTGGAAGGGTTCAGCATGGATGATCTTGACCACATGGCAATCGACGGCACCATCACCATGACCTGTGAATTCTGTAATTTCGATTTCCAATTTGAACGCAACGCGTTGAGCCAAACAAAGCGGGAAGATTAAAGATGCAGCCTTTCGTAACACGCCGCCTGGCCTTGGCCCTGCCCCTTTTGAGTGCTTGCGCGACAGAGGATTCCGGACCCTATATTGCCCCTGGCACGCCCAGTTATGGTCATTTGACGCCGCTGCGCTTGAAGGTCTCTGGCATAGAAATCACTCCCCCCGGCGCTGGTGCTGCCATGCTGGTGCAGCCCCCTGCCCCGGTGACGCCAAGCGAGCTTATGGTCCTGATGGCGCAGGGAAGGCTTAGTGCAGCGGGCGGCACCGCAAGGGCAAAGTTCCTCATTCAAACGGCGTCTTTGTCGCGTGAGAGTGCCTCTTCCGGCGGCCTTTTCACGCCTGGCTCAGAGAAATTTCGCTGCGTCATGAGCTGCCGCCTTGAGATCATCTCGCCTGAAAATATTTCTTTGGCCTTCACCTCAGCCGAGGTCCGCCGCGATCTGACCAGTTCGGTACGCAATGATGATGAGCGCGCCCGAGCAGCTGAGCGCGTGGTCAAGCTGGCAGGGCAGGATCTGAATATCGAATTTGAATATCAAGTACGGCGCAACCTTAGATCTTGGCTGCAACTAACCGCGGCCGCAGGCGAAGCTTTACCCCAACCTGTTGAGCGGGAAGCGCTGCCGCGCGGCTAACCCTGCACACCACAGATTTTTGTTTTGAAAGGGCCCAGATATGCCAACCAACACGCCCCTTGATGAAGTGACCCCTTACCTCGCGGATCTGATCGCGACCCGGCGGGATATCCACGCCCATCCCGAACTGGGCATGGAGGAAACTCGCACAGCCGCCCTGGTTGCGGCCCAGCTGCGCAGTTGGGGTATTGAAACCACGGAAGGCGTCGGTCGTACTGGCGTTGTTGGCACGCTGCGCGGTAGCAGACCTGGACAAGGCGCCATCGGCCTACGCGCTGATATGGATGCCTTGGCCATGACCGAGGCAACCAATCTAGCCTATGCGTCACGTCATGAAGGGCGCATGCATGGCTGCGGTCATGATGGCCATACCACCATGCTATTGGGTGCCGCGCGCATCCTGGCCGAGAAGCGCGATTTTGCCGGAACAGTACATTTCATCTTCCAGCCTGCCGAGGAAGGACGCGGCGGGGCGCAGGCCATGCTGGATGATGGCTTATTCGAGCGTTTTCCCTGCGATGCAGTTTACGGCATGCATAATATGCCGGGCGTACCGCTTGGACACTTCGCACTCTGTGACGGCCCCATGATGGCTGGATCGGGCCGCTGGAAAGTGACCTTCCAGGGCACTGGCGGCCATGGCGGCAATTCGCCGCACCTTGCGAGCGACCTGACGATCGTGCAGGCAAATTTCATTACGGCGCTGCAGACCATTGTCAGCCGCAATGTCCCGGCCTTGGAAAGCGTTGTGGTCAGTGTTGGCCATATCGCCGGGGGATCGGCCGATGCGTTGAACGTCATGCCTGCCGAGATGCAGGTGGGCGGGACCATGCGCGCCTTCAATCCTGCCATGCAGGCGCTATTGGAAAACCGCATTCGCGAAATGGCAGACCACGCCGCGAAATTGCATGGCGCCCGCGCCGAGACAGTGCTGTGGTGGAACGCTGCGCCGCTGATCAACCATCAGCGTGAAACCCAAGCCCTGGTTGCCAATGCCGAGGAATTGGTCGGAACGGCACAGGTCAACGACAAAATAACCCCAGTGACCGGCGGCGAGGATTTCGCCTTCATGCTACGCGCCAAGCCGGGGGCCTTTGTTTTTATGGGAAATGGAACCGCCCCTGACGGTAGCGTGCATGCCCTGCACACACCGCTTTATGATTTCAACGACGATGCCCTACCCTACGGGGTCGCATTTTGGCTCAATCTGGTACGCCGGGAGTTGAATACACAGCAAAGTATTTAACTGGTTTGGCCTCCTCATCCACATCGCGTGGCTGATCGCCAAGCAGGGGCTAAGATTAGCCATCTGCTGATGCAATTCACGCTCGACAAAGGGGGCGGTCCGGCGCAGCATCCTGGGCAAGAAAAGCCAGGATGCGCGCATGACAGGAATTTTTGGCAGCGGCGATTTCCGATATGAGGCTGTTCCGAATTGGGGACGCCTGCCGGAGGGGTGGCATTTCAAAGAGGTCGCCGCGGTTGCGGTCGATAGCCAGGATCGCGTCTTTGTTTTCAGCCGAGGCGAACATCCCGTTATTGTGTTTGATCGGGACGGAAAATTTCTGACATCCTGGGGCAAGGGCATATTTAGCCGTCCGCATGGCCTCCATATGGGGCCCGACGATACCCTATGGTGCACGGATGATGGTGATCATTCCGTCAGAAAATGCACATTGGATGGGCGGGTGCTGATGACGATCGGCCTGCCAGGAAGCCGCGCGCCCTATATGTCGGGCCGCCCTTTTAATCGCTGCACCCATACCGCCCTTTCCCCGGAAGGCGATATCTATGTCTCGGATGGCTACGGCAATGCGGCGATCCATAAATTCGCACCTAATGGGCGCCACCTATTTTCCTGGGGCAGTTCGGGTTCCGACATGGGGCAATTCAATCTTCCCCATAATATCGTGTGCGATCCAGAAGGTTGGGTTTACGTGGCAGACCGTGAGAGCCATCGGATCCAGATTTTCGATGGCAAGGGCAAGTACCAAACGCAATGGAACAACCTCCATCGCCCATGTTCGCTTTTTCTGGGCAAGGGGAAATGCCCGTGCTGCTATGTGGGTGAATTGGGCCCTGCACTCGATGTGAATATCAAGGCCCCTAATCTGGGGCCACGCATCAGTATTCTGTCACAGGACGGAAAACTCCTCTCCCGCTTCGGTGAGCTTGGCGGAGGCCCCGGCCAATTCTGGTCTCCGCATGGGCTCGCCGTGGATAGCCATGGTGACATTTATGTGGGTGAGGTCAGTTTCACCGCCTTCCCAAGGTATAATGGCGGCCGCGCGCCACCACCTGAAGGTGTGCGTTGCCTACAAAAATATCGACGCGTTCACTGAAGCAAGTGCGGCCAAGGGGAAACATGTCCGCAGCATTCAAGACAAGCGCATCTGATATGAATGACGTTGAATGGGAAACACGCTGCGAATTGGCCGCTGTGTATCATCTCATGGATCATCTGGGCTGGATCGATCTGATCAAGACGCACATGTCGGCGCGCATTCCCGGTCAACCAAACCATTTCCTTATCAATGACTATGGTGACATGTTCGACGAAATCACCGCCAACTCTCTCTTCAGGATGGATATGGACGGCAATGTCATCGGTAGCGCTGATGGGAAATTTAATGCCGCCGGTTTCACCATTCATAGCGGTGTCTATAAGGGCCGCAGAGACGCAAAGTTGACAGAAAAATATACGCCGATGACACAGGGAACTCGCTTGCGCCAGAAAGCCTGAGCGAAAAGCCCCAAGACCATCTGAGGGCTGATCCATCAATGGCCTTGGGGTTCAAGGAACGGGGTTTATTTCACTTCAACCCCATAAATATCGCGGGCCGCATGCTTGCTGACCAGGCCATCAGCCACATCGCGTTTTACCAATTCAGGATCACGATCCCGCGGATTACCCATTCCTCCACCGCCAGGCAGTTTCAGTAGCAGGCGCTTACCCTTGGGAATGACCTGAAAGCCTTTGGTGCGAAGCACTGTGCCGTTGGAGTCATTCAGCCCGACCCAACCGCCGGCACCCTCACCGCCACCATCGCGACCCTTGGGGGGATTGGCTACACGGTCGAAAATGGCGTTCACGGCATATTCCGCATCGCCTTTCGCGCCAATTTCCATGATTTGTCCAAATCCACCACGCGTTTTGCCAGCACCGGCAGAATCGGGTCGCAATTCCTTTTTCCAGAAAATAACCGGGGCGACATTCTCGGTCGCTTCAACCGGCATGGTGCGCACCCCCGATGGGAAAGCTGTTCCATCCAAGCCATCCTTGGCTGGTCGCGCACCCGTGCCGCCGGAATTGAAGGTGATGATCTCAAAATCATCCACTTCCGCAGCCTGCCCCGAAACCTGCGAACCGCCACGCAAAGGCGGGTTCCACAGCGCCGATGATCCTTCAGCATTCACCCGGCCCGGAACAGCCTGGTGCAGGCAGCCCATCATCAAATCCGGGATCAATTGCCCAATCACATGGCGCACACTAACGGGATAAGGCCGTGGCGCGTTCAGAATACAGCCTTCCGGGATAACCATCTGAAACGGCATCAGGCTGGCCCAGTTGTTCGGTACTTCTGGGGCAACAACGCATTTGATTCCAAAACAGGAATAGGCGCGGCAATAGGCCGGCGGCACATTGATCCCGCGGTTCGATAGGCCCGACGTGCCGGCGTAATCCACCTCAATACGATCAGCATGGATGGCCATCGCCGCTCTCAGCGTCACCGGCGCTTCATAGCCGTCTGATTTGATGGAGGCATGGAAAACGCCGCGCGGCAATTTAGCAATCTCCGCCAAGGTCGCGCGCGTGCTCGCCTCAAAAATATAGGCAGCGAGATCATCGAGGCTCTCCATAGAGAACTCATCCATCATCTCAACCAACCGCTTTGCCCCAGCGTCATTGCAGGCACAAAGCGAATAAATATCGCCTTCCAACTCAACCGGCGTGCGCGATCCGGCACGAATGAAATCAAAGAATGTTTCATTCGGTTCGTTGCGATCAAAACATTTGACGATGGGAATATAAAGCCCTTCTTCAAAGACGCTACGGCCTTCAGGGCCCATACCAAGGCCGCCAATATCAATGATGTGCGCCGTATTCGCGAAAAGCCCAACAATCTTCCCATTGCGGAAGGCGGGCGAAACCACAGTCAAATCATGCAGATGGCCCGTTGCGAGCCAAGGATCATTGGTAATGTAGTGATCACCGGGCTTCATGGTGTGGGCAGGAAATTTCGCCAGAAAATGTCCCACGGATTCTGCCATGGAATTCACATGGCCAGGCGTTCCCGTTACCGCCTGAGCAAGCATGCGCCCTTCAAGATCAAAAACCCCGGCGGAGAGATCCCCCGCTTCGCGCACGGTCGTGCTGAAGGCCGTGCGAATCATGGTCTGCGCCTGCTCCTCCACCACGGCAATCAGGCGGTTCCATTGAATCTGGCGTTGAATAGTCGCCAGCGCGCCTGTTTCCTTCATCGTGCAGCCTCCTGCGTCAGATCAAGATATCCAAGACCATCCATGCGACACACCCAGCCAGGCCCGACCAGCGTGCTGGTTTCTGCCTCGGCAATGATCGCGGGGCCAGCGATTACGGCGCCTGGTACCATGGCTGCGCGGTCATAGACCTGCCACGGTGCCACTTCGCCAGTCGATGTGTCGCGCACCATTTGCTGGCGTATCGCGGCTGGCGCTTTGGCATCCGCTACGGCGGCAGCGGGTTCCACATGCGGCACCACGGTGCGCACGACAACCGCAAAGGAAAGAATTTCAACATCCGAACCAGGCACAGGCCGGTCGTAGAAGCGCGTATATTCCTCATCATACAGCGCACGTATCCGCGTGACATCCTCGCTGGTCAGCGCGCGCGGCGGCAGCGGCACAGAAATCTCGTGCCCCTGCCCGACATATCGCATATAGGCGATGCGCGTTTCTTCAATCGGCGCACCAAAGGCACCTTCCGCGACCACATCCGCGGCTTCCTTGGACATGGAAGCCAAGAGGCTATTCACGGCGGAAAGATCAAAACTGCCGAAGCGCTGATAGAGAGATTTGACGACCTCATAGGCCACAGGAGCGCGCAGGAAGCCAATGGCACTGCCAACGCCCGCGCCAGAGGGTACCAACATCCGCTTCACACCAATTTTTTCGGCCACACGATAACCATGGACGGGACCACCACCGCCAAAGGCGATGACAACACGGCCTTCATAGCTTTTGGCGCTTTCAATGGCGTGCACACGCGCTGCATTGGCCATGTTCTCATCGACCATTTCGACAACGCCAAGCGCCGCCATATCAGCCGAAAGGCCGAGCGGTGCGCCGACATCCGATGCCAAGGCTTTCATGGCTGGTTCAGGGTGTAGGCGAAGCGCGCCACCCGCAAATAATTCCGGATCATACCGGCCAAGCGCCAGATTGGCATCTGTGACAGCCGGATGCTTGCCGCCACGCCCATAACAGGCTGGGCCTGGATCAGCCCCTGCGCTTTCCGGCCCAACTTGGATCCGGCCCATTGAATCTACCTGCGCGATGGAACCACCGCCAGCACCAATTTCCACCATTTCAATCACGGGGATGCGCAAGGGCAGGCCTGAACCTTTCTTGAAGCGTCCGACGCGCGCCACTTCAAAGGTACGGGATGCTTGCGGCCTGAAATCATCAATCAGGCAGACCTTCGCCGTCGTGCCGCCCATATCGAAGGAAAGTACCTTCTCAAATCCACGCTGCCGCGCGACATAAGCAGAGAAAATCGCGCCGCCGGCTGGGCCAGATTCAACAAGCCGGATGGGGAAGCGTGCCGCTGTTTCGATGGTGGTCAGACCGCCGCCGGAGAGCATCAGAAAAAGCGGGCAGGTCAGCCCAGCGGCCCGTAAGCCCAAATCAAGCTGCTTGAGGTAGCGCGCCATAAGAGGCTGGACATAGGCATTGGCGACAGTCGTGGAAAACCGTTCCCATTCGCGCATTTCCGGTGACACTTCGGATGACAGCGATATAGGCAATTCTGGCCATATCTCCCGAACGATCTCCGCTGCCCGCCTTTCATGGGTCGGGTTAACAAATCCATGGATAAAACCGATCGCAAGGCTTTCGATCCCCTCAGCCTTCATGAAGGGGACATGCGCGCGCACCGCTGCCTCATCCAGCGGAAGTAGAATTTTGCCGGTATTATCCAGCCTTTCCGCAACCGGCAAACGCCAGCGCCGTGGAACGAGTGGCTGGGGAAGGTCGATATTCAAATCATATTGGTCATACCGCGCTTCATTGGCGAGTGCCAAAACATCACGGAAGCCCTCGGTCGTCAGCAGCGCCGTCTTCGCGCCTTTGCGCTCGATCACGGCATTGGTTGCCAGCGTCGTTCCGTGAATGACGAGTGCCAAATCGGCCGGTGTCAGTGCCGCCTTGGCAAGCACTTGCCGAACCCCTTCAAGAACACCCTTTTCCGGCGCGGATGGGGTTGTCAGTACCTTCGCCGTCCAGCGCTGCCCGTCCCGTTCAATCGCCAAATCCGTGAAAGTACCGCCGATATCAACAGCAAGCCGTGCAGTGTTTTGCGCTACCCCGGTCATTGGCCGGCCTCCGCCGCCCAACGTGTCACCACAGCGCAAGCTGCTGCGAAATCTTCCATCCGCATATCTTCCTTCGGATTATGACTACCATGTTGATTGCGCACAAAAAGCATCCCGGCTGGAATACCCGCCTCCGCGAAGGCAGCGGCATCATGGCCGGCGCCAGATGCCATATGCCGGTGGGGAATGCCTAGCGATTCCGCTGCGCGCTGCAAGCCAGCGCGCACCCCCACATCCATGGGGCTGGCTTTGCTGCCCGTTTCAATGCCGCGTTCAAACCGCACGCCACGCCTTGCTTCTATTTCAGCACTTAAGCGATCAATCGCATCAAACATCAGATCGCAGGATTTTGCCTCGACGCTGCGAATATCCAGCTGGAACTGCGCTTCGCCAGCGATTTTTGTAAAACCGGCTTCGGATGTCGTGCCCATGGTGCAGAAGGTGCACACCAAATTATGGCCCAAAGTTTCCAGGCGGCACCATTCCTCATCAAGCCGATGCGCAAATTCCGCCAATGCCAAAGCAGCATCGCGCCGATATTTGCGCGGCGTCGCCCCTGAATGATTATATTCACCAAGAATACGCCCCTGGCGTAAGCGGCGACTGCCCGGAATGCCGGTGACAATGCCTACCGGGATCTGCTCGGAATCAAGCACCGGCCCCTGCTCAATATGCAATTCCAGATAGGCCTGAGTGTTATTCGCACCCAGTGCGTGCTCCCCGCGCGCCACTGCATCAGGGTCAAAACCTTCCTGGCGCATGTGATCCGCAAGCGAAAGGCCGGTATCCATCCGTTTCACCTGCAGAATTTCCGGCGGTAGAATACCCAAAGCAGACTTGCTGCCGGGATAGGAGGTGGGAAACCAAGCCCCGGCTTCCTCTGCACGGATGGCCAAAACTGTGATGTCTCGCTTGGGCTGAAAGCCCGCCCGCTTCATGCCTGCAACAGCTGCAAGCCCCGCCAGAACGCCGGCGGCGCCATCATAATTCCCACCTTCACGCACTGAATCCAAATGGCTGCCAAGTACGATTCGCTTGGCAGACCGATCACTCCCCGGCAGAGTCATGAACAGATTGCCCGCCGCATCGACGGTATTCTCCAGCCCAATCTGCGCCGCCGCTTCACGTACCAAGGCGTGGGCGATGCGCTCCCCCGGACCGTAAGCATCCCGGGTCACCCCCTCCCCGTCCTTGGTACGTTCGCGGAGCTCGGCAAATAATATTTTCGCTAATTCTACGTCCGGCAGCAGATTGGGCAGCATGGATGCAGTCCTTAAAGCATGCTGCGCACGCGTCCGCCGTCAACACGGATCATGGACGCAGTGATGTAGGAACCTGTTTCGCCGGCTAGAAAAGCCCCCATGGGCCCGTATTCCGACGGCAGCCCGATCCGGCCAGAGGGGTTTTCCTTGGCGGTCTGGGCCAGGATTTCATCCTCGGAAACGCCCATTTGCTTCGCCCTGATCGCGCTATTGGTGGTAATCCGATCCGTGAGGATGCTGCCAGGCGCAAGGACATTCATGGTGACACCATCGGCGGCCACTTCAGCAGCCAAGGTCTTCAACCACCCCCAAATCGACGCCCGCAAGGTATTGGAAAGCGCCAGGGTCGGAATCGGGTGCTGCATACCCGTGCTGCCCACCACAATGACCCGGCCCCATTTCTGGGCACGCATAGCAGGCATCAACCGATTGGTGATGCGGATCGGTGAAACCACGATGTTCTGGAACCACTT
>JACCED011294472.1_pt1 | contig 10059 bp, 16 predicted proteins | sample 7455021 | NCBI WGS metagenome assembly JACCED01 (sample SAMN15323456, study PRJNA562643) | freshwater metagenome | isolation source: river surface water | place: USA:Blue River Watershed | collected 2017-08-19 | reverse complement strand
TTGTTTCTGTGGTATTCAATAGAGGAACTTCTACATCTGGAGATTCCAGAATTGAAATGAAAAACATTAAAGATTTAATTCCTAAAAAAGACTATAAAGGGATTGCAAAAGAAATTAAAAACATGAAGAGACTCTGGGTTGGAAAAGGTTTGGATGGTTTACTATCCCGCAGAGATGATGAAGCAGCTTTAATTTCCTCTGTTGTTTAAACTTTTTTGTTGAGTGTCCTCCTTGTTGTTGTAAGATTGTTTCAACAATAAAGGATATGATTACTACATTAACTACAGAACAGGCCATTGAACTAGTCCCCGCAATTGGAGCTATTGCTCCTTCTGAACGCGTTTCAGATCGGTATCGGTTTGTTTCTTCCCGAAACATTCTTGATCGAGTACAAGAACACGGTTGGAGGATCACCAATGCTACTGCACAGAGCGGTAAGACTACTGCTCAACATCGTGTTACGTTGGTGCATGAAACGGACTTAGCAGCTAAAGACAAGGAAGGAATGCTCCGTATTGAGATGTTTAATTCTCATGATCGTACAAAGCGTTTGATGTTTGCTATTGGTTATTTTCGTCTTATTTGTTCAAATGGGTTGCTGATTGCTTCTGGACCAGCTGAAACAATCCGTACTAAGCATCGGTTTACTGACGATAAGTTGTCGGAAATTCTTGAACAGGTAACTAATATGTCTGGTAGGTTTCCTTCAATTCTTAATACAATTGAACAGTTTAAGTCGAGGACTCTAACAGACAATGAACAAGCTTCTTTTGCAGAATATGCTGTTCGGGGTCGTTTTAACTACAGGCCACAAATGCCTAAGCGTTATACAGACCTTCAATATACAACTGATCGCATGCTTACTTCCCGACGCCCAGAAGATGCTAGTGGGGATACGTGGCGGGTATACAATCGAGTTCAAGAAAATCTTGTTCGAGGTGTAGAAGGTTTCAGTCGTCCAATTAAAGGATATATTGACAGCATTCGCGTCAATCAACTTTTGTGGAAAGGTGCTGAAACGACTTTAAATTTTGAAGGAGATAAACTCCGAGCAGAACTTTCAAGGCTTCTAACTAAAGATGGAGAAAAAGGAAAAATTTCAGCTTAATTATTAATATTAGTAAAGGGGCTTCGGCCCCTTTTTTTGTGTAATGTCTAAGATTTTTAATAATGCAAATATTTCTACTAAAAAGCTAAGAGCTCTTTGCAATTCTTTTGTAAAACAGCAAGGAGTTAAACGAACTGTTTTCAATAACAGAGGAAAATTTGTTAAAGGTACTTATAATTGTTTTAATAAAACAATGTACATTAATACAGAACAAACTAAAATAGAGTTAATGCATGCCCTATTTCATGAACTTGGTCACCATGAAGCAGTAAAAAACGAAAAGTGGTTGGATTATCATTTTAATTCTACGCTCAAATTAACAAACGAAGAAGTATTTGAAATAGAGAATGGCGTTGATAAAATAGCTGAAAAACTTTGGGCAAAGTATGTTGATTGTAGCGTCTGGGGAAGGTATAAATATGCATATCCAAAATCCAAAAGAACTCGTATTATTAATGAGTTTATAAATGTTTATAGTAACAAATGATAATTGATAAAATTTTAAAGAAACTTTCCATATTCGATCGCATTAGTTTTGTTGAAGAGAACCATTTGTACAAAATTGACGGAGAATTTACTAATAGTCCGTCTGTAACGAGACTTCTTAAAAAGTTTAAAAAAGAATTTGACAAAGAAGCAGCTGCAGTTAAGACTGCAAAAAGACTCAACACTACAGTAAAGCAAGTACTTGCGGATTGGGAGATTGGCAATCTTTACTCAACAACTATTGGCACAATGTTGCACAAGTATATTGAAAACTCTTATCTAGGAATTAAAGAAGAGTTTCAAGGCAACTTTGATAGACTTGGTTACGATGAAAGAAGGGACATAGCTAATAATTTTCCTGTATTAGTTAAACAGTTTCAAAATTTCTACAAAGAGCATTCCCACCTTAAATGTATTAAGAACGAAATTATGTTGGGGGATGTAGAGGATACAAAAATTTGTGGAATGTCGGATATGCTTATCTTTAATGAAAAGTCCAAGAAGCTTGAAATTCTTGACTTTAAGACTAACAAACGAATGGAAAAGAAAAAGAAATATGGAGGAAAGCTTCTTTATCCGTTTGATGATATGTATGAAGGAGAGCTTAATGAATATGCTATTCAGCTCAATACATACAAGTTTTTTGTTGAAACATACACTGATTTAAAAATTGACAAACTACGTATTGTTTGGTTCAACGTAAAAAATCCAAATTATGCAATCTACAACTTAGAAGATATACAATCAAGGATTGCTGAAATGTTTAATGTGTATAAGTCAGCTTCCTTATTTGCAGTGTAATGAATAAGGAAAGAATGTATATAGGAGCAGCAATTTTAATATCACAACAATACCAAGCTGCTCCTAAAGCAAACCAAACTAATAAACAAAACGGACAGCTTACTACTTTGTAACCAAATTTTTTAAGTCTATTTGAAGTTCCCATAGACTCTGTATGTAAAAAATCAGGAAAATATTTGTCTGGATTTTCTGCTATGTAACTCAAATATTTATTTCTTGTTTGTTCAAAAATACCAAACAATTGTGTATAGTGAACAAACCAATCAGTATAAAACCACACAACGGAAATGGCAGAAATCCAAAAAACTGAGTAAAAAATTTGAGCTATTGCCATAAATAATATTTATGAAATTTGCTGATCTTTACAAACAAGTGTTTATTGCAGAAGTAGAACAAACTCCATTAGCTACAGATGTAGCATCTCCGGAGGATGTTAATGTAGAGCCAGCTCCATTACCCGAACCTTCATCTCCTACCACAAACTCAGCAGCAGGTGTTGGAACTAACCTAACTCAATTCATTACCGAAATTGAAGACTTTGCTAACAAACTCAATAGTACAGAGGCTTCATCATTACAATCTTTAGTAGCAAATTTAGATAAACCTGCAACACCATTCGAGGGAATTAGAGGACGTACTAGCTCTGATATTGAAGCAGCTGCTAAAACTCTCCGAACGGTTTCAGAAAAACTTAAAAACTTTGTCATTAACGCTGCAAAAAAATAATTTTGACTGAAAGGATTATTTTCGTATAATGCTCATGTGGAGCTAAATCAGGAATTCTTAATAGAAACGTTCTTTTCTTACTGCAAAAGACCTTTGCATAAAAAGTATCAGAACGTATACAATGCTGAATGTCCTGTTTGTAAGGAAGGAAAGTCGTCTGGGAGATCCCGGCGACTTTTTTATTTTCCCCACAAACAATATTTGTATTGCCATAACTGTGCCAAATCCTGGAAACCTTTTGAATGGGTAAAGGAAGTAACTGCTTTAACGGTACCAGAAATCATTAAAAAAAATAATGAACGAGCTGTAGGATATACTAAATTTGTTAGACATTCTGAACCAAAATTACAGAATGTAGTTGTTCCCGATTTACCAGAAGATAGTATTGATTTAACTAACAACACCCAGCTAGAATTTTATAAAGACAATGGCATCGTCAATAAAGCTTTAGAGTACTGTAAACAAAGATTGCTATTTGAAGCTACAAATAGCTGTAAAAAGTTTTTTGTATCCCTGAACGATAGAATACACAAAAACCGTTTAATAATTCCCTTTCTGAATAAAGAAGGAAAAATTACTTGTTATCAAACCAGAGCTTTGTTGCAAAATCAAACGCCTAAGTACTTGACTAAGTTTGGAGAGAAAGAATTGTTTGGTTTGAATAACATATGTGAAGAAATCCCTTACGTTTTTGTATTTGAAGGTCCAATAGATTCAATGTTTGTTAAGAACGGTGTAGCAATGACTTCATTAACTCCTACAGAGAGACAAAGCCAACAGTTACAACAGTTAATTGGTTATGAACAAATATATGTTTTTGACAATGACAAAAATAATAAGCAAGTCAACAAAAAGATATTAAAATTTATTAAAGAAGGCAAACGAGTGTTTTTGTGGCCTAAGGATTTTGATAAATTTAAAGATGTAAACGAAGTTTGCACGAATTTAAATTTAAACGAAGTGTCTTGGAAATTTATAGTTAAAAATTCATTTAAAGGACAAGAAGCAGAAATCAAGTTCAAATTAAACCGATCTAAGTTCTCCTGACTTTGCAGCCGTAGCTAATGCACTCACTCCAGCCCTAACATCATCTGCCCAATCATTTTTTTCTGCTGTCTGAATGTAAGATGCAAAAGACTCTAAACTTTTCCACAGAGTAGAAGATAATGGATCTCCACCATCTTTAGCTTCTTTAAGTTTCGTACAATTATATAAAAATTGAGTCTCTTTAATGTCGTTTCCCATTTTATCTTTTAAATAGAAAATAGATTGAGAAGCTGTTGGATCAGATGTAGGAACTTTACCTTTGAGGCCAGCCGCCCGTTTTAGTAGTTGGTCTTTAATTCTTTGTTGTAATTTTGATCGAACTGCATTATCTATAGCTTGTTCTTCAGTATTATTTGGTCCACTTGCTTTAGAAAAATAAGTAAACAAAACTTTTTTATCTTTAGGATTTTTGTTTTTTTGTTTTTGTACGTAGACATCAATTTCTTTTCGTACTTGTTCATTGTTGTCGTAAATATCCTGAAAATCCTTTGGATTCAATATAACTGGTTCGTAATTTGGATCTGGTTTAGTACGATCCTTTTTATCTACAACTACATATTTTATATAGGTTTGTGTAGGATCTTGATCATCAATCATAACTACTTTACCATCTCCTAATTCAAACCAACCTGATTCTAGTATTAAATTTGAATCAGTTACTTGATTCATAATGTTTTCCCAAAAAGTTTCAAATGTATATTTGTAGTTAAATGACTCTTTGATACCAGGCTTTTCATATTTTCCCCAAATGAAAGGAACTGCTCCTGTTTTTTGTTCGACACCTATGAATTGTTGATATACAGCCACATTATCATCTAAATCAGAATTTTTTCCTAAAGCTTGAGCTGCTTGTTGTCTATAGAGTTGATATAAATCCATAGAGACCCTTAAAATTCTATCAAAAAAACTATTCCCATAAGCTTCAATGAGAGCAGGTTCGTTGAATTGTTGTGTACCTCCCTTGAAATTAATAATTTTAGTTAAAATTTCCGTTACTTTTGTGTTACCTATTTGTATTACATTATTATATTTTGAAGGAAACTTAGCAGTTTTTCCTTTCATATAAAAAGCAGCTAATTCCAATACTAACCAATAAAAAGATAAATTAGGAAATTTTTTAACTATGTCATCCAACCGAAGAGAACCTAGAGTGTCCTCAGTTTTAGATTTACTAAAATAATGTTCTTTTACTCGCATTGCCCAAGCATTCATTGGCTTATAATCTAACGGTACCTTGCTTGGAGTGTTATTTAAATTTTTGAGAAAATTGTCAAGCACAGCTTGTTTATCCTCTGGTGTTGCATCAGAACCTTTAATAAACAAGCGTGTTAAAAAGCCAAACAAATCTAACAGGGGAAAAACGTAATCAAACGGTTTATAAAAACTAGACTCAAAAGTGGTCCTTTTGCATTTCTCCATTGCAAGATAGGCTAACTGCTGAAGATTACTCTCAGAGAGATAAACACCACCTTGAACGGAGCCATACTTCTTTTCGTATTCAGTCTTAATTTCCTGCAAATTATCTTTTATAAATGCTTCAATGGTGTTTTTGTCTATTTCTTTAGTGGGATCTATAGGTTTATCTTCCTCTTCTACTATAAAATTTACTAGACTTTCGAAATCCATGATGAATAATTATCAAATAATTAGAAAAAAGTTTATAATATTGATAAATAAAAACATGGCTACTTTTGAAACACTTTGTAATAAAATTTTAGGTGAAATGGTTACAGGAACTGCACCTTCCACAACTTCCCCTACCCCTCCTGTAGGAGGAGTTAAACCAACAGTAGCACCTACTTCCAACAATCAACAAAAACCTCCACAAGGAGATGAAGAGCTGATGCAAGTACTACAACAAAAGTTACAAGACGAAAAATTTAAACAACAGTTAATGCAGATGCTAAAACAGCCGCAACAAAATACTGGTAATGCCTCCCCTACAGCATAAGAGTAGATGCGTATTTTGTTCCTCTACCGATTACGGTAAAGGTTGTAGATTTGGACCCCACAAAACTCACTTTCATTCAAGTGATCCAACAAAATGTTCTTTTTGTGGATCCACTGACTATGGTAAGGGATGTAGATTAAATCCTACAGACAATTTGCATATACACGGTTCAGTTTATAACAATATGTATAGAGAAAATGTTCAGAGTTTTTTAGATACGAGCGTTTTAATTAATGAAATTAAAAAGAATTTTTCTGAGTTTGAATGTTATAAATTAGGTATTATAGATTCTAACGGAAATAAAATTAAAAATCCTGTAACTGAACAAGAAGTTAGATCTTACGGTTCTTTAACTAAAACTATTATAAAGCTCAAAAAGTATTTGGGTTCTAAATGTGAATTGATTGAAGCCACAACAATTTTAGAAAAGAATTGTATTCCAACGGAAGATATTTCTCATTACAAAAAAATACTAGAATTTCAGCACCAAGTTGATTGCATTATCAATAATTTATACGAAACGTTAGATAAAGCACAAGCAGAAGGAATATCTGCTGACGAGATTAAAAAAATATTGAAGGCTTGACATAATCCTATAAATCTGTAATATTTGGTTATGCACGAAAAAGACATAACCCTGCAAATTTCCGAAAAACAATTAGCCACATTAATTTCTGGATTATTGTTTTCATGTTCAGTCAATGTAGTTTCTAATACCAACTCAGAGTATCAACGGGAGTTATTTGAACTAGCTAAGGAACTTAAACAAGTACGTCCTTATATTAAGTTGGATGATATTCAATTTGTGCATGAAGAAAATTATGAGGATTCTCTTTCAGAAGAAGTGTTGAGAGAATTTGTTGAAGGAATGGAAATAATTTCATTCGAAGAAGCTTAATAATATGTACAAATCAACTAAATTAATTGAACTTGGAAGTTGTGCTTTTCGCCAATGGAAAGCTTCTCATTCACACTGCAAGTATATTCACGGCTACCAACTAAAGGCTAAGTTTTGGTTTGGATGTAAGGAGCTTGATGAAAAGAACTGGGCAGTAGACTTTGGAGGTCTTAAGGCTCTGAAAGCTACTCTGCAAAACCAATTTGATCATACTTTGTGTGTAGCTGATGATGATCCTTCGTTGCCTCTGTTTCAAGCATTACATGAATCCAAAGTTTGTGACTTGCGGATTATGGAAGGAGGCGTTGGTATTGAAAAGACTGCTGAGTGGTGTTTTAGAGCAGCTAAGATCTTCTTGCAAGGAGCTTATGGAGATCGTTGTTGGGTAGAGAAAGTAGAAGTATTTGAACATGCAGAAAATTCAGCAATCTATAGTGAATAATATGGATCTTAATAACGAATATCTTTTTATTTCTGATGATAAAGTATTTTATACATTGGAAGGAGAAGGAGAATATATTGGTCAGCCATCCGTTTTTATGCGGATGGCTATGTGTAATCTAACTTGTAAAGCGTTTGCTTCTGCAGACAGTCCACATGGATGTGATTCTTTTGTATCTTGGTCTATAAAGAACAAAATGTCGTTTAGAGAAATCTTTAATCTACTCGAAGCAGATAACAAATACTTTCTTAATCATCTAATGAAAGGAGCAATCCTAAAGTTAACTGGCGGAGAGCCTCTTATTCAACAGAACCAACTTTTAAAGTTTATTGAAGCTTTTTGTAATGAATATAATTTCTTACCTCGTATTGACTTTGAAACTAATGCTACAATTCTTCCTAATGAAAGATGGGTTCTAGAGTTTAATGCAACGTTTACAACTTCTCCAAAGCTTACCTCCAATGGTGATCCAGAAGAGAAGACATATAAACCAGAAGTACTTCGTTGGCACGTTGATCACAATTCCGGTTTTAAATTTGTTATTTCTAGATCAGAAGATATTGAAGAAATCTGGAACAAATATGTTAATGACTATGAAGGAATTAATGTATTTCCAAGAAGGATTTGGTTTATGCCTTGCTGTGGTTCTAGAGAAGAACATATTGAAAGAGCTCCAGCTATAGCAGAATATGCAAAAGCAATGGATGTAAATTTTAGTCCAAGAATGCATTTATTACTGTGGAATAAAGCATTGAAAGTTTAGTAAACCACAGTAATTACTTCTTATGCGCATTGCTTTAATTGGAGCTCAAAATACTGGCAAAACTACTTTGATAGAAAACTTTATACAAAAATGGCCAATGTACAAAAAGCCAGAAAGAACATATAGAGATATTATTAAAGAGCAAAACCTTACCTTAAACAAGGAAGCTACAAAAGAGTCTCAAAGAACAATTCTTAATGCTTTAGTTGATGAAGCTCAACAAGCATGCGCAAAAGAAGATAAGCACATAATTTTTGATAGATGTACAGTAGATAATATTGCATATACGTTGTGGCATTATGCAAAAGAATCTAAAGGATTTTCCGTTGAATATATTATTGATAGTAAAGCCATTGCTGCCTTAGCTTTAAAATATTTTGATATTCTATTCTACGTTCCCGTACGAAAAGAAATTCCTATAGTTGCTAGAGAAGGAAGAGTAATCGATTTAATCTTTCGAGATGAAATAAACAATATTTTTGATGCCCTTGTCGAGTCATACGAAAAGAACACAGCTGCATTTTTCCCTCTAGAAGATTGTCCTGCTATAATTAGATTGGAAGGTCCGCCTGATATGTGGATTCCTCAAATGTCCCTTTATATAAAAGAAGATGGAAATGGGTATGGAGACAGTGACGGTTCCTTATTGAGCAACATTTCTGATTTTTAATTTGGAAATGTATTTTTTATAGTCCTTAAAGGATTTGTTTTTTTCTTTGCTTAATTGAGCTGCGTTTTCCAAATCAGGAGAATTTAAATCATGCATTCCACAAAAGGGAATAGGCATGCTACTCACTGCTTGTTGTAAATAGTTTTCTATAAAAAACAACACTTTGTCAGTAACGCCTTTTTTGTTAATGCAAATTACTTTTGGAAAATTACTAGGAGTATTTGCGTATGTTTCTTGAATTGCTTTCAAGCAATAAGCTAACATTATTCGTTTACCATCACTACTACTTCTAGTGATGTTATTTTTGTTTATAAAAATCAATGCTTCTTTTAAGCTAGTTTCAATACAAGGATACGCATCTACTACACAAATTCTTGATTTTGGAAACACTTTAGTCATGCTTTGTAGGATTTAGGAGGACGTCCAAGACGACAATTAACAATACCATTATAATAATGCTCATTTAATATGACGTCATGAATGAGTTGAAGTTTAATTTCTTTGTAACCCAATTCAAACTTAGAGTTACACCATTCTAAAATAACAAACGAAAAATTATCTTTTCCGTATTTAAGAATATCTTCATTCAATTCTTTTGAAGATCCAGTATATGTTTTCCAATCCGATTCTTTTTGTTGAATACGGTTCCTTGTCTTTCCTTTGAGTGGTTTGCGTTTGATTCGAGAAACGCACTGCTTCTTGCCTATATATTTCTTTGGAGTTGAAAGGGCGTTATTTGTAATCTCATAAATAAAACCAAACGCGTCTAAATTTGGTTCCAAACCTTCTTTTAATTGCCAATGACCTAAGTCCATATTACTTCTTTTTCCTTTTCTTCTTTTTAAGTCCCTGTCTAGTTATTACACCTCCGTATAAACTTTTGGGCACTCTAGCATCTTTTAGTGCATAATTATCCCCACTAACTTCAGTAGCAGTATTAGTTACACCCGGACCCATAACAGACATTGGACCCCCCATCATACACGTCTCGTTTAAAATTTGTGTAACCATTTCCGTAAAATTCATAAAAATACTTATTCAAACTGTTGACAAAAGAAAACAAAGCAGGACTCTCAACTCATCGCTGTTAGAGCCACCCAAAGCGTTATAGCGGGGCTTCTAATGTGGAACGAAATGTGGAGGAAGAATAGAGAAATAGGACTCAGC
>JACCED010083561.1_pt1 | contig 10059 bp, 7 predicted proteins | sample 7455021 | NCBI WGS metagenome assembly JACCED01 (sample SAMN15323456, study PRJNA562643) | freshwater metagenome | isolation source: river surface water | place: USA:Blue River Watershed | collected 2017-08-19 | reverse complement strand
TGCATGTTGGACATTCTGCGCATCACTTCCATTTCGTCGGTTTTGCTCGGATAATCGATATGCACCTTCATCATGAATCGATCGACTTGGGCTTCCGGCAGTGGATAGGTTCCTTCCTGATCTACAGGGTTTTGGGTAGCCAATACCAAGAATGGACGATCTTCGGGATAGGTCGTTTCCCCAATGGTCACTTGCTTTTCTTGCATGGCCTCTAAGAGAGCTGACTGTACCTTGGCAGGAGAACGGTTGACCTCATCCGCCAGAATCACATTCGAAAAAATAGGCCCTTTCTTCACCTCAAAGTTGGATTTCTGCTGATTGTAAATCATCGTTCCAATCAGATCCGAAGGCAACAAATCGGGAGTAAACTGGATACGGTTGAAATTCAAATGAAGCACCTTGGCAAGCGTATTCACGGTCAAGGTTTTAGCAAGTCCTGGTACGCCTTCCAATAGAATGTGTCCATTGGTAAACAAGCCAATCAACAAGCGATTGATCATCTTGTCTTGACCTACCACTACTTTCTTTACTTCCTGAATGACTTCCGCAATTTTTTCCTGATGCATGTGACTCGTCTTTAAGTATACTTGTTTGGGATGGCTAAATTAGGAGAAATTGTACCAATCCCCAATCTTACAGTTTCCCGAGCGCAATCCCGAGTGTCTGCCTGATTTTTAGGAATTTTTAAGACCTACGATTTGTACTTGCTCCAGCCCTTGGCTTGGCAAATCCCGTCAGTCCTAGTGCCCGGTACACTACCTCCTGGCTGAGCTCTCGAACTTCCCCGACTCCCATCCCATCTAGGGTAATTTTTTCCATGGAATAGCGCACCAGCCTGAGGGTAGGAAAGCCTACCGCAGCGGTCATCTTTCGCACTTGGCGATTTTTACCTTCAATCAAGGTAAGGGCCAACCAGCGATCTGGGATAGACGCACGGTAGCGGATGGGAGGATCTCGATCGGGAAGGATTGGGGCATCTTCCAAGAGTTTGGCTACCGCAGGCTTGGTACGGTACGCTTTTCCATCCACTTGAATGGTCACTCCTGCTTGCAATTGCGCCAAGGCCTCAGGGGTAGGAATTCCCTCCACCTGGACGTAATAGGTACGCTGGTGCGCAAATCGAGGATTGAGCAACTGGTGGTTCAGGCTCTTGTCATCTGTAAGTAGGAGCAATCCCTCGCTATCCTTATCCAGCCGGCCCACTGGATAGACTTCCTTTGGAAATTCTCCTAAAGTAGCCAGGGTGGGCCCTTCTCCACTAAACTGGGTGAGCACCCCGAAGGGCTTGTAGGTAATAAAATAACTGGCCAAAGCAGAAGGCTTAGCTGCCGCAGCCTACACAATCAAAATGGGAGTCTAGGGGCTTTACTCCCTTGAGTTGCATTTCTAAGTTGTGAATCTCATCACGGATTTCCATGTCGGCAAACATGTCGCCGGTTAGCTTTTCTCTCAAAGCCGAAATGGCTTCTTCCAAGGCAAGTAGTTGTTGTTCGGTCATCGCAGTGGTTTTTTTGGGGTGAAAAAAGAGGTTCAGAATAAATGTCCTTTCCGTTACGGGATCAACTCAAAAATGAGGCCAATTGAGGAATATTTCCAATGAATTAGAGGAATAAAATTTGAGTTGCCTCCAAACTCTCGCCATGAATCAATCCAAAGCCAATTAGATATCCAATTTGAACAAGGTGCCTAACAGACTTTACCACTAGAATCCTCCGGTCATTTTCTTTCTAGAAACGGCCATTTCTTCTATCTTTGTGGCTTGTTTTGAGCAAGATGCCTAGCCATGCGTGCTATGGAAGACCCAACTTATATTCGTCGGGAGAAGTTCAATACATCCATTTCTTCAAGTACACCAGAATAGACGCAGTGAAAACGTACCAGGAATTTAAGCAGGTTGACTACCCCCACATCGGTGAGTCGGTCCTTCAGTATTGGAAAGAAAATCAGATTTTCGAAAAATCCATCTCCAACCGAGAAGGGGCCAAGACCTTTACTTTTTTTGAAGGCCCTCCTTCTGCCAATGGAACTCCCGGTATCCACCACGTCATGGCCCGTACCCTCAAGGATATCTTCTGCCGATACAAAACCCTGCGTGGATTTCAAGTCAAACGCAAAGGAGGATGGGATACACATGGCCTCCCGGTGGAACTTCAAGTAGAAAAAGAACTAGGCATCACCAAGGAAGATATTGGAAAGAAAATCACCGTAGCAGAGTACAATAAAAAGTGCCGGGAAACGGTGATGCGCTTCAAGAATGAGTGGGACGAGCTCACCGAGAAGATCGGCTATTGGGTGGACTTGGAAGATCCGTACATCACCTTTGATTCCAACTACATCGAATCCCTCTGGTACCTCCTCAAGGAGCTTTACGAAAAAGGCCTGCTTTACAAAGGGTACACCATACAACCCTACTCCCCTGCAGCAGGTACAGGGCTCAGTTCGCACGAACTCAATCAGCCAGGCTGCTACCGTGAGGTGAAAGATACCTCCATCACGGGGCAGTTTAAACTCAAAGGGCAGACCAATACCTACATCCTAGCTTGGACTACTACCCCTTGGACCTTGCCTTCCAACTCGGCCCTTGCCATCGGTGAAAACCTAGACTATGTGAAGGTGCGCACCTTCAATCCCTACACCCACCTGGCTGTAGATGTGATTTTGGCGAAAGCAAGGGTGTCGTCCTACTTTTCTCCGAAAGCCGCCGAAATCCCGCTGGAAGACTACCGTCCTGGAGATAAACTGATTCCTTACCAAGTTGTGGAAGAGTTTAAAGGAAAGACCATGATCGGATGGGAATATGAGCAGCTGCTCCCAATCCCAGGGTTATCCCTTCCCCATCCTGCTTTTACAGTAGTGGCTGGAGATTACGTAACTACCGAAGATGGTACGGGCATTGTGCACTTGGCCAAGGCATTTGGTGCGGATGACTTTAGAACCTTGGTTCAGCAAAAGGTGCCTGGCATCTTTGTTCAAGACGAACTCGGCAACGAGGTGCCTGTGGTAGACCGTCAAGGTAAATTCCTCCCCATCGTCGGCGAATACCTGGTAGCCAAAATGCAGGAACATGGAATCAGCGCCCACAAGAGCTTTGGGCCGAATGATTTCTACGTCAAAAACTACACGCAGGATGACGAGGCGGCTCCGGATTACAAGAACACAGATGTGATCTTGTCTATCCTCCTCAAAAATGAAAACAAGGCCTTCAAGGTCGAAAAATACGAACACAGTTATCCACATTGCTGGAGAACGGACAAGCCGATTTTGTACTACCCGCTGGAAAGCTGGTTTATCAAAACCACCGCCTACAAGGACCGCATGGTGGAACTCAACAAAACCATCCAATGGAAACCAGAGGCTACAGGCACTGGAAGATTTGGAAACTGGTTGGAAAATTTGGTGGACTGGAACTTGAGCCGCTCCCGTTTCTGGGGCACCCCGCTACCCATCTGGAGAACTGCCGATGGCACAGAAGAGAAATGCATCGGTTCCATCGCAGAGCTGCAAGCAGAAATCGACAAGTCCGTAGCAGCAGGCTTCATGACTGCCTCACCTTATGCGGGCAAGGAACTCGACCTACACCGCCCTTATGTGGATGAAGTGATTTTGATCTCCAAGACAGGTCAAAAAATGGTCAGAGAAACCGACCTCATCGACGTTTGGTTTGACTCAGGAGCCATGCCTTATGCCCAATGGCACTATCCATTTGAAAACAAGGACATCTTTGAAGCCAACTTCCCTGCAGATTACATCGCGGAAGGGGTGGATCAGACTCGAGGCTGGTTCTTTACGCTTCACGCCTTGTCGGTGATGCTATTTGATAGCGTCTCCTTCAAAAATGTCATCGCCAATGGATTGGTGCTGGACAAAAATGGGAACAAGATGTCCAAGCGTCTAGGCAATGCCATCGACCCCTTCAAAACCTTGAAGGAGTACGGCCCCGATGCCTTGCGCTGGTACTTGCTCAGCAATGCCAACCCTTGGGACAACCTTAAATTCAACTTAGACGGAGTTACCGAGGTGCAGCGACGCTTCTTTGGTACGCTTCAGAATACCTACAACTTCTTTGCCTTGTATGCCAACCTAGATGCTTTCATCTACCGCGCAGAAAAGGCAATTCCAGTACAAGAGCGGGCTGAGCTTGACCAATGGATCTTATCCAAGTTGCAATCGCTCATTCTGGAAGTGGAAGCAGCCATGGATAGCTACGATGCCACCAAGGCAACTCGCGCCATTCAAAATTTCACGGTAGACCAGCTGTCCAACTGGTACGTTCGACTTGCTCGGAAACGATTCTGGAGAGGAGACATGCAGGCCGACAAGCAGGCCGCTTACGAAACCCTGTACGAGTGCCTTTTTACACTCAGCCAACTGATGTCTTCCTTTGCACCTTTTTATGCGGACTGGTTGTACAAAAACTTGACCGAGGCCGGTGAAACAGGAAAGGCTTCCGTGCATTTGACCGATTGGAATACAGCCAATCAGTCGCTAATCAATCCTGACTTGGAAACAAGCATGGACCTGGCACAAACGATATCTTCCTTGGTTCACTCCTTGAGAAAAAAGGAAAAAATCAAGGTTCGCCAGCCTTTGCAGCGCATCCTGGTACCTGTGCTCTCTGAAAAATTCAAGTCCCAGGTAGCCCATGTGGCGGAGCTGATCCAAACCGAAGTCAATATCAAAGAGATCGAGTACCTCGATGATGCATCTGGAATCTTGGTGAAGCAGATCAAGCCCAACTTACCCGTACTAGGCAAAAAATTGGGACCAAAAATGCGCTTTGTGGTGGCTGCCTTACAAGGATGGAGCGCCACAGAAATCAACCAAATCGAACGTGAGGGACATTACCTACTTTCGGTAGAAGGAGAAGAAATTGACCTGCTACTTGAAGAAGTATTGATTAGCTCCCAAGATATCCCAGGCTGGTCTGTGGCTTCGGATCAAGGAGTGACTGTGGCTTTGGATGTCACGCTAACAGAAGAATTGAAGCAGGAAGGGGTAGCTAGAGATTTGGTCAACCGTATTCAAAACCTACGCAAAGACCTGGGTCTAGAGGTGCAGGATAAAATTACACTCCTCGTATCCGATAGTAATCCTTTAGTCAATGCTTCGATCGCTTTATTTGGAGGATATATCCAAGAAGAAACGCAGGCCATCTCCCTATCCGTAGGCAAATTGGAAGGGGAATCCACCGTTTTGGATATGGATGAATTTGAATTGGCGGTACGCCTGATTAAGGCTTAACTTTTCATACATGAACAACTACTTCAAGTATTTCGGAATTGCACTTCTGGTGATCGCCCTAGATCAAGCCAGCAAAATGTGGGTACACTTCCAAATGGACTTTGGCAGCCCAGGGCAAATCCAAATTTTTGGGGACTGGTTTAAGCTACACTACACTACGAATCCAGGAATGGCTTTTGGGATGGAGCTAGGTTCCGAATATGGAAAAATGATCCTTACCTCCTTCCGTTTGGTGGCCATGGTGGGTATAGGCTATTACCTCTACTACCTGATCAAGCAAAAAACGCATGTTGGCTATACCTTTTGCATTTCTTTGATCCTAGGTGGAGCCATCGGTAACCTGGTGGATTCGGTGTTTTATGGCGTATGGCTTGACAATGCCCCCTACAATGCCCCTACGCCTTGGTTTCATGGGCAGGTGGTAGACATGTTTTATTTTGACATCTGGGAAGGGTACATCCCTGAATGGGTACCACTTTGGGGTGGCGGATACACTGCGCTTTGGCCGATTTTCAATGTAGCAGATGCCTCTATTTTTATTGGAGTGGCGATCATCTTGATTTTTCAAAATCGGTTTTTCCCAGAAACAAAATCTGAAAAAGCAGCCCCTCCACAAGAGCCGGAAGAAGAACAATAAATCAATCCCTTATTTTAAAAATTAAAAAGAGAACTCTACAATGGGCGTCCATTGTAGAGTTCTCTTTTTTTTCTCCAAAAAAATCGCGGGAAATGGCAAATTGTACTGTTTTTTCTGTAATTTTCCTTTTCGTGTCGCTATAAAGAAGCTCCACCTGATTGGAAAAGAAGAATATAAAAGTGAATACTATATATACTAGTTTTTTTAATTGCCATGATTGTTGATCCAGATCAGCCTTTTCAGCTGGTATATTCAATTTATAGCCACGAATACTTAGGCTTACTTTTTGAATCTTTTGTAGTTCCATTAGATGATAAAGGACGGCTTACCTATGCCTATCAAAATATAAGTTCGGCCAATGCCAAGGAATTTGATTCAGGACTAGATGAAAAGGATTATGCATTGATCCGATTGATGGACAGCATGCAACAAGATTTGGTAGTCAAGCCCCTCATGAAAAAAGGGAACCTAAAACCTAAAGAATTTCTCCGCAAAATATTTGATCCAAAAACTGCTGAACCCAAAACACAAGAATTGCTATTTGACAATCTGGAGAAAAAACGGGCTCAAATTTTGCCGTTATTGATTGGAAAACGCTTGTTTGAAACCGCTTCAGATGGTACCCCTACTGGCAAAGAGATTAGTATTCAAGCAGAACCCGCAACGGTACAGTTTCACTTCGACAAAGGAGAATTCAATACCCAGTATTACCCCATAATCAAGTTTCAAGGACAAAAACTAAACTGGCAGCACAAGGGCGGCTATTTGGTTTGCAAAGAACCGGCTTGGCTGGTGGTCAACCAGCAACTTTTTCACTTTGAAAAAGGGATTGATGGCAAAAAATTACAGCCCTTCCTGAATAAAAATGCCATTCTGGTGGAGCGGAAGTTTGAACCCGAGTATTACCGCAAATTTGTTACTTCCCTGATTACTCAATTTGAGGTAGTGGCCAAGGGGTTTGATATTCATACCGAACAAGGAACACCAGAGGCGCTATTGGCGGTGAGTGGCTTGCCCGCGGGGGCTCCTACGGAAACCCTTTTTGGGGAGGAAGTAATCTCCATCCCTTCAGAGGAAATTATTGTTCTAGAGCCTCGATTTAAGTATGGAGAATTTGATTTTAGCACCCTACTCCATGCAGGAGAAGGAAGTGGCAACTCCTGTCGCTATGAGGAAAAGGACGGCAATTTCACCTTTTTCAAAACCGTCCGCACCACTAAATTAGAGGAGCGCTACCTGACGATCCTGAAAAAAAAAGGGTTGGAATTTATTCATGGAAAAACGGCCCTACCCAAAACTGAGGCTTTTGAGTGGTTAGGAAACAATGAGGATTACTTAAGAGAAAATAAGATCAAAGTCGTCCAAAAAGGAGGGCTTAATGGAAAAATCTACCACATCGGTAGAGCGCAGATTACGATTGAAGTCAATGAAAATATTGACTGGTTTGATGTCAAGGCGCTTATCAAATTCGGGATCTACCTAGTACCCTTTGCCAAACTTCGCAAACTTCTGATTCAAGGCAAGCACGAGTTTGAACTCCCCAACGGGGAAATTGCCGTTATCCCTGCCTCCTGGTTCATCAACTATTCCGAGCTATTCAACTTCATCGAGGAGCGGAGTGCCGAAGAGCTTGTGCTGAGAAAACACCACCTTGCCTTTGCCAGAGAATTGCAAAATGGGGAGTTGATTCGACTCAACCTAAGCTTGAAGTTGGAGCGCCTGCGTAATTTTGATGCAATTGATGAGTATGCGCTGCCCACTACCTTCAAAGGTTCCCTTCGCCCTTATCAGAATGCAGGTTACAACTGGCTTCGCTTTTTGAACGAATACCAGTTTGGCGGATGCCTCGCCGACGACATGGGCCTTGGTAAAACAGTCCAAACCCTTGCGCTTTTGGCTTATGAAATGGAGGAAAATCCAGGCTTTGCTTCCCTGCTAGTCATGCCTACCTCCCTGATATACAACTGGGAGCTGGAAGCCAAAAAGTTTGCCCCTGACCTCAAAATTTTAGTGTATTCAGGCACGCAGCGAAATAAAGATCCTTGGAAGTTTCGAGGATACGATGTGGTCTTGACCTCCTACGGTATCGTCCGTATGGACATCGATCAACTCAGTGAGTTTTACTTCAACTACGTAATCTTGGATGAATCTCAGGCGATCAAAAACCCGAGTTCGAATATCGCTACTGCTGTCAATAAGCTGAAAAGCAAGCGCCGCCTCATCCTCACTGGTACACCAGTAGAAAATGGGACCATGGACCTCTGGTCCCAGATGAACTTTGTAAACCCGGGGCTATTGGGCAACCAACTGACCTTCAAAAAACAATTTCTACAGCCTATCGAAAAGCAGCACGACCGGGAAAAGGCCTCCCGTTTGCACGCAATGATTAAGCCATTTATCCTTCGCCGCTTAAAGTCTCAAGTAGCGAAAGATCTCCCCGAAAAAATCACCAACGTGAAATACTCGGACATGACTGCAGCCCAAGAAAAGGTGTATGAAGAGGTGAAGAGCTATTACCGAGAAAAAATCATTGGAGAACTGGCAGGTGCTGGCAGAGGAAGTCAGCAGTTTACCCTCCTTCGCGGACTTACCCAGCTCCGGCAGATTGCCAACCACCCCAAACTCGTCCGAGAAGACTACACAGGAGAGTCAGGGAAGCTGGAGGACATCACCTACATGTTGCAAGAAACCATCTCCGAAAATCACAAGGTGTTGGTCTTTAGCCAATTTGTACGCCACCTTTCTATCGTACGGGAGTTTTTGGATCGAGAAAAAATTCCTTATGCCTATTTGGATGGGGCTACTAGAGACCGACAGGCTGAGGTTGAAAAATTTCAAACCCAGGATGACTGCAAAGTATTTTTGATTTCCCTCAAGGCAGGGGGAGTAGGATTGAACTTGACCAAGGCAGAATATGTATTTCTCCTCGACCCTTGGTGGAATCCTGCGGTGGAAGCACAGGCAATCGACCGGGCGCACCGCATTGGTCAGGAGAATAAGGTAATCATCTACAAGTTTATCAGTCGCGGTTCGGTAGAAGAAAAAATCATGGCACTTCAAGATCGTAAACTTGCGCTCGCAGGGGAGCTGATCAGCAACGAGGAAAGCTTCATGAAGAGCTTGGACAATGACGATATCCGCGCATTACTTGACTAAGAAGTGACCCCTTAATTACTAGCATTTACCTGTTCGATACGGGGAGAGTAGTCTTTGCAATTTGCTTTTTTGCTTCGCGTTATTTTTAGTTCGTTGATTGTCAGTACCGTACTCCTTCTTTTGAATTTCTTAACCATAATTTATTATAGAAATTGGCGAGGAGATGGAGATATTTTTCTAAATTTTAGAAACGTTCATTCCATTCCTTTTCCTGCTGATGCCTAAAGCCAAATCCGATAAAGACCGGAAAATCTTTGTACTAGATACCTCTGTGATCCTGTACACCCATAACTCCATCATGAATTTTGCCGAGCACGACGTGGTCATCCCGATCACGGTCCTTGAGGAGTTGGACCAATTCAAAAAAGGCAATGACACTAAAAATTTTGAGGCCCGGGAATTTATCCGATTGCTGGATAACCTGTCTCGAGATCACATGATCCACGAGTGGACTCCTCTGAATGGAAAAACTAAAGGGAACTTCAAGGTCTTGATGAACCCCGACAACAACCTGAATGCCAACGTGATTTTTGGGGAGGAAAAAAACGATCACAAAATTCTGAATGCTGCCCTCTACCTCAAGCAGCATGAAAAAGATCGAAAAGTCATCCTAGTTTCCAAGGACATCAACCTTCGCCTCAAGGCAAAATCCCTAGATATCCTCGCAGAGGATTACGAGACGGGAAAAATCAAAAATATCGTCGAGCTAGAGAATACGGGAAAGTACCTCTTGGAAGACTTGGACCCCCAAGCAATCAATACGCTGTACGAACGTGGATCCATTGAGGCCAAGGTGATTCTTGGCAATCGGAAACGAAAAGCGAATGCCTTCTACATCTTAAAGAGTCAAAAGCATTCGGTCCTCGCCTATTACAATTCCGATGAAAATGTGTTGACACGGGTAGACAAACAGCTTGCCTACAATGTCAAGCCCCGCAATGCGGAGCAGACCTTTGCACTACATGCCATCCTCAATCCTCGCATCAAATTGGTCTCTATACAAGGGGTAGCCGGAACAGGAAAGA
>JACCED010830061.1_pt1 | contig 10061 bp, 9 predicted proteins | sample 7455021 | NCBI WGS metagenome assembly JACCED01 (sample SAMN15323456, study PRJNA562643) | freshwater metagenome | isolation source: river surface water | place: USA:Blue River Watershed | collected 2017-08-19 | reverse complement strand
GAACAACTAACAACTAAAACCTATAAAAATGAGTCAGAACGATTCTCCCATCATTGTGGGTCTTGACATTGGTACAACAAAAATTGCAGCGATTGCCGGAAGAAAGAATGAATTTGGGAAATTAGAAATCCTGGGATTTGGACGTGCGAATAGCAATGGGGTGCAACATGGTCAAGTATTAAATATTGATCAAACCATTAAAGCCATTCAACAAGCTTTACAAAATTGTCATTTGAGTAATCCAGATTTAGAGATCCATGAAGTGTATGTGGGTATCGCTGGTCACCATATTAAGAGTTTACAAACAAGAGGAGATCAAGTAAGACAGGATGCTGAAAATGAAATTCAAGCATGGGAGATTGAGCAATTGATCAACAACCAAAGAAAAACATTCATTCCAGCAGGCGATCAGATCATTGATGTGATTCCTCAAGAGTTTCATGTTGATAATAACCAAAATATTAAAGATCCAGTTGGGGTAAATGGTGTTAAAGTTGGCGCCAATTTCCACATCATTACTGGTGACAGAAACGCTATCCGCAACATCAATCGTTCGGTAGAGAGAAGTGGATTGATCACAAAAGCTTTAGTACTTCAGCCTTTAGCATCTGCTAGTGCTGTTATGAGCGATATTGATATGGAAGCGGGTGTGGCGATTTTAGATATCGGTGGAGGTACAAGTGACCTTGCTGTTTTCTACGATGGTATTTTAAAACATACTGCTGTGATTCCTTTTGGAGGCGAGAACATTACCAACGATATTAGAATGGGATTGGGTGTGTTGAAAAGTCAGGCAGAGGCAATGAAAGTTCAGTTTGGAAGTGCCTTATCTGATGAGGCAAAAGCAAATGCTTACGTTACTATCCCTGGTTTAAAAGGAATGCCTGCTAAAGAAATTAGTGTAAAGAATTTAGCTGCTATTATTCAAGCTAGAATGAGTGAAATTCTTGATTTTGTAACCTATCATTTGAAACAAGTAGGATTGGATAGCCGTATGTTGAATGGCGGTGTGATCTTAACTGGTGGTGGTTCTCAATTAAAACATTTGATTCAATTGACTGAATATATTACTGGTTTAAATGCAAGAATTGGATTGCCAAATGAGCATTTAGCACCCAATCATATCGATGAATTAAAGAAGCCAATGTATTCAACTTGTATTGGTTTGATCTTGAAAGGCTATAATGATTATGAGCAAAATTACAAAGTATTTACAGAGACTTATAAGAAGGTAGAAGTGCCTAAGGCATTGACTGTAAATGCTCCAGTTTCAAATTATGCACAGCCAGCTCAAAGAAGCAATCCGCAACCAGTTGCAACCACTGTTTCAGAAGAGCAAATTGAAAAAAGAAAGAGTAAGTTCTGGGATCGTTTCAAGAACAACTTAATCGAGATTTTCAATGAAGAAGAAGACAAACCATTGGCTTAAAAATTACCCACATATCGTTTATAACTTGTAGAATATAATCGATTGAAATCAAGTAATTTAGACCCAATTACGACTAACTAACCTAACTATAAAAACAATTTCGAATGATTCAATTTGACTTACCCAAGCAAAAATCATCCATCATCAAAGTTCTTGGTGTTGGCGGCGGAGGAAGCAATGCCGTTAACTTCATGTTCCAACAAGATATTGAAGGGGTAGATTTTATCATATGCAACACTGATTCTAAGGCGATCGAACAAAGCCTTGTTCCCAATAAAATCCAATTAGGACCACATTTGACCCAAGGTTTGGGCGCAGGTGCTGATCCTTCTGTTGGAAAAATGGCAACCGAAGAATCTTTAGAAGAGATTAAAAGAATTTTAGAAGTGAATACCAAAATGGCATTCATTACTGTGGGTATGGGTGGCGGAACTGGAACAGGTGGTGCCCCAATTATTGCAAAAATCTGTAAAGATTTAGGCATATTGACTGTAGGTATTGTGACCACACCTTTTGGTTTTGAAGGACCACGTCGTCAAAAACAAGCCGAAGAGGGGATCAATGAATTGAAGCCCTATGTAGATACATTATTGGTGATTTCAAATGACAAATTGCGTATGCAATATGGTAATTTGAAAATGAAGGAAGCATTTACAAAGGCGGATAATGTATTGGCGACTGCAGCAAAATGTATTACAGATGTAATCAATAGCCGCGGTCATATCATCGTTGACTTTGCTGATGTTTGTACTGTTATGAAGAATGGCGGAGTTGCCATTTTAGGGAAGGCAGAAGTTGCCGGAGAAAATAGAGCAGAAAGAGCGATTGAAGAAGCATTGAATTCACCATTATTGAATGACAATGATATCAAAGGTGCAAAATGGATTTTATTAAATATCAATAGTGCCGAGGGCGATTACGAATGTAGTATGGATGAATTAGAAACCATCAATACTATTTTACGAGCTCGTACAGGTGAACACAGTGATGTGATCATGGGTATGGGGTATGACGAAACCCTTGGTGATAAATTAGGCATTACTTTAATTGCGACTGGATTTGAACATAAAGATCCATTTAAAAAAGAAGCGGTTAAGGAAGTAGAAGCACCAGTTGAAGAAAAGATTGTGATGACTTTACAATCAGAACAAGCTGCTCCAATTGAGCCAATTGCTCCAGCTCCAGAAGCATCTGCGCCAGAAACAATTGCAGAAACATTCATTTCTCAGGAATTAATTGAGTCAACTCCAGACACAACAGAAATGACTTTTGAAAATGAAATGGAAGTAGATGAATTAGCTCCTACTATGCAAGAATTTGTCATGCCAGAAATGAGCAATGTATATGTTTCAGCACCAGATTATGATGACGAGATTGAAGCTGAGATAGAAACAGAAATCACCATGGAAGCGACTCCTGTATTTGAAGAAGTAGAAGCGGAAGAAGAAATCGCTGAAGTATTTGAATTGAATATGGAAGTGGCTGAAGAGCCAACTTTTACCACTGAATTTGTGTTGAGTAAGCCAGTGAATATTTATGCAGAATCAGAAACTGAAACAACACCTGAAGCAACACATTTTAATGATGCAATTGAAGCTGCAACTCAAGAAGATAGCGCTGTAGAAGCTGAAGAATTTGTGATGGAAGCGCCAGTGACAGAAACAGTGGAGACTTCATTTAGACATGTGGAAATGGCCATTGAAGAAGAGCCAACGATGCAATTGGTGATGCGTGAAGAAAATTTAGCTGAGCAACAAAACAGACCACAACATTCAAGTTTTGATATCTCAATGGATAATTCCGAAGAGCAAAGACGTAAAGTGGCTGAGCGTATCCAAAAATTAAGAAATTTATCTTTCAATATTAACAATGGCGCAGATCCTGGTACTGAGTTTGATGCAGTTCCTGCCTATGTTAGAAGAAACCTGGATTTGTTTGGTAACACCATGGCTTCAGTAGAAAACTATTACAGTAAGTATACGGTTGACCAAGATGAAAACAACCAAACACAGATTTCTACCATCAATTCATTTTTAGATGGTAAGAAACCAGATTAAAATCGTTTTTATAGAACAGTTGATTTAGTTGGAACCCTGCCTGAAAAGGCGGGGTTTTTTTATTTACCTTTGACTATGCAAACAGTACTAATTACCGGTGGAACAGGAATGGTTGGACAATCTCTAACCAACTTACTCTTAGCGAAGGGCTATGAAGTCATTGTGTTAACTAGACAAAAAAAGCGATCAAGTCGCACGCATTTTTCTTATGCTCAATGGGATGTTAAGAAAGGTTGGATAGATCCGTCTGCAATTGCTGCTGCAGATTATATTATTCATTTAGCAGGAGAGGGTGTCGCTGATAAAAGATGGACAACTGCAAGAAAGAAAGCGATCTTGGATAGCCGTGTGGATACAAGTGCATTGATCGTAAAATCTTTAAAAGACAATCCAAATAAAGTAAAGGCAATTGTTGCCGCATCTGCGATTGGATGGTATGGTCCAGATAATGAAAAAAGTTTACAAACAGGTTTTGTTGAAACAGATCCTGTGGATTCAAGTTTCTTAGGAGACACTTGCAAACTATGGGAGGAGAGCATGCACCCAGTCAAAGAAATGGGCATTCGACTAGTAACTATCCGAATAGGCATTGTGTTCAATAACAGAGGAGGAGCATTGGCTGAATTCATTAAGCCAGCTAGGTTTGGTGCTGCGGCCATATTAGGAGATGGTAAGCAGATAGTAAGTTGGATTCATCAGCAAGATTTAAATCGATTGATGCTGTTTGCATTGGAGCAGGAGCAGGTTATTGGTGTATACAACGCAGTAGCACCAGATCCTGTTAACAACGCAACATTAACAAAGGCGATTGCACAGCGTTTCCATAAATGGTCTATCCCATTCAATGTACCTAGTTTTATCTTGAAAATAATGCTAGGAGAAATGAGTGTAGAAGTCCTAAAGAGTGCCAAAGTTAGTGCAGCAAAAATCATTGCCGCAGGATTTAGCTTTGACTATGCAAGTATGGATGAAGCACTAGACGACTTATTAATTTCTAATTGGTCTTCCAGAAGTGATCACTGATTGGATGCGTTCTAAAGTTTTCTTTTCACCACATAGACTTAGGAAAGCTTCACGTTCTAAATTCAATAAATATTGTTCGTTCACAACGGTGGCTTCACTTAAATCACCCCCACACATTACATAAGCCAATTTGCGTGCTACCAATGCATCATGGTCTGTTGCATAACCGCCACGCCACATGCCATTGATGCCTGCATACAAAGCGCCAAGACCAGCTTTACCCATCACCTTAATGTCATTGCGTTGAATTGGTTGAGTGTAGCCTGCATGGAAAAGTTCAAGTACTTGTTCCTTCGCTTTTGCAATGCGTCTAGATTGATTGAGTACAATATGATCTTGTCCTTTTCTGAAGATACCCATCTCCATTGCTTCATGTGCAGAGGTAGCCACTTTAGCAGTCGCTATTTGTAAGAATCTATTTTTTAAAGTGATTGTTTCAGGTTCTTCTGCATGCATTTCGTCAGAAGCACGTAATACCAATTCTTTGGTACCACCTCCGCCAGGAATGACACCAATGCCTAATTCTACCAATCCTATATAAGTTTCTGCAGCAGCACAAATTGCATCTGCATGTAAATTCATTTCACATCCACCACCCAAGCATAAACCATGAGGGGCAATCACCACTGGGATAGAAGAATAACGAACACGCATCATGCTATTTTGAAATGCACGAATGGCCATATCCAATTCTTCATAATCTTGTTCAATCGCTAACATAAAGATCATGCCCACATTGGCACCGGCACTAAATAAGTTACCTTCATTAGCAATGACTAAACCCTTGCTTTTTTCTTCTGATAATTGAATGGCTTTGTTCAATCCTTCTAATACTTCTCCACCAATACTATTCATCTTGGTGTTCCAATTAAATCCAAATACATCATCTCCAATATCAACTAAGTTGCAAGCACTATTTTTCCAAATGGTCTTTTCTTTAAAATCGGAAAGGATAATAAAGGAATCTGCACCTGGAATTAATTTATAGTCTCCGCTAGGAATGTCATAATAATAACGCTTACCATTCTTAGTCGTATAGAAAGACAATCCTTTTGCCACCATCGTTTCAACCCATGGTGCCACAGCAATTCCAGCCGTTTTCATATCTTTTATTACCGCTTCGATACCCAATTCATTCCAAGATTCAAATGCACCAATTTCCCAGCCAAATCCAGCTTTTAAAGCATCGTCTACACGATACAATTCATCACTGATTTCAGGAATACGATGACTGATATAGGAGAATAAAGCGTGGTGGAAAGCTTGAATGAATTGGCCCGCTTTATCTTTGGAGTTGTACAATACTTTTAATCTTGCAGGTAAATGGTCTACTGCTTTTGCTGCATCAATAGAAGCCATTTTTGTTTTCTTACGTGGCTCGTATTCAAGAGTAGATAAATTTAAAGTCAATATCTCTTTACTCGTTGCAGTTTTTACTTTTTTGAAAAAACCTTGGCCCGTTTTATCTCCTAACCAATTTTGTTCCACCATTTTCTCCAACCAACTTGGTAGTTTGAAAGTGGCTTTTGCTTCATCATTCGGACAATTTTCTGCCACGCCATTTGCTACTTTTACCAATGTGTCAATGCCTACCACATCTGCCGTTCTGAATGTAGCAGATTTTGGACGACCTAATATTGGACCCGTTAAAGATTCAACTTCGTCAATCGTTAATCCCATTTTTTCCATGATATGTAGTACACTCATCATGCTAAAAACTCCGACTCTATTGGCGATAAAGGCAGGGGTGTCTTTACACAACACAGTGGTCTTGCCTAAGAATACATCTCCGTAATGCATATGAAAATCAATCACTGATTGATCTGTCTTTGGAGTAGGGATAATTTCTAGTAATCTTAAATATCTAGGTGGATTAAAAAAGTGTGTACCGCAGAAGTGTTTTTGAAAATCTTCGGAACGTCCTTCTGCCATTAAATGAATAGGTATACCAGATGTGTTAGAACTCACTAAAGTGCCTGGTTTACGATATTGTTCTACTTGATCATAAATACTTTTTTTGATATCCAATCTTTCAACAACCACTTCTATAATCCAATCTGCATTGGCAATTTTTGCCATGTCGTCTGTGAAGTTTCCAGTACGAATATTTTTTGTTGCTGTACTTGTATAGATAGGAGATGGATTCGATTTTATTGCAGCTTGTAATGCATCGTTCACCAATTTATTTCTTTCTTTACTATTGGTACTTTCTTCTGTACCTGGTTGTAAACGATCTAACAATAAAACTTGCACGCCAATGCCTGCAAAATGACATGCGATTCTAGAACCCATTACACCACTTCCAAGGACCACGACCTGCTTTATAGTTGGTTGCATAGTATAGCTTTTCGTAAAATTAGTTAGTTATGCAACTATTTTCAAAAAATATTTTGATTTTCAGTAAAAAAAGGGGTCAAAATCACCTTTGGTTGCCTCTTTTAACCTTTTAACAAATCCAAGTGGAGGGTTCCGAGCTTTAGAGTACATTTGTACTATGCAAGTAGACCATTCTTTAGTAAATCATTTAGCCCACCTTTCTAGGTTGAATGTAGCGCCAGAAAAAATGGACAAATTAGTGCAGGATATGCAGGATTTAGTAGGTTTTGTAGAGCAGTTAAATGCCTTAGACACTACTGGAACTGCACCGTTAATGCATATGGGAGATGCCCATAATGTATTAAGAGCAGATGAAGTGGGCGGATCGATTACCAATCAGGAAGCATTGTCCAATGCACCTGATGCAGCAGCACCTTATTTTAAAGTACCTAAAGTCATTCGTAAATAAATTATTATGTCAGCAGTTATTGAACTTAGAAATATTCAAAAAAGTTATTTTATGGCGAATCAAGCGATTCCTGTTTTAAAAGGGATCAATCTTGATATCAACAGAAATGAATATGTCGCATTGATGGGTCCATCAGGTAGTGGTAAAAGTACTTTGATGAATATCTTGGGATGTTTGGATTCTCCAACCGCAGGAACCTATAATTTAAATGGGCATGATGTAAGTGCGATGTCAGATGATGAGTTGGCAGGTATCAGAAATATAGAGATAGGATTCGTGTTTCAACAATTCAATTTGTTACCAAGATTAACCGCTGCAGAAAATGTCGCTTTACCATTGGTCTATGCAGGTATTCCTAAAAAAGATCGTATTGAAAGAGCCTTAGTGGCTTTAGAAAAAGTGGGTTTGGCAGATAGAAGTCATCATAAATCTAACGAGTTGAGCGGAGGACAAATTCAACGTGTGGCCATCGCTCGTGCTTTGGTGAACAACCCATCTATTTTATTGGCTGATGAACCTACAGGAAATTTGGATTCTAAAACATCTGTGGAAGTCATGGAATTATTTGGTAAAATTCATGCTGCGGGCAATACCGTAATTCTTGTAACACACGAGGAAGATATTGCGCAGTATGCACATCGCGTTGTACGTTTAAGAGACGGTAATGTAGAGACGGACACCATGAACCAAAAACACATTTAATTTCTAAAATACTGAACTAAGTACGTTTAGTTTTGTTATTACGTTATGAAAATCTATACAAAGGCAGGTGATCAGGGAAAGACTTCTTTAATAGGAGGGACAAGAGTGCCTAAAAGTCACATTCGTATTGAATCTTATGGTACAGTGGATGAATTGAACTCATTCATTGGCTTATTGAATGATTTAGTGGACGATGCAAAAATTAAAACAGATTTAAAAGAAATACAAGACAGATTATTTACAGTGGGGTCCAGCTTAGCTTGCGATCCTGAAAAAGAGTCTGCATTAAAAATACCAGATTTAAAAGAAGAAGATATTGCAGGTCTTGAATTGGCGATGGATCAAATGAACGAAGTGCTCGCGCCAATGAAATCATTTATTATACCTGGTGGACATCAAGCTATATCCACTGCGCATATTGCTCGTTGTGTTTGTAGAAGAGCGGAACGCTGGTGTGTGAATATGCAAGAGGAAGATTTATTTGTAGAGACTTTGGTGATTAAATACTTGAATCGACTAAGTGATTACTTATTTACTTTAGCAAGATATATTGGTCACTTAAATGGGGTAGAAGATATTCCTTGGAAGCCACGCATCTAGTTTCATATCTCTGTATTATACAAATAGACCATCTTTCATCGTCAAAGTTCTGTCACTCAAAGTGGCTAAAGCTTCGTTGTGTGTTACAATTAAAAAACTCTGATTCAATTCATTTTTTAGTCTAAGAAATAACGCGTGCATGGCATGTGCATTTTCACTATCCAAATTACCTGTTGGTTCGTCGGCAAAAATGAGTGAAGGATCATTAATGAGTGCTCTTGCTACCGCTATTCTTTGTTGTTCCCCTCCAGATAATTGGTGCGGCTTTTTATCTTGTTTGTCAGCAAGTCCTAAAAAGTCTAATAATTCTAGGGCTCTTTTTTGCACTATTTTTTTATCCTTTTTCCCAATCCATCCAGGGATAGAAATATTTTCGATTGCAGTGAATTCAGGTAATAAATGGTGAAACTGAAAGACAAAACCTATACGGCTATTTCTGAACTGTGCTAATTGTTGATTGTCTAATTGGTCTATCGCTACCCCTTCAAAGAAAATTTGACCTCTGTCTGCTTTTTCCAGGCTACTTACAATGTACAAAAGCGTCGATTTGCCGGCACCAGATGGTCCAACAATAGAAACTAACTCTCCCTTAGATAACTCCAAGGATACGCCCTTTAGAACGGGTACAGTGCCGTATTGCTTCCATATATCCTTTGCTACAAGTAGTTTTGGCTTCATCTCCATGGTACAAACCTACGATTACCCGGTCAATTTTGCCAAAATTTCACAAAATGTTTACATGATGTAGAAAAATCAGATTTGGTCATATCATATATACGGCTACTTTTGCAAAAAAGAACCCTATGTTTTGGACATTAGAATTAGCCAGCTATTTAGAAGAAGCGCCTTGGCCAGCAACAAAAGATGAATTGATTGACTACTCCATCAGGAGCGGTGCCCCTATAGAAGTAGTTGAAAATTTACAAGAGTTGGAAGACGAGGGCGAAGTATATGAAAGTATCGAAGACATTTGGCCGGATTATCCAAGCCAAGAAGATTTTATGTTTAATGAAGACGAGTACTAATTTTTTGTGGACTGCTTGAAAAGCTAAGTCCACAAAAAATTAGTCTCTAATGATGAAGCAATTAAAAAAGAGCTACACTATGTGTTAGCTCTTTTTTAATGAGGTCTATTTTTATTGGCTTATTAGAAATTTAAGCCAATAAAAAATAAACCTCTAATGAATTTAAATAAAAAAAGAGGACACAAGCTTGTGTCCTCTTTTTTTATTTAAATCGCGAGAAATAGTTAGAGCAATATCAACTCTCATCTGATTATATATTTCTCAAAATTTTCTTTCTAGAAAGTCAATTTGAAATAAAGTAACATTAAACTCAAAGTCAATACAATGGTATTGGCTACAAGTACGGGCTTACTTTTTATTAAATAGGCGTAGGTTAACCAAACGATACAACTAAAGTTTACGATCAAAATCATGAGTAGGCTTAAGCTTTCCACATTCTT
>JACCED010514382.1_pt1 | contig 10062 bp, 9 predicted proteins | sample 7455021 | NCBI WGS metagenome assembly JACCED01 (sample SAMN15323456, study PRJNA562643) | freshwater metagenome | isolation source: river surface water | place: USA:Blue River Watershed | collected 2017-08-19 | reverse complement strand
TGAAAAGGTGTTGTATTAGTTTCAAAACATAAGGGCAAAATAACTGAAGATTCTTTGCTTGAGGTGGTATTAGATGTAGGCGCTGAAGAGGTTAATGACTTAGGGGAGACGTTTGAAATAGTTTCTTCACCCTCTGATTTAGTAGCGGTTCGAACTTCCCTACAGAGTGCTGGAATTGACTATGACTCTGCCGATACCTCATTCTTGCCAACTATGTCAATCCCAATTGATGGCGATACTGCCAAAAAAGTTTTTGAATTAATTGAGGCAATTGAAGAGCTAGATGATGTACAGAATGTATATGGCAACTTCGATGTTTCAGATGAAGTGATGGCGAGCCTGAATTAATAAGTAATTCCGGCTGATTAGGATTTCTCCTATGCGCGTTTTAGGGATTGATCCAGGCTTAACTAGATGTGGAATAGGTGTGGTTGACTCTACTGCGCCACAAAAATTACAGATGGTAGGTGTTGGTGTTATTAAGACTGACCCCGAGGCGCCATTGGAATATAGATTGCTAGAACTTGAGAAAGAGTTAATTATTTGGATTAAAGAATATAAGCCAGATGTAATTGCGATTGAAAGGGTTTTTTCACAGCTGAATGTAAGGACTGCAATGGCTACTGGCCAGGCAGCAGGAGTAGCACTTTTGCTTGCTGCTAAAAATTCTATTCCGGTGGGAATTCACACACCCAGTGAGGTCAAGGCTGCTGTTACAGGATCTGGCCGAGCCGACAAGAAACAAGTGGCTCAAATGGTAAAAAAGTTGTTAAAACTAAAAGAGATGCCAAAACCAGTTGATAGTACTGATGCTTTAGCCCTTGCAATCTGCCATCATTGGCGAGGTGTTGGAAATGCTCGATTAGCTGCTGCAAAGAAAAAGGCGACAAAAAAACGATGATTAGTTCAATTTCTGGGATAGTTAAATCTATCTCACTTAACTCTGTAGTTGTAGAGGTAGGTGGAGTTGGTATTTTAATTCAGGTTCCAAACCGGGTAGCAATTTCATTGAGTGCTGGAGCTACAGCTAGCTTCCATACATATCTTGTTGTTCGTGAAGATGCATTAATTTTATTTGGCTTTACTGATCTAATTGACAGAGATTTTTTTGAGTTACTCCTTTCAGTAACTGGTATTGGACCAAAGGTTGCACAAGCAATTTTGTCAGGCTCTGACTCAGCAACAATTGCTACGGCAATTTCATCTAGTAATTTAAAAACACTTGAATCTTTCCCTGGATTAGGAAAAAAGGGGGCCCAGCGATTAGTTCTTGAACTTAAGGATAAAGTGTCTGGCTTTGCTTCTAAGAATACTAATAAGAGTTTGTCAGTTGGTAATCAAGTTGAAAATGCATTACAAGGTTTAGGGTATTCAGCTAAGGATGCCGCGAACATGGTTACGCAGGTGTTAAGTGGTAATGGAAAAGAAAACTTAAGTTCATCAGAAATCCTTAAGTTAGCGTTAAAGAATAGCGGTAAAGAGTGATGTCTGATCGAGTTACTAATGAAGGTGCAGACGATTCAGAGAGAATTGCTGAATTGGTTCTTCGTCCCAAATCATTAAATGAGTTTGTTGGTCAGTCCAGAGTGCGTGATCAACTAGATTTGTTGCTTTCAGCTGCTAGACAGCGAAGTGCTGTTTCAGACCACATTCTTTTTTCTGGTCCACCGGGATTAGGGAAAACAACTCTTGCCATGATCGTTGCCACGGAAATGAATACACCAATTCGAATTACCTCAGGGCCAGCAATACAGCATGCTGGAGATTTAGCTTCAATTCTTTCCTCATTAGTGGAAGGTGAAGTCTTATTTCTCGATGAAATTCATAGAATGTCTAGGCCTGCAGAAGAAATGCTTTACATGGCTATGGAGGATTTTAGAGTTGACGTAATTGTAGGCAAAGGTGCTGGTGCAACATCGATTCCTTTGGAATTGCCCCACTTCACTTTAGTGGGAGCGACAACTAGAGCAGGTTTGTTGCCAAGCCCATTACGTGATCGATTTGGATTTACCGCACAACTAGATTTTTATGAAACTGAAGAGTTGTCTCAAATTATTCGAAGAAGTGCGGAACTACTTGAGATCAAAATTGATGCAGATTCGGTTGCTGAAATTGCATCAAGATCTAGGGGAACACCGCGTGTTGCAAACCGATTACTAAGACGAGTTCGCGACTATGCACAAGTAAATGCAGAAAAAATTATAAAGCTTGATCATGCTCAGACAGCCTTAAAAATATATGAAGTAGATGAAGTTGGTTTGGATAGATTAGACAAATCAGTTTTATCTTCGCTGATAAAAAATTTTAATGGTGGGCCGGTGGGTGTTTCTACACTAGCGATGGCAGTGGGAGAGGAGATAGAAACTATTGAATCACTAGCTGAACCATTTTTGGTTCGTATGGGTTTTATTGCGCGCACTCCAAGAGGCAGAGTAGCCACTGCTGCTGGTTGGTCTCACTTAGGAATCAAGCCACCGCTTTCTGCGCACATCGGAACTGATGCAACGCTTTTTGATCAAGATCCAGATATAGCTCAATGAAGAGATTTTGATCAGAAATAAAGCCATATCTGCCCAAAAGTTGGCAGGATTTCTCAATAAAGTAGCCTCAGCATAGAATTGCTCACTATGTCCGCCAACAAGGTTGCCGCTACACAAGCACGTGCTTTAAGAACTATCTCCACACTTCTTTTAGTGATTGTTGCCCTTTCTGGAATTGCTGTCGTAGTTGGAGCCACCTCATTTAAATTAGGTTTAGACCTACAAGGTGGAACTAGCGTTACTTTGCAACCGAGAATTCAAGATGGTGTGAGTGGAAATGTAACCTCAGAATCTATAGACCAAGCCGTAGCGATTATTCGCCAGCGAGTTAACTCCCTTGGTGTTGCAGAATCTGAAGTTGCCGCACAGGGCACTGGTGTCAACCGACAAATTGTTATCAGCGTGCCAGGTGAGACTGGGAGAAGAATTGTTGATCTGGTTGGACAGACCGCAGAATTAAGATTTAGACCTGTACTGGTTGAAGCAGCTGCAAATGCAACAACAGTAGGTAGTGATCCAATTGCTTTACCGGCCGGTGTAACCCCTGAGTTGAGTGCACAGTTTGCTGCCCTGGATTGTTCTTTGCCAGAAAATAGACAAGGCGGCGTTAGTGGTAATGAAACTCAAGCGGTTGTCAGTTGCGATCGTGATGGAGGAGCAAAATACATACTTGCTCCAGCTGAAGTTTTAGGAAAGCAAGTCACCCAAGCAACCTCCTTGATTGACCCACAAGGAGCATCTGGCTGGTATGTAACTTTGGAGTTTGATGGTGAGGGCACAAGTAAGTTTGGGGCAATGACTTCTCGCTTAACAGGATTGCCAGCACCACAAAATCAAGCAGCCATTGTTTTGGATGGCTTGGTTTATTCAGCACCTAGAATCAATGAGGCTATTAATACTGGAACAGCTCAAATTACTGGAAACTTTACGCAGTTAGATGCGCAAGATTTAGCAAATGTACTCAAATATGGTGCGCTTCCACTTGCTTTTGATCGAGGAGAGGTTCAACAAGTTTCACCAACATTAGGCGCCGAACAATTACGTGGTGGCTTGATTGCAGGAATTCTTGGACTCTTGTTAGTTTTTATTTATTCAATTTTGTACTATCGAGGGCTCGGAATAGTCTCGGTTGGATCATTGCTTATGGCAACGATTATGACACTTCTTTCATTCTTGTTACTAGGTGAATGGATTGGATTTACATTAACTCTTGCAGGTATTGCAGGCGCTATCGTGGCTATTGGTATTACAGCAGATTCATTCATCGTTTATTTTGAGCGGATCAGAGATGAAGTTCGTGAAGGAAAATCTCTACGTTCTGCAGTTGAGACTGGTTGGGCTAGAGCTAGGCGAACTGTAATTGTGGCCGACGTTGTTTCAATGATTGCTGCCATAATGCTTTATACATTTGCTGTGGGTGGAGTTCGAGGATTTGCTTTCACATTAGGTCTCACAACGATCATAGATTTAATAGTTGTTTTCTTCTTTACAAAACCGTTAGTTACATACTTGTCTAAGTTTAATTTCTTTAACCAGGGACATCCGCTTTCAGGTTTTTCTCCAAAGTCTATTGGCTTGGTACAAACCAATTCATCTGAAAAAGCGGAGGTTAAGTAATGGCTAAATTTTCTGGCTTAGGTGGACGTTTATACCGAGGCGAAACTTCAGTAGATTTTATTGGTAAGCGCAAAATCTGGTACTCATTCAGCTTTTTGTTAATAGTGATTTCCGGTATAACAATTTTTACTCAAGGCTTGCACTTAGGGATTGAATTTAAAGGCGGTTCATCTTTCACTGTGAATAGCTCTAATGCGTCAATTGTTAAAGCAGAAGAAGCGTTGTCTACAGCTGGAATTGATTCTCAGACAATTATTCAAATGATTGGCAATGATAAAGTGAGAATTCAAACAGATGCACTTACTGGAGCCGAACAAGGTTTAGTTGAGAGCGCATTATCTTCCAAATTTAATGTCACAATTGATTCAATAGATTCACAGATTATTGGACCTTCATGGGGAGAAGAGATAACTCGCAAGGCAATTTATGGCCTTCTTGGTTTCTTGTTTGTTGTAATGATTTACCTAGCGATGGCCTTAGAAGGAAAAATGGCGGTTGCTGCGATCATTGCTGTAGTACATGATGTGTTTATTACGGTTGGTATTTATGCAGTAGTTGGTTTTGAAGTTACACCTGCAACTGTTATTGGGTTCTTAACAATCCTGGGATACTCTTTATATGACACGGTAGTTGTATTTGATAAGGTAAGAGAAAATACCAAGGGAATTGCTGCAAGCGGGCGAAGCACTTACTCATATGCAGCTAACCTGGCTGTTAATCAGACCATTGTTAGATCTTTTAATACCTCTTTGGTGGCGCTACTACCTGTTGGATCAATTCTATTTGTTGGTGCTGGCTTACTAGGTGCAGGAACTCTTAAGGATCTTTCTTTAGCTTTGTTTATAGGCCTAGCAACTGGAACATACTCTTCATTGTGTATTGCTACTCCTATCTTGGCGGCACTTCGTGAACGGGAGCCTGCAATGCAAGCTTTGCGAAAGCGAGTAGGAAATAGATCAGATAAACCAAACACAGCAAGTACAGTGCAGGAAAAAGTAGATCGTGGACCAAGGAATCAACCTAAGCGCGATCGTCGTAGATAATTAATTAAAGTAAGTCAGGGGTCAGCGTGCTATGACAACAACAAGTTTGTTAAAGCCGCTTGTCGATGGACTTTCTCAGTCTCATCCAGGGTTCGCACTTTCTGAGCTCGAAAAAGCTTTTACTACTGCTGAAAAAGCACATTCTGGTCAGTTAAGAAAATCTGGTGAGGACTACATCACCCACCCAGTTGCTGTTGCGCAAATCCTTATTGATCTAGGAATGGATCTTGCAACGGTTATCGCAGCACTATTGCATGACACGGTAGAGGACACTTCGTTCTCGATAGAACAAATTAAAGATCAATTCGGCGATGAGGTTTCATCTCTTGTTGATGGTGTTACAAAATTAGACAAGTTAACTTATGGCCCAACAGCGGAGGCTGAAACACTGCGAAAAATGGTAATCGCAATGTCGAGAGATATCAGAGTATTAGTTATCAAATTGGCAGATCGACTTCACAACGCAAGAACTTGGCAATTTATAGAAGGTGATAAAGCAAAGAAAAAGGCTAGAGAGACAATTGATATTTATGCTCCATTAGCTCACAGATTAGGAATGAATGCCATCAAATGGGAACTAGAAGATCTGTCATTTAAGGTTCTGGAACCGAAGAAATTTGATGAAATTGAACGGCTAGTGGGTGAAAGGTCGCCAGCTAGAGAGCAATTCACCAATGAGGTTGTCGATGCAATTACAAGTGACTTAAAGATTGAGGGTATAACTGCGCAAGTCAAAGGTAGGCAAAAACATTTCTATAGCGTGTATCAAAAGATGGTTGTTCGAGGGCGTGAATTTAATGAGATCTATGATTTGGTTGGAATTCGAATACTTGTTGAATCAGTTCGAGATTGTTATGGAGTCCTTGGATCAATCCATGCTCGCTGGAATCCAGTACCTGGAAGATTTAAAGATTACATTGCCATGCCTAAGTTCAACTTATACCAGTCTCTACACACCACAGTTATCGGTCCAAACGGAAAAGCAGTAGAGATTCAAATTAGAACATTTGATATGCACGCTAGGGCTGAATTTGGTATTGCTGCTCACTGGAAGTACAAACAGAAAACAAGCGATGGCGGTAAATCGCCGGACGTGTTATGGCTACGTCAGCTTCATGAATGGCAGCAGGAGAGCGAAGATGTTACCGATTTTCTCGAGACTTTACGATATGACCTTCGCACACCAGAAGTTTTTGTATTTACACCTAAAGGAAGTGTGATTGCCCTTCCGTCTGGCTCAACGCCAGTCGATTTTGCATATGCCGTACACACAGAAGTTGGAAATAAGTGTGTTGGCGCAAAAGTAAATGGAAAACTAGTTCCACTTGAATCTCATTTAATAAATGGAGATGTTGTTGAGGTGGTTATAAACAAAGGTTTAAATGCTGCACCAAGTCACGATTGGTTAAATTTTGTAACTTCATCTCGTGCCAGATCTAAAATCAAGGCCTGGTTTTCTAAAGAGAGAAAAGAAGAAGCGATTGAAGCTGGTCAAGAATCTATTGCACGGCAGATGAGAAAAGCAGGCTTGCCCATACAAAAAATATTGGGAGGGCATGCACTTTTAGAGTTAGCTCATGAACTTAGATATGAGGATATTGAAAGTTTGTATGAATCTGTCGGTAATGGGCATGTCTCTGCACATTCAGTAATAGAGAAATTAATGCTGCAAATAGGCGCAGTAGATAGTCATCCCGAAAACGAACCAACTCCACTTCAAACTCGAGTAAAACGGGAGCGGAAAAGCATCACTGGAATTGATGTAGAAGGGGCCGATGACGTACTGGTAAAGCTTGCTAGATGCTGTGCACCAGTTCCTGGAGATGAAATTACTGGGTTTATAACTCGAGGCAGTGGAGTCTCAGTACACCGAAGCGATTGTATAAATATGGGCGATTTGAAAGTTCATCAGTTCGATCGCATAGTCGGTGTAAAGTGGAATAATTCTGCAAAAAGTACTTTCCTGGTAAATATTCAAGTTGAAGCATTGGATAGAGCAAGGCTACTTTCAGATGTTACTAAAGCTCTATCAGATCAGCATGTAAATATATTAAGCGCTTCTGTTGTTACAAATAAAGATCAAACCGCAATAAGTAAATTTCTTTTTGAAATGGCAGATGCTTCACATCTTGATACAGTACTAGCGGCTGTAAAATCAGTAGAAGGTGTTTACGACGTAAATCGTGTATTCAACAACTAGCTAGTAAATTCAGTTAAACCTTTTTGAGCCTGCTCTAACCAAACTCGGCGAGCAGCAGCAGCCTCTCGAGCCACCATAGCTTTAGCTGTTTGACCAGCAGCCTCAGCCTTTGCTGCTTGTTTTTCATAATTTTCAATAGCTTCAGCTAAGCCTTGAACAACCTTATTAGCTTGAGCCTTTGCAGTAGGGTCACTCTTTCGCTGGAAGTTTCTTTCCAGATCATTAATTTCATCTTCAACTTTCTTTATTTTACTGTCTAATGCAGATTTCTTTTTGCGATCTGTCATACCTATTCTCTGGTACTTATCCATCAAATCATTGAATTTTTTCTTTGCTGGTTTGAAATCAGTGATTGGAAGTAAGGCTTCAAATTCAGCTACCAGTGCTTCTCGCTTACTTAGATTCTCAACCATAGTGCCTTTACGCTTTTCCATATCAGAGTTTTTAGCTGTAAAGAAAGAATCCTGAGCAATCTTAAATCTGTTCCAAAGCGCGGTATCCGAAGATTTTTTACCTCTACCTGAAGCCTTCCACTGGTCCATAAGCGATTTAAAGCGCTTGGCGGTGTTTAACCAATCTTTTGAGTTAGCAAGACTTTCTGCCTCTTTAACGATCAACTCCTTTGCCGCTGCAATTGATTTATGTTCTACATCCAAGTTTGCAAAGTGCACTCTGCGCCTTTTATCAAACTTGTTTCGAGATGATGAAAACCTTTTCCAAAGCGCAGCATCGACTTTTTTATCCAGGCGAGGTGCTTTTTTCCAATCCTCTAGTAACTCTTTTAAACGTGCCGTAGTTACTTTCCAAGCTACTGAATCGACTAGAGATTCTGCCTCTGCAACAATCTTTTCCTTAATAGCAGCAGCTTCAACCTTTCGTGCCTCTCGCTCAGCAGCTTGAGCTGCTTTCTTTGCAATGTAAGCACCCTCATGTTCACTTATTAATGCTGGGATTTTTTCGAGAGAACTGGCTAGATTTTCTAGATCGCCAACGCCATTTAGATCTTTGATTTGGTGTCTAAGTTTATTAACTGCCTCATGAGCATCACTCGGCACCATTGCACCTGAACGAATTCTCGCTGCAAGTAATGCAACCTCTGAAGCCACCATTTCAAATTTTTTTACAAAATAAGCCAATGCTTCTTCTGGGCTCTTGCCTGGATAAGAACCGACCACTCGGTCTCCAGTAGGGGTGATTACATAAACAGTGCCATCTTCGGCAACACGACCAAACTTTGCAGGATCTCCTATTAGTGCCGCTGCTGCCCCAGAATTCGAAAGGTTTAAAGACTCTTGACTATTCATAATGCTTACCTTTCGTTGCACGATCGCTCTAAAGCTTTCGTTATGGGGTGGCGTAGTAATTATTATGCAAAATTGCATTTTAATTACAGGTTTAGTGCTGGCTAAAAGATAGCCTAGATAGGTAATTTTTGGGAAATCCGCTGGTAGTTAGAGATGAGCAGAGGGGTGAACGTGCTTGTTGAACGGGTAGTTGCCCCCTATTTTGAAACAAACTGTTGGATTTTAGCTCCTGAATCTGGTCAGGAGTGCGTCATCGTGGACCCCGGTATCGGTAAACCGGATTTAGTTAAGAACGTGAAAGATAAATTAGAGTCACACAACCTTAAGCCAATTGCAGTTTTAATAACTCATGGCCACTTAGATCATTTCTTCTCGGTGTTTCCGCTAACAAAAGAAATTCCAATGCAAACATACATTACAAAAACTGATCGATTTTTACTTGAGGATCCCATGGGTGCACTCGATAAAGGAGGAGTAGGTGAACAAATTCTTGAAGCTTTCGGTGCCAAAAAATTTAAAGAACCAGCTGATGTGGTCGAACTTGAAGATTTTTCAAAATTAGTTTTGGCTGATCTAAATATGGAAGTTGTCTTTGCTCCAGGGCATACCAAAGGCTCCGTTATGTTTACTGTCGATGATGCATATCTTATTTCTGGGGACGTGCTATTTGCTGGCAGCATAGGACGGACTGATTTACCTACCGGATCGGCACAAGATATGAAGAAAACCTTGCGTGAGCGAATTTTAACGCTACCAGATCACTTAAATGTCCTGCCTGGGCACGGTGGGCAAACTACAATCGGAACTGAGCGCGTAAGAAATCCTTACCTGCAAAATGATTTTCTCAATCAGAGTGGGTGGTGAATATGAGTAAGTTTCAGGCACCCAAGGGTGTGAGCGAGTATTTTCCTCCCAACTCTTTGCAATTTGAATATGTAAGAGATCAATTAATCAATAATGCAAAAGTAGCTGGCTACTCACTGATCGAATTGCCAGTGTTTGAAGATACTGAAGTTTTCACTAGGGGTGTTGGTGAGTCAACCGATGTGGTCAGTAAAGAGATGTATACCTTTGAAGATCGAGGTGGAAGATCAATCACGCTAAGGCCAGAGGGTACGGCTGGGGTAATGAGATCAGTGATCGAACACAATTTGGACCGCGGCCAACTTCCCGTCAAACTTTTTTACTCTGGGGCATTTTTTAGAGCAGAGCGACCACAAGCCGGACGTTACCGACAATTTTATCAAGTAGGAATTGAAGCAATTGGATACAACGATCCAGAGATTGATGCCGAAGTAATTTCAGTTGCTGATTGTGCTTTTAGAGCTTTGGGACTAAAGAATTACAAACTCAATATA
>JACCED010114620.1_pt1 | contig 10063 bp, 8 predicted proteins | sample 7455021 | NCBI WGS metagenome assembly JACCED01 (sample SAMN15323456, study PRJNA562643) | freshwater metagenome | isolation source: river surface water | place: USA:Blue River Watershed | collected 2017-08-19 | reverse complement strand
TTCTATCAATACGAGTATTACGCGAGCGTTGCGACACAGTTCATCTTCATCGCCTTTGGAATCTGGGGGTGGTTCGGATGGGGGCCAAACGGCGCTGATCCAGCGAGCATCCCTTGGAAGTATCGAGCAGTGGGGTTGATCGCTTTCGCACTCGCGTGGATCGCATTCACTCCATATCTCCAATCTGTCGGAGCTGTCTACATCTGGAGTGACACGCTAGGTCTTCTTGGTAGCGCTTTTGCACAGTTGGCAATGGTCAAGGAGAAGTGGGAGAACTGGGCGATCTGGTTCGTCGTCGATGTCGTACTGACTGTGCAGTACTGGCTCGGCGGAAGCTACTTCACTTCGATCATATATTTCATATTTACCACCATCGCCTTACTAGGACTTGTTCGTTGGTATCGACGTGCACAGAATCCATCGATTGCCCTTTGAGGAAGCCTTAGCTCTGATAGAGGCAGAGGTACGTCGTTCGCTTCCCATCAAAGGGCAGGTGCGAGTCATCACCATTGATGGTCCAGCAGGCGCTGGAAAGAGCACAATGGCTTCTGCTCTCTCGCAACGATTGGGTGATGCTCCCGTAGTCCATATGGATGATCTCTACCGTGGCTGGGCGGATGCGTTGACCTCTCAACTGACCACAGTGTTGCGAGATCACATCCTCTTGCCGATCTCGCTCGGAAAACAAGGCGGTTATCGATGCTGGGACTGGAGCAAGGATGCGCCAGGGGGCGCAGTGGTAATCCCTCGTCATGAATTTCTGATTCTTGAAGGAGTTGGTGCGTCGCAACGGGCAGTTCGTCCCTTCGCCTCGATGATGATCTGGATTTCCATTGATGCGAAGACTGGGATGCAAAGAGTCATTGATAGAGATAGCGGCAACGTGGCCGATCCCGAAGGCTTTTTACATCACATGCAGGCTTGGCAGGGGCTCGAAGCGCTGCACTTCGAACGAGAATCGACATTCGATGCATCACATATGCGTTTCGACGGCACATACTTCACCTGATTCCGCTCTCATACGACCTAAAATCACATCGTGGCAGACCTGACCGGCGAAATCATCGATAGGCGGTATCAGCTCACGCGCATCGTTGATTCTGGTGGGATGGCCACGATTTATGCCGCCGTCGATTTGCGACTTGATCGCCAAGTGGCGGTCAAGATCATGCATCCACATCTGGCAAATGATGAGAATTATGTGGCTCGCTTTATCCGAGAGGCTAAAGCTGCGGCAGCACTCTCCCACCCCAACATCGTCTCGATTCAAGATCAAGGGTGGAATGAAGGCGGAACGCCATGCGTCTTCATCGTCATGGAATTGGTTGAAGGTTCGACTCTTCGCGAACATCTTGAACATCAAGGACGACTGACCATCCCTGCGATGGTCAAGATCATGGAGCCTGTGCTCAACGCGCTCTCTGCGGCTCATCGCCTTGGCATCGTTCATCGCGATATCAAGCCAGAGAATATCCTGATCGCAAGAGATGGTCGGGTAAAGATCGCAGATTTTGGTCTCGCTAGGGGAACTCTGATCGGCCAGACGATGACTGCAGAATCATCTGTCGTCCTCGGTAGCGTCTCCTATCTCGCGCCAGAACAAGTAGAACGAGGAATCTCAGATTCTCGAAGTGACGTCTACTCATCAGCGATCGTCATATTTGAGATGTTGACTGGTGAGAAGCCATTCACGGGAGACGATCCCGTCCAAGTTGCTCTCAAGCATGTCAAGGAACGTGTGCCCAGGCTCTCACAATTGATCGTTGGAATACCTGCAGCGCTTGATGACCTGATCTATCTTGCAAGTTCAAGTAATCCTGATGATCGCCCTGAGGATGCTGGAAAATTCCTAGATAGACTCATGACCGCCACATCGACTGAGGAAAAGTCGCAGTTGAGTTTGGAGTTGGATCTTCCACCTGTCGTCCCCTCTCAACCAGTCGTTGAATCGAAGTCACGACCTGATGAGATAGCTTCCAAGAAAGAAGATGTCGAAGATATGAGCAAGCCCGAAAAGAAGCCGAAACGAAAACTTTCTAAACGCGTCAAACGCAATCGTGCGATAGCCGCTGCCATCGTTGTTAGCTTCGTTCTGGGTATTTGGTATCTCGTGATTGGACCTGGAAATCGTGTGGTCGTGCCATCGGTCGCGGGGTTGTCCATAGTGAAAGCGACAAATGAACTGACTCCGCTGGGAGTCAACGTTGAGGTGCGAGAAAGAGAATTCAGCGAAGATATCGGAGAGGGACTTGTGCTTCGCAGTGATCCTGCCGGTGGAGATCGAGTTGCCGAAGGTGGGACTGTCTATTTGATCGTCTCGCAAGGAAAAGAGCGATACACCGTTCCATCACTGGGCGGCCTCACTCCTGAGGAAGCGACCAAGTTATTGGGCGATAGCAATCTCAAAGTCGGAGCAGTGACAGAGCGCTTCTCTCCCGATGTCGAGAAAGGCAAGATATTTGCTCAGGATCCTGCGCCAAGCTCGCGCGTCATGAAGGATTCTCTAGTCAGTTTCATCGTGAGTAAGGGCACGGAGGATATTCTGGTCAAGGGTTACCTTGGGCAGAGTGGCGAACAAGCGCTCAATGAACTCACTGCTCTAGGACTTGATGTCGATGTCCAATATCAATACTCAGAGACCGTTCCGCTCGGTGCGGTGATCTCTCAAAACCCATCTCCGAATCAAACTCTGCCTAAAGGGAGTTCGGTTGTCCTCGTCGTCTCACAAGGAACAGAATTCGTTTTCATCCCTAATCTCCTCTCATTGAGTAGTGATGAAGCTAGGAAGATCCTCAATGATCTCGAGTTGAAAGTGGAGATTCGAGAGATCGGATCGCGCCGGAACAAAGTCGTCACTGCGGTCAATCCCAAGGTGGGCGAACGAGTCAAACGGGGTTCAACCGTCGCCATTACTGTCAGTTAGACTCTCAAGGTGCCCAGCCCGAAAACGAAGGAAATCCGAGCACCTCGCATTGGTGCACATGTCCCGACATCTGGCGGCATGGCAAAGCGATCAATTCAATATGCGGAGACGATCGAGGCCGAGGCGATTCAAGTATTCGCATCCAATCCACGAGGCTGGGCAATGCCTGAGCCTGACCCGAAAGCGGATCAGGCATTTCGCGAAAAGGCCGAAGTTCTTAACATTGAGACTTACATACACTCTCCATTCTTGATCAACCTTGGATCCCCCAATCCAAGTACCTATGAGAATTCATTGAAAGCGACGGCATATGCCCTACGTCGCGGCCGAGAGATCGGTGCGCTTGGCGTCGTAGTCCATACCGGCTCGGCAGTCGATGAATCTTTCGTTGAATCTGCTTGGAAGCAGATCAACAAGGGCGTCATGCCTATTCTCAATAAGCTCAAAGATGAAGATCCCATGCTTCTTCTCGAACCAACTGCGGGTCAAGGACAATCACTAGTCAAAAGATTGGATGATCTCAAGCAGTACCTCAATGCCCTTGATCATCATCCTAAAGTCGGCATCTGCCTCGATACCTGCCACGTTTTCGCAGCAGGACATGACATCAAGAGCAAAGGTGGAATGAAAGCGACTCTCGACCTTCTCGTTGAAGTTGTAGGTGTGGAGCGGATCCAATTGGTCCACGCCAATGATTCGATGGATGTACTTGGATCACTCAAGGATCGCCATCAGAATCTTGGCGAAGGTGAGATCGGAACCGACCCTTTCAAAGAAATGTTGGCGCACCCCGCTATAAAGAATGCACCTCTGATCCTTGAAACTCCTGGCGAAGAACCTGAGCATGGTCGAGAAGTGAAGCTACTTAAGAAGATGCGAGCATCCATTAAGTGATGAAGTCTGAAACTAGACACTCTTTGGCCCCTATCGCACTCATTTCCATTGCGGCCATGTGGGGTATGGCATTCGTGCTGATGGTCGACCCGATTGAGAGACAAGGGATCAACGATTTTTTAAGCTTCAGGTTCTTGATCGCGACCTTCATCTTGATCGCCATCAGACCTCGAGTGCTACGGCAGATCACGAAAGCCCTACTCAAGAAAGGTTCAATTGCAGGACTCTTCCTAGGTTTTGGCTACATCTTCCAGACTCTTGGACTATCGCTCACGACTCCAGCGATCACAGGTTTCATCACGGGTCTCTATGTGGTGATCACTCCGATCTTTGCGATCTTCTTTTTACACTCGAAGATCAAGTTGATCGGATGGAGCGCAATCGCTCTCGCAACCTTTGGACTTCTCGTCCTCTCCTTCAATGGCGTAGAGATCTCTTGGGGAGCTATCGCGGTATTCATGAGCGCAGTCTTCTTCGCCGCCCACATCATTGCTCTGGGTGCGTGGAGTAAGGAATTCGATACCTACACTCTCACCACGGTTCAACTTGGAACTTGTGCACTTCTCACCACGGTCGCTGCAACCCCCGATGGCATCACTGGCCCGGTAGGAAGCAATGGCTGGCTAGTGATCCTCTTCACCGCCCTCTTTGCCACAGTTCTTGCATTTCTCGTTCAGACCTGGGCTCAATCAATCATCTCTTCTACGACAGTCGCAGTCCTTCTCACAACTGAAGTCTTCTTCGCCGCGCTCTTCTCTATTGTTAGCGGAACTGAGCCATTGACATCTCGCGTCCTCATTGGTGGAACGTTGGTCACCGCAGGCATGTATTTGATCCTTTTGACCGATAAGCCAGAGAAGGACCCGTCAAAGGCGATTCGATGATTGACCTACGTTCTGACACCGTCACGAAACCAACACCGGCAATGCTTGAAGCGATGATTCAAGCAAAAGTTGGTGATGATGTTTACGGGGATGATGAGACAGTCAATGCTTTTGAATTCAAAGTCGCGAAACTCTTCGGCAAAGAAGCGGGACTTTTCACTTCTACAGGATCGCAAGCCAACCAATTGGCATTACGAGTCTTAGTGAGCCAGGGTGAAGAGCTACTAGCGGATGAGAAGGCACATGTAGTGCGAGCTGAGCTTGGCGCTGCGGCCGTGTTGAGCGGGATAACCACTCGAACCTTCTCCAGCCAAGATTCCATCCTTGATGCTGAGCGCGCCTTTGCACTCGCTGCCCCAGATGCCGGTCCCTACCTGGTCTCGACGAGAGCCATCGCAGTGGAAAACACTCATAACTTTGGCGGAGGAATCATCCAACCGCTGGATCAAATTGAGAAATTGCATCGACTTGCAAGCTCAGCGGGGATATCGCTTCATCTCGATGGTGCGCGAATCTGGAATGCCCATGTGGCCACGAATATTCCATTGCATGAATATGGAAGATTCTTCGAGACCATCAGCGTCTGTTTCTCAAAAGGTCTTGGCGCACCGATCGGCTCCATGTTGCTATCGACAAGCGAGAAGATCGCTTCGGCGCGCACCTGGCGGAAACGTTTTGGCGGCGGAATGCGGCAAGTTGGACTTTTAGCCGCGGCGGCCGAATACGGAGTGGATCACCACTTACCGCGCCTAGTCACAGACCACGTCCATGCTCGAATACTCGCTGAATCCATCGCTTCGGTAGATCCACGCCTTGTCAATCTTGATTCAGTGCAGACGAATATCGTCGGCCTTGATTTGATGAGCATCTCGCTCAATGCCTCTGAAGTCGCCGCGCGACTCAAAGCGGATGGAATCCTCACCGGTCCCCTCGGACCAAAGTACTTGCGTCTGGTTACTCACGGTGACCTCAGTGAAGAAGAGATCCAGATAGCGAAAGAGAGAATTGTTACTCTTTTGCAGAGCGCGAGATAGCTCCTTCGAATTCAAGAAGCCACTCTTTCTTATCGCTTCCATATCCATATTTCCCGATACCGCCATTGCTTGGCAATACCCGATGACACGGAATGATCAATGGAATCGGATTTGTCGCACAGGCAGTCCCCACTGCCCTACTTGCTCGCGGCGAATTAGCCTTTGATGCCAGCGCTTGATAGCTGAGTGTCTTTCCAGGTTTTATCTTTCGCATCTCTTTCAGCACCTTGCCACGAAAGCCACTCACCCGTGGATCGATTGGAATCGAATCGAGAGCTCGAAAATCACCAGCAAAATATCTTCGGATCGCTATCGAAACACCTGGGATGAAATTGACCTTTCGACCTTTGCTTCGCAAGGCGCGCGTGCCTCCGAACGTAGATTCGATGACCATGCCTGACTCAACAGCGACGCTGAATGGTCCAATCGGTGTTGTAACTGTGGCGAGGAGGATCTCGCTCATCGCTCGCTAAGTTCTTGTGCCAGCAAGAATGCAAGCTCAAGGCTCTGGGTGTGATTGAGCCTCGGGTCACACGCGCTCTCGTAGCGCGTTGCAAGGTCCTCATGGGATATCTCTTCGCCACCGCCCACACATTCAGTCACATCATCCCCAGTGAGTTCGATGTGAATTCCACCCGGATGGGTCCCGGCTGCGCGATGGACTTCAAAGAAGCCATGTACCTCTTCGATCACATCCTCAAAGCGACGCGTCTTATAACCCGATGGAGCTTCATAGGTATTTCCATGCATTGGATCTGAAACCCAGAGAACTTTCGCGCCCATCTCTTGGACTCGTTTCACGAGTGGCGGTAGCGCTTCTCGAATCTTCCCAGCTCCCATTCGAGTGATGAAAGTGAGTCTTCCCGGCTCGTTATCTGGATTGAGTCTTTCGATCAATGCGCTTACTTCTTCTTCACTTGTCTTAGGTCCAAGTTTCACACCGATGGGGTTCTTCACCTTTGCTGCGAAATCGATATGTGCGCCATCGAGTTGTCTGGTTCGCTCACCGATCCATAGGAAATGTGCCGAGACTGCATAGGGAAGATCGCTTCGGGAATCGATACGAGTCAGCGCGAATTCATAAGGAAGGATCAGGGCTTCGTGCGATGCATAGAAATCGACCGTCTTGATCGCATCATGTTCGATACCTGCCGAGCGCATGAATTCAAGTGCCCGACCGATCTCCTTTGCCATCGCTTCATAACGTGGCCCGATCTTGGAATCCTTGATGAAACCCTTGTTCCATTCATGGACTTTGCGAAGGTCGGCGAATCCACCTTGGGTGAAGGCGCGTACCAAATTGAGGGTTGCGGATGAGGTGTGATAGACGCGAAGCAAACGCCCCGGATCAGGACGCCTCGCCTCGGCGGTGAAAGCTAGATCGTTGACGGCATCGCCACGGTATGCAGGAAGCGAGATGCCCTCGCGAACCTCTTCATCCTTGCTTCGCGGTTTGGCGAATTGACCAGCCATGCGACCGACTTTGATCACCGGCATGCTTGCGCCGTACTGCAGCACTGCAGCCATCTGAAGGATGGTCTTGATTCGGTTGCGAATCGAATCAGCGGTTGCCGCTTCAAAAGTCTCGGCACAATCACCACCTTGCAGCCAGAAGGCCTTACCTTCTTGTGCAACCGCGATCTTTGCTTTCAGAGCGTCGGCTTCTCCGGCAAAAACCAAGGGAGGGAGCTTGCGAAGTTCTGCTTCGACTGCAGCGAGCGCCGCCGAATCAGGCCAGGCCGGCTGTTGGGCAGCAACGAGCGAGCGATCGAAGAGATTCGCGAGATCAGTCATAACCGCCCAAGCCTAGGAGAAATACCGGATCAGCCGAAGAAGATTTCTGCTTCGCTATAGAGCGAAGGATCGACTGTCTTCAGCTGCGTCGTCGCTGACGCGAGTGGAACGCGTTGGATCGAGGTGCCATGGAGCGCAACCATCTTGCCCCAGTCACCCTCATGAGCAGCTGTGATTGCATGGAGACCAAATCTCGTTGCAAGGACGCGATCGAAGGCTGTGGGCGTGCCGCCTCGCTGAATGTGTCCGAGGACCGAGGTTCGCGCTTCTTTTCCAGTTCGCTTCTCGATCTCCTGTGCCAACCACTCACCGATACCCGAAAGTTTGACGTGGCCGAAAGCATCCTTAGTTGCATCCTTAGTGACGATGTCGCCATCTTTCGGTAGCGCGCCCTCTGCTACCACGATGATGGGTGCATAGGACTGGGTGAAGCGCGACTCGACATATTCGCAGACTTTGTTGATGTCGAAGGGAACCTCAGGAATCAGAATGCAAGCTGCACCACCAGCTAGACCAGAATGGAGAGCAATCCATCCAGCGTGACGCCCCATCACCTCGACGATAAGAGCGCGATGATGTGACTCAGCCGTGGTGTGGAGTCGATCTATTGCTTCGACGGCAATGTTGACCGCTGTGTCGAATCCAAATGTGTAATCGGTGTTATTCAGGTCGTTATCGATGGTCTTCGGAACACCGATGACCTTAACTCCCAGAGAATCGAGTTTGGTCGCGACTCCTAGAGTGTCCTCTCCGCCGATTGCGATCAATGCATCGACGCCCATATTGGCCAAATTGGCTTGAATGCGCTCAACACCACCTTCGATCTTGAAGGGATTGGTGCGCGATGAACCAAGGATGGTTCCGCCGCGAGGCAAGATTCCTCGTGTTGCCTTGATATCAAGCGGCATAGTCAAGCCCTCAAGTGGACCCTTCCAACCATCACGGAATCCGACGAATTCATAGCCATACTCTTTGACGCCTTTACGGACGACTGCGCGAATCACCGCGTTAAGACCTGGGCAATCGCCACCACCAGTGAGAACACCAAACTTCATCGCAAGAATCTCTTTCGCATCCAAAATCGGAATCGATACCGATTGATTCGTCAACGTTGACGGCCTCAGTCTAGCGTTAGCCATATGACCCCGCCCTCGGCCAGCGAAAATGCGCCGATTTCTCGAATTCTCTTCATCGCCTTCGATCAATTGAGCCATCAGAGTTCTCTTTTGAAGAGTATCGATGCCACAAGGACCCTGGTTCTCTTCGTGGAGAGTGAAGAGATCCTCTCCGCAAAGCGATGGCACTTTCAAAGGGCTTTCTTCCTGATCTCTTCTGCAAGGCATTTCGTAGAAGACCTTCGCAAGAATGGTCTTCGCGTCGAATACCTCAAGCGGAAGAACTTCGCTGTTGCATTCAACGAAATGAAGGAGCAATTCCCAGAAGCAACTTTCTTCGCCATGGAGCCGGCCTCATTCTCGTTGATGAAAACACTGCAGAAATTCGATTTCACTATCGTCGAAAACGATCAATTCCTCACCTCTCGCCATCACTTTGCAGAGTGGGCAGGATCTAAGAAGTCATTGCTCATGGAGAACTTCTATCGAGAGCAACGAGTTCGTCTCAATATTTTGATGGACGGCAAGAAGCCCCTGGGTGGCTCGTGGAATTTCGACAAGGAGAATCGACTTGGTCCGCCGAGGAACTACCAGTGGCCGAGCTATCTCCAACATGAGAGAGATGAGATTGACCTAGAGGTCATTGCAGAGCTTCGTAGCAATTTCCCTCTGCTCTGGGGCAATGAACCGGACCAAATGTGGGCAACCACTCGCGATGGCGCCCTTCGACAGCTTGATTTCTTCCTGGAGCATCACCTCGTCAATTTCGGTCCATATGAGGATGCAATGCCTCATTCGGAGGAGAGTTGGCAGGTACACCATTCGCTCCTTAGCCCTTACCTCAATAACGGCCTACTGCATCCGAGGGAAGTAATCGATAAGGCGATCACTCGATTCGAAAGAGGAGATGTACCTCTGCCTTCTATCGAAGGATTCATTAGACAAATCATCGGTTGGCGTGAGTATGTCTATGGAATCTATTGGTTCTTCGGTGAGAGATACCGAAAGGAGAATCAACTCCGCGCAGAACGCAAACTCTTGCCACTCTTTCATGATCCCAGAAAGACTGAGATGGCTTGCGTGAAAGATATCGTCACCTCGATACAGAAGCGCGCCTGGGTTCACCACATCCCTCGCCTTATGGTGCTCTCAAATCTTGCGTTGCTCACCGCCGTCGACCCGGAGCAGTTTCTCGATTGGATGTCGGAAGTTTTTATCGACGCCTATGACTGGGTTATGGTCCCCAACATCATCGGCATGGGCGTTCACGCCGATGGCGGACGCATGATGACCAAGCCTTATGCCGCTGGCGGTGCCTACATCTCTCGCATGTCGAATTTCTGCAAAGGATGCACTTTCGATCCCAAGACTCGCGCCCAGAGTGATTCATGTCCGTTCACTACCCTCTATTGGGATTTT
>JACCED010423917.1_pt1 | contig 10064 bp, 11 predicted proteins | sample 7455021 | NCBI WGS metagenome assembly JACCED01 (sample SAMN15323456, study PRJNA562643) | freshwater metagenome | isolation source: river surface water | place: USA:Blue River Watershed | collected 2017-08-19 | reverse complement strand
TTTTTTGTTTATGTTGTTTAATTTTTATAAGTCAATATTAGTAACCTTTTTTATTAAAAATGTTATTTTTAATAAAAGGATTAAGGTTTTTGTTGATATATACAGCCTACGCAAGTATAATCTACACGAATCCAAACGTGCGCCAATAATTGACTTCCTTTTTTTAATTAAAAAATGGTAAAAACAATTTAAAAAGCATTAAATAAAGTCATTAAATAAAGTCATTAAAATATTAAGTTTTAATATTCATCATCTGAATCATTACGATAATAATAATCATCATCTGAATCATAATCATTACGATTATAATCAAGATTTTCATAATAATCTTTCGCCTTACTATAATTTTCATTATTAATATGTATAGTATCAGCATGTTTACCGTATTCAGTAGTTTTATCAGATTCAACAATATAATTTAAATAACCAGTACCTGAGTCATATGGTTGATTTTTAAAACTAATTTGTACTTCTTGATGTGTGATATTAACATAATAATAATCGTTTAAGAAATCCATACTCATATTATCTGTATTGTCACAAATAAAATAATTTTTTTCTAAAACTTCATTAATATGTTTAGTATACTCAAAATATTGAGGTAATTCATAATTGAAACGTGTACAATAATATTTTATACTTCGTATAAAATGTGGTATTGATACTATTTCCATTTCATATGAAGAACCATATATACTTGAAAAAAAACTATTCATATTATATATTTTATGTACTATATTATTATCATCACTAATAGGAATTAATGATGATAAATAACCATCATAGCTAGTAACAATATTTAATATACCATCACTCTTTATTGATTGTTTAATAGCGTTAATAATAGAAATATTAAATAATTCATCTTCATCATATTCATATTCATCATCTTCATCATATTCATCATATTCATCATATTCATCTTCATACTCATCATATTGATTGTCTTTATTATCATTATTGATATAATCTACATTTTTACGTAGATGACGAATCATTATGTCAAGTATATTAAATGAAAATAACGTTTTATTATTTTTTTTATCGTAAATATAATATTGAATAACACCATTTTTAGGATAATATTTTAATAATAATTCTGAAATAGTATATATAAATTTATTAACATATGTCTCATTAAAACTATAAGAAATATTATTATTATATATATTATCTAATATATGAAGATAAATATTAATATCATCATCACGATTAAACATTTCAATATGAATATTTGGTTTAACATCATCTATTTTTAGAATAGAATTAATGTTACAGGAACAATTAGGACTATTACAGTCGCAATTGTTATTTGAATTCATTTCTTCGTGTGAATTACCACTACAATTCATTTCTTCGTGTGAATTACCACTACAATTCATTTTTTCGTGTGAATTATCACTAGAATTCATTATGTGTGAATTCTCACATGTATAAAGTATACAACTCCTTACTATGATTTTCATGGGGAAGCTCTAGGAAAGCAAACACCACTACATTACATTGGGACCGATGTAATACGGCGCACTAGCTGACTTGCTCTCGAATGTTGAACTAATATATCTTATATATAATTCCGTAAAAATACTCAAATATAACATCCTTTTAACAGATTCAATTAAAATTGTTCAAGCTAAACCACATTACCAAAAAAGGTATTTTACGTCACAAATAATTTACATTATTCGTGATATATGTGTCGTGGGGCTTATACCACGATTATTTTAATATCTAATATTTTTTCTAGTTATTTCACTATATACTTAATATAATCTCTTTACATTAGAGTGTGACTGTCCTTAGTTTCGACTGGTTTTGGCCGCTTTGTTTGTGATATTCTCAATCACGCAGCTTCCCATAGGTACCATGAAGGATTAAATATATATAATAGATTCATTAATTAATAAATCAATGATTATTATATATATTTAACCAGGACACTTATTTTTGATAAAGCCTTTCTTTAAAACCTCTTTAGTGTCATTTTTTTTATAAATATATTTTTTTTATAAATAATTATTTTTTATATAAAAAAGGATAACGTAAATAACTTTATATATTATAATTTTTTATTTATTTTATTTTGTTTAATTTTATAAGTCAATATTAGTAACCTTTTTTATTAAAAATGTTATTTTTTAATAAAAGGATTAAGGTTTTTGTCGATATATACAGCCTACGCAAGTATAATCTACACGAATCCAAACGTGCGCCAATAATTTGACTTCCTTTTTTAATTAAAAAATGGTAAAAACAATTTGAAAAGCATATATTAATATTCATAATAATCATAATAATATTTTTATTTTTTTAAAATTTTTAAAAACATTTACTATGTAACCAATCAATATAGGATCCTCCATCAAAATTAGGACGACAAGCAACATTATGGTAATCTAAATCTGTATATCCGGTAATATTTTCTAATCTTCTTACCTCATCATAATATTCATCATATTCATCATCTTCATCACTATATTCAGAGTAATCATCTTCATGACTATATTCAGAATAACTATATTCATCATATTCATCATCTTCATTATTTTCATTGTCAGAATATTCTGAATTAGTTTCATTATCATTTTGAATATAATTATTATCTTCAATATTGAAGATAACATCGTCTTGAATATAATTATTTATTGATCCAATCATAAAATCTTCATACACATCATTTTCTCTAATAATAGTTAAAATGGGTTGTATTTTTTCATATAAATTTTTTTCATCAAAAAAACATTTATATGAAGATTGAGATCTTAATACAAGTGATATATATCTATTTCTAATAAACTCATTTATATATTCGTTTTTTCTATTCAAATAAATAGGTATACGATAATTAAAATTACAGCAATAAAGCATTATTTTTTCAGAAAAAGCATCAATTGAATTAATACGAGAATAATAATTATCCATAGTATTGTATAATTGTATAAAGAATCTTTGTAAATTATATATTTTATGTACTATGTTGTTATTATCTTTAATAGGTATTAAAGATGATAAATATAAATCAGCAAAAGCAAAAAGGGATATTATTCCATTATTACAGCTTAATGATTTATTAATAGCATTCATAAAATCAGAATAAAATTTATCGTATGATAAATTTCCATTAGATTCAAAATATATATCTTTTCGTTGGTTATATAACAATATATCCAAAATATTAAATGTAAATATTGTAGTTTCATCACTTTCGTCAATCATTTGTATTTGAACAACATGATTTTTATCAAAATAGTGTGACAAAAACTCGAATAAATTATACATAAAATTTTGTATACAAGTCATATCTTTGGGTGATTGGTAGCGTAATTCGCTAATGTCACTCATAAAAAGATTTAAAACATTCCTATGTACCATTGTTATTTTTAAATTTGGTTCAAGTTTATTTTTTTTCACATCATCGTTTTTAGTGATTTCAGTGGTTTCAATCTTTTTGGTTTGTAAACTAAAGTAATTTTGTCCATTACAGACACAATTACTTGAGTAATTTGTACCATTACAGGTACAAACGTCACCATTTAAGGTGTTAGTTTGTTTACACGTATGTAAACAACTTGGACTGTTACAATCACAGTCACAGCTAACAATATTTGTCATATTGTTAGGATTATCAAATCCGGTATTTCCAGTAGTATTAGTAGTAGTAGCAATCATTTTAAGATTAGTAGTAGTAGTAGTAGCAAGGTAGAATTTTTAATAATTTATATTTTTATTTAAAGACTATTTATAATTTATAAAGCATCATTTTTTATAAAATATTTATTTTGTAAAAAAATAGTAACGTAAATAAATTTATAATTAAATTATTTTTAATTCCCTTTCATAAGTTCAATAGCATATTTTTCACTAAGTTTCACAAAAACAGTAAAATATTTCCAAATAACTTCTTTATTTACTTCACTCATCTTATGTATCCATACATTTTTAATAATATCGCGAAGTTTGCTGCTATAATCATCTTTTTTAATATCTTCTTGTCCTCCACCATTTAGGAAAAAATCTTCATTTTTAGAAAGAATTTGGTCACGTAATGGGAGTACATATTGAACAAAACTTTCAATAACAAAAGTACTATTTGCTCCTTTGATAAGTTTATATTTTTCAGCAAAAAGCATAATTTCTTTTTCTTCAGGATAAAGTGTTGAAATCTCTTCAACAAAACTATCAAGTTGTTGAATAAAAACGCTACGAATTTGAGTTAATGATGCCATTTTTATTATATATTATATATTTTATTATAATATTTATTATAATATATTTTTCCTTTATATCCAAAAATTATTTAAAAAATAAGTTTATTAAATAATTATTATTAAAAATAAAATAAAATAAATAAAGTTTTTTATATTTATAATAAATATTATATTTACATACGTCTTAGTGGTTGTGGCATTCCCATATCGCGTTGATTTTTAAAAGCTTCCATTTGAGAATCGAATTGAGATTTTCTTGAATTTGATCGTGAATCATTTCCTTCATAATTTTGGTCTCTAAACATATTTGGGTCAAATGATTGAGCCATATTTGCGCGTGGATTAAATTCATTTGGATTATAACTATTATTACTTTGTTGGTGGCTATTATTATATTCATTAGAGTCAGCAAAAGGATTTCCTTGACTTCGTCCATTTCCTTGAGGAATTCTTAATGAATCATCATCAGTACTATAAGCAACAGGTTTTAATTCACCTTTTCCTTTCATACCATCATCTTCAGGTGTTTGTATTTTAAAGTTATATAAGCTATTTAATGAAGCAAAACCATTTTTATCATTAACTATTTCATTTTCATTATCATTTAAAAAAGCAAATGTTCCTGATAAATTATTCATTACGAATGAATCCCATATTGCTGGTTCCATTGTTTGTTGTTGCTGTATTTGAGGATTTCTATTTAAATTAGGATTTCTATTTTGCTGTTGTTGTACAGGCATTTGTGATTGTGATTGTCTTTGTTGAGAATTAGTGCGATTTTTAACCCAATTAATAAGTTGTTTTCCGGTATAAATTTGAGGTTCACCGGTTGGAGAAGGTATAATTGCTGAAGGAACTGATTTAATTGCTTTAGGAATTCGGTAACGTTTATCATCGATACAAATAATTAAAAAAATATTCATTAATCGTGGATTGCTTTCTAATAATGAAAAAAGTTGTTTACAAAATTGGCATTTTTTACTATAAAATAATATATGTTCACTCATTTTAAATATTTATTATAATATGTTATATTTTACTATATATTTATAATTTTATAATATATCAAATATTTCTATATCTTTTATATAATAATTCTTTATTTTTTTGACGCATAAAATAAAATATAAAAATATTATATAAAATAATTTTTTAAAAAATATAAAAAAATGATTTATAAAATAAAAATAAAAATAAAGAATATAAAAGATATAATCATATAATAGATATAATAATATTTATAAAAATGGATGCTCTCTTTTTTGAAAAATCAATTGAAAATAAAAAAAATGATATTCATATTTCACTTATAAATGGATTACGCCGTGTAATTATGTGTGATATTGAAGTATATTGTATCAATATGAATGATACTGTTTTTTATGAAAATACTTGTAATTTAGATAATGAATTTCTTAATAAACGTTTATCATTAATTCCGATTATTTCGGATTATGATGATGTTATTTATGAAAATGTACGTATTGAATGTAAAGTTAAAAATAATACTCAAGATATGAAAAGTGTATATTTTTCGGATTTAGAATTTAAAGATGATAAAGATAAAGTAATTTCTAAAGAATTTTGCTATTTTCCTAAAACACTTTTTGCTAAATTAAAACCAAATCAATCTATTTCTTTTGAAACTCGTCTTAAGAAAAATAATTCACAAAATGGTGGTGCTAATTATAATCCTACTTGTACTTGTGTTCATACATTTAAGATTGATGAAGCTGCTATTCAAAATAAGATTCAAGAAGCTGGAATGAATGAAGCACAAGCTCGTACATTTATACTTGATGATGCTGAATTTCATTATGTAAAGACAGAAAGTGGTTTACCGCAAACTTATTTCTTTAATATTGAAAGTGTAGGTCATTTAAGTGGAGAAGCTATTTACAAAGCAGGTATTGAAGGACTTAAAAATCGTTTAAATGCTGCAAAATCAGAATTAAATAATAAAAATAGTGAAATTGTATCTATTCAAAAAAATAAGAAAAGTGATGAAGTATTTGATGTAATCTTTATGAAAGAAAATGATACACTTGGAAATATTCTTTCTGAATATTTATCAATTGATAAAGATATAAAATATGTAGGTTATCGTTTAGTACATCCTCTTAAGTATGAAATGCATATGAAAATTGTATTAAATGAACATAATGATAAAGAACATATTATTAAGAAATACATTGAAACTATTAATAAAATTCTTAAGATTGTTGATACTTTTTAAGTAATTAAATCTTTATTTTTATTTTAATCTTTTTATAAATAAATAAATTATTATATAATAGAAGTTATATAATAATAAATGATAAATAATTTAAATATATATTATACAAGACATTGTAATACTGTACATAATTTATTAAAAGAATTAAAATTCTTAAATAAATCATATTTTAAAAATATAGATATTGAAAATCCAGTATTATCAAATTTTGGTATAAATCACGCTTTACATATTTATCATAAAGCAAATTTTAATAATGAGTTTACACCAGAAATTGTTTGTGCTTCTTATTATGTGCGAAGTTGGATAAGTGCGTTTATTTTATATAATGATTATTTTAAGAAAAATAATATATTATATATAGTACCATATGTACATGAATATCATGATAAGTTAAAACCAACATCAATTGAAAAAGTAGATGAAATACGAAAATTTAATTTAAAAGTAAGTATAAAAAAATTTAAAAAATGTATACTTTATTTAAAAAAATTTATGAAACTTTATTATCCAAAATTATATAAAACTTTTACTTTTAATATACCACAACTTATTTTTGTTAATAAATTTGGTAATATTGTAAAAGAAAAAGATATAAATAATTTAAATTATTATATAAAAAATATTTATATATATAATCCAAATATAAATATGTTTGAAAAAAAGATATTAAAAAAGTTTTTAGAAAAAACAAATAATCATTTTATAAAAAATATATCTATTATTAGTCATGGTAAATTTATAAAAAAAGATTTATTATTATTAAAAAATAAAAAAAAAGTATATAAATATGCTTTAACAAAGAAAATAAATACTTTTAGAAAATTTGTAAATAATAATCTTGAAATAAATAATTGTGATACTTATTTAAAGCATAATAAAAAAATAAGTCAAGTATTTCCATTTAAAAATAAATTAAATTATTTTGATTATTATAATGTACCGTATTATAAAAGTAAATTTGGTAATAAAAAAATATTAGAACAATTATTAAAAAATAATAAATTTAATTTAAATATAAAAGATGCTTCATATATTTTTGGATTTTATTATAATGATTATAAAAATAAATTATTATATTTTAAAAAATTAATTTATTTATATATTCAATTATTATTAAATAATAAAAATAATAAATTATATAAAAAACAAATTAAAAATATTAAGAATAATTAAGACCATTATTATCATTATTTAATAAAATAGAATTGTTTAATAAATCTTTTACTTTTTCACCAACTTTGTTTGTCATATTGTTTGTATATAAATCTTGATACATATTTTTAGATTCTATATAAATAGGATCAGGATTTTTAGAAAAGTGATTATAAATAATAAATGCTAAAATAAATGATATTAAAATTAATATAGGCCATTGTGAAAAGAATTTAACAAAAGCAAGAAGTATAGATAATATAAAGAATATAAAAATAAAAAGCAAAATAAATTCAGTTTTAGTATATTTTTCTACAAATTTGTTAATATCAAAACTCATTTTTATAATATTTCTATCATAGTATAATATAAAATTTAGTATTATTTTTTAATTTAAATTATTATTATAAAATAGTATTTATAATAATATTGTTTATATAAATGAATTTTAGTGATTTATTAAAAAACTATAGTAAAAGTGTATTATCATCACAAATATTAAAATCTCCTTATGAAGAAATTTACAATCAAATATTTTTAAGTAATAAATTTTCATATGAATCTATTTTAATTATTAATCAAGGTGTATATGTTCCTTTAGCACCTTATTTTGAACAAATTTTTAAAAAAGAATATAATGTTAATTATATTGATAATAATGAGTTAAGTATTAATCAATTAAATCAGGAATTAGTTTCTTTTAAAAATAATCATAAAAAATCATTAGATATATATGTTCAAGCATCGTTATCAAATATTTATAATTTTAAAAATATTCGATCTAAAGATATTCAATATGATACTATTTTAATTCATCATTATAATTCATATATTGAAAAAAGTAAAGATTTTTTTAATGTTTTAAAATCAATTACACATAATGGTACTCAAATTATATTATTTGCGTCCATTTGTACGGAATCAAGCAATACACAAGTAATGAATTATAAAAATAATATAAGAAAACAATTATCACATATTACAAATATGGATTTAGGAATTTTATATTCATTAGAAGATATTATATTATCAGTTCCTCAAGACTATTTTAAAATTAAACATATAACACCTTATCGCGAATCACATTATATTGGATATGGAAAAAATATTATATATAAATTTATTCTTGAAAAAGAATAACAAATTTATTTTATATTTATTAATTTAATGAAACAACATTACCATAATATAACCACATGAATAAACCAAACATTGTTTTAGAGAAAACATCTAAAATATTATATACTAAATTTTTAGTGCGATCATCTAATAAATAAGCAATTCCGTAAAAGCTCCAAATAATAGCAAATACAAAAAATATTAATTTTTGATGATATCTTTCTTGTTTATGTACAAAATAACACCATATTGTTAACATCATACCAATATATCCAATAAAACCCATATAAAAACCTTCCATTTTATCAATAGAACCGGTTTCACCTAAATAACCTTCATAAAGCATTAAAAAGTTGAAACCGATTGCTAATAAATAATATTTAAAATTAAGCGGAGTTTTATCATAAAATGTAAAGAAACAAGTAAGTGCTAATATAAGTAATGGAGTTGTAATAAACCAATCAATATAACGATATTGAACAATTTCTTTATGAGTTTCTTTATCAACATTTTCTTTTTTTTCAATCATATCAACAAATTTTAAGTAAACATATCCAGCAATAATAGAAACAACGGTTTCTAAATTTAATATATGGCGAGCGCGAACACTATCATTTTTAAGTGCTTCAATCAAGGTGATAAATGAAGATCCAAATAATATGAGCGCTGATACTACAAAAGATTTTTTTAAGGAAAGATCACTAATTAAATATTTTTCTTCTTTATTTTCTTTATTTTTTATTTCTTTTTCCATTATTATTATAACTTCTATAATAATAATTATATTTTATATAATTTTATTTATTTTTTAAATTTTTAATTATATTTTTATTTATTTTTTAGGAGCAGGAGCATTACGTTTCATATTTAATATTCCCATAATGGCAACAAGAGCAACAACATATAACATAAGATGAATAGGGTATTTACGAACAAAAGCAATAAATAAGAAGATTAATAAAGCAATTAAAATAGGTAATAATGCTAAATAAGGAACGCAATCAGCATTTTTAGCTTCATAAACGTGACGTAAAAGAGCGGCATAACCACATGTTGTTAAAAAGATAGCAGTTAAAATTAAGTAATAATAAGGTGATGACATTTTTTATTTATATTCTATTTATATTTAATATTTTAATTTTATATAAAATTATTTTTTTGTTTATTTTATATAAAATTATTTTTTGTTTATTTTACTTTATTTTTTTCGAAAAATAAATTAGATATTTATAGTAAACGTCAAAATGAAAATAGGTATTAATGGTTTTGGACGAATTGGTAAATCATTATTTCTTCAATTATTATTTGATAGCACTTATGATTTTGAGCTAACTGCTATTAATGCG
>JACCED010230425.1_pt1 | contig 10064 bp, 6 predicted proteins | sample 7455021 | NCBI WGS metagenome assembly JACCED01 (sample SAMN15323456, study PRJNA562643) | freshwater metagenome | isolation source: river surface water | place: USA:Blue River Watershed | collected 2017-08-19 | reverse complement strand
TTCACCTTTTTGTGCCCAATCTAAACAATTTCTATTTTTATCAAATAAATCAGTTTCTAAAGGTGGTTTTATTGTTGTAGTTGTTGAAGGTGTTATTATAGACTCAAAAGATACTTTTGGAGTTATTTTAGATGATCCATAAGATGATTGTATAGATTTTGTTGTTAGAGGAATACTGGTAGGTTGCATAATTATTTTATTTTTATCTATTTTTAATTCAGAAGTAGGTTTATTATTAGATGAATAATAATTATTAAAACCAAATATACAAAAAAAACAACCTAATAATAAAATAATAATTATTAATTTTTTCATTTATATAATTGCATTATATATAATTTTCATGATAATAAAATATATTAAAATTTAAAAATTTATGCAACAAACTATTTTATAAATAAAAACAGTTAAATTAGTGTCCAAATTTTCTGTGAAAATGTGTTATTTCAACTATTAATGTTATTAGATTAAATAATATATATAAAATTTGAATTTAATATATAAACTATACAAATTATTATAACTTATGAGTAAATTATTAATAGTAGAATCACCTGGAAAAATAAAAAAAATATCTGAATATTTAGGCGATGAATATATAGTTATGGCATCAATTGGTCATATTATAGATTTAGATGAGACAAAAATGTCTATAAATTTAGAAACATTTGAACCTCAATACAAAATATATTCTGATAAAATAAATGTTGTTGATAATTTAATTAAAAAAACGATTAAAGTTGGAAAAAATAATGTATTATTAGGAGCAGATGAAGATAGAGAAGGAGAAATGATTGCCTGGAGTTTAGCAAAAGAATTAAAAATTACTAATCCAAAAAGAATTGTTTTTAATTCAATTACAAAAAAAGAATTAGAAAATGCAGTTTTAAATGCTAAAGGTATTGATATGGCTATGGTTAATGCACAACAAGCACGAAGAATATTAGATAGATTAGCTGGATATTTATTATCTCCAATGTTAAACAAAGCATATTTTGGAGCCAAATCTGCTGGTAGAGTTCAATCTGTTGTTGTTAAAATAGTTGTAGATAGAGAAAGAGAAATAAATGAATTTTTTGATAATAAGAAAGAAAGTTATTTTATTATTAATTCAAATATAACTATTGGGTCTGATCTAAAATTTTTAGCAAAATTGTGTAATAAAAATACAATTGTAAAAGAAATTACATCAGAAAATGAGGATAATATTTCTGATACTGATGAACTGGAGGAAGAATTAACAAAAAAGAAAAGTAAAAAAGTTAAAGTAAATACAAAAAATAAAGTTGATGATAAAACATCAATAAAATTCTTAAAAAATGAAGAAGATTTAGTTGTTGATATTTTAAAAAATATGGGAAAAAGTAATTTTAGTCTATTAAATATTAATCTAAAAGTAAAAAAAACTTATCCATCACCTCCATATACTACTTCTACATTACAACAAGATGCATCAAGAAGATTTGGTATGGACTCTAAAAGAACTATGGGTATTGCACAAAAATTGTATCATGATGGTCATATAACTTATATGAGAACTGATTCTACTTGTATATCATCAGAAGCAATTAAAACAATAAAAGAAAAAATTATTAGTGAATATGGTGAAAAATATTTTGAATTTAAAGAATATAAAAATAAAAAAGAAAATACCCAAGAAGCACATGAGTGTGTAAGACCAACTAAAATTCAATATAATGAAATTGAAGGAACAGCAGACGAAAAGAGATTATATAATATGATATGGAAAAGAACTATAATGTCTCAAATGAAACCAGCAGAATTACAAAGTTTTATTATAGAAATAGAAATGTTAGAACGTAAATTATTAGAAAAATATAAATTAGTTGGAACATTAGATAATTTAATTTTTGAAGGTTATTTAATTGTAGATGGTAAAAAAGGAAATTCTCTAATTGAAGAAAAAGATATCAAAAAAAAGAAATTAAATTGGATAGATATTAATGGAATTGAAGATACTGAAAAACCTCCAGTTAGATATAATGATGCAGCTTTAATTAATAAAATGGATCCTAAAAATTTAAATATTGGTAGACCTTCAACATATGCAACATTTATAGATAAAATAACAAAAAGAAAATATGTAGAAATTAAAGATATTGATGGAAAAAAAATAGATATAAAAAAATATCAAATTAAGAAAGAAAATCCAAAAGTAATAGATTTAGAAACTAAAGAAGTATTTTTAGGAAAAGAAAAAAAGAAATTAGTTCCAACTGAATTAGGATTAAAAACAACAGAATTTTTAGAAAATAATTTTAATAAATTAATGAATTATGATTTTACAGCAAATATGGAAAAAGATTTAGATAAAGTTGCTGAAGGAAAAAAAGATAAGATTGCAATCATAAAAGTATTTTATGAATATGTTAATGAATGTTTAGGAAAAATAAATATATTAGAAATAAATGCAAGTAAATCAGAAATAATAGGTAAATATATGGATATTGATATTATATTAAATAATGGTAAATTTGGTAAATATATTGTTTATGATAAATATAAATTTAGTATGAAATATTTATTTGGTGAAGAAGGTCAAGTACCAACTACCAAAAAAATATTAGATAAAACATTAGAGGAAATTAAAAAGAAAGAAAATAAAGAATATCCAAAAGTAATCGGAAAATATAATAAAATAGACATCGTATTAAATGATGGTAAGTTTGGTAAATATATAACTTGTGATAAATATAAATTTGGTATAAATTATTTATTAGGTAAGATAGCCGATGATATGGATAAAGAATTAGAGGAATTAGAAAATCCTAATAATGAAGAAGAAGAATTAAATGAAGAATCATTAGCAAAACTAACGATTGAAAAAATAGAAAAACAAAATAATCAAAAAGAATGGATAGTTTGTTCATCAAAAAAATATGTTTTAAAAGAAGGAAAATTTGGTCATTATGTTGAAGAATGGAATACTAAAACAAATACAAAAACAAATAATTTTAGCTTAAAACCATTATTTTATAAAATTTCAAAAGATGAAAAATTAGATGTAAAAGATAAGGAGAATATTATTCAAAAAATAACAAAGGAAAAATTAAATGAATATATTAACGAAATAAAAGAAAAACCTAAACAATAATTATTATTATAAAGTCTTATTACAATTTGTAATATTACAAGTAAAACCATCCATAGGTTTTTTATAACACATTCCTACATGCATTTCACGATCATCTGAACATGTTGATGGATATCCATCTCTTTCTCCCCATTGTGCCTCTTTACTGTATTGACAATGAGTTACTGTACAAGAATATCCTTCTTCTGGTTTTTTATAACACATTCCAACCTCCATTTGACGATCAGCTGGACACGTATCTGGATATCCAGCTCTTGTACCCCATTTTACATCTTTACTATATTTACAATGAGTAAGATCACAACTAAATCCATCCCTTGCTTTTGGATAACATAAACCAGCTATCATCTCTTCACCTTCTTTACAATATTGTCTTTCCCACAATGGCGTAACTATTCCCGGTCCACCATCCGGCTCACATAAACAACACCCTACAGCACGATATCCTGGTTTACATTTTGGATAACATAATAAACCATCTTTATCTTCATCTGAATTACAATATTGTCTTTGATGTAACCATGTAACAATTCGTGGTCCACCATCCGGCTCGCATATACAACACCCTACCGCACGAAATCCAGGTTTACATCTTGGATAACACATAGCACCATTTTTTTCTTCATCATCTCTGCAATATTGTCTTGCAAATAAATCTCTTACTATACCTTTACCAGGTTTATGACAAAAACAACCATGATCTTCATATCCATCTCGACATGTACGACCACAAGGACCTGATGTACCTGCACCCATAATTATATATTAGTATTATATATTAAAATTCTATATTGATATTATATAAAAATTTATATAATAAATTGATTAATATTTTACATAATATTATTTTGTATAAGTATCAGGATGTACCCAACAACTTGTTCCATCATCGGTCTCTCCTGATTGACATGGTGCTTTATCTGGTGAACGACCCCAACCACGTCCATATGAATCTAACCAACAACTTGATCCATCATCTCTTTGTCCACTAGCACAAGGATGTAAATTTGGTGATCTACCTGCGCCACGTCCATATGTATCTCTCCAACAACTAACTCCATCATCTCTTAATCCTTCTGCACAAGGTTTTAAATCAGGTATTCTACCTGCACCACGATCATACCAACACGTAGTTCCTGAATCGTTTACATCTGATGGACATATTTTCCCAATTAATAATCCTCCAGGTGTTGTCCAGTCCCATCCCTCTGGTGGTTTTTCATAACATTCTACACCCTTTTGAACTTTTCCCGCAGGACATTCTGGTGCTGTTCCTATACCACGATCATACCAACATGTACTTCCTGAATCATTTACATTTGATGGACATTTTTTGCCTATCATTAATCCACCTTCAGTTGTCCAATCCCAACCTTCAGGAGGCTTTTTATAACATTCTACACCTTTTTTAACTGATCCTGAAGAACAACCTGGAAATTCTCCAGCACCACGATCATACCAACAAAGATTACCTATTCTATTTGTATTTGGAGGACATTCTTTTTCATCTTTATTGGAAGACTTAGTTGTTGTTGGCATAGGTGTTGTTGTTTCTTCTTCATCAGGTTCATTTTCTAATCCTGGTCTCTTTGTAGTTATCGGTTTTTTAGTTGTAGTTATAGGTTTTTTAGTTGTAGTTATAGGTTTTTTAGTTGTATTTGTGTTTCCACTTGCGTTTCCACTTGCGTTTCCACTTGCGTTTCCACTTGCGTTTTCTGGTGCATCTATTTGGTTGCCTGTTGTATCTGTTGGTTTATTTTTTGTTGATCCAGAATTATTAGTAAATATAAATGCTCCCACTCCACCTGCTATAATTATGGATAAGCATACAAAAATAATAATTACTATAAATATAATTCCCATTCCATTATTATTTTCTTCATAATTTATTTGATTAAAATTATCCATTTATTCAATTATATTTATAATATAAAAAAAAAATTTAATCTAATATTTCTAATTCAGATAATCTCCATTTTTCAGTACCTGCATTTGGTATTGGTCGTTCTATGATCAATGGAATTAATTTATTTTTTAATTCTAAAATTGCTACTTCTTTATGTGACAAACCCGTCGTATTTTTAATCATTGGTTTTGCTCCTTGGGCTAACTGACGTGATCTATCTCCTAAAATTCTTACACGCTCATATTTAAATAAATATGGTTTACAAATTCTTTCTGTTTTATTTATTATTATATCATCATCTTGATTAAAATATTCATCATAATCAACATCTTCATCTAATTTATTATTTTTAGAAAATTTTTGATAACATTTTTCACCATTATTATCTTCACCATCGCTTTCATTTTTTGATTCAACATCACTTTCTTTTTCTTCTTCAGTTTCAGTTTCTTCATTTTCTTCAGTTGCTCCTACATCATCTGCATTAACTAATTCTTCTTCTGTTTCTGCGTCAGTTTCTCCTTCAGTTTCTTCTTCATTTAATTCTTCTTCAGTCTCTGTTTCTTCTTCATCTAATTCTTCTTCATCCTCAACTTCTTCATAATCATCTTCATCTTTCTTCTTAGCACCTCCTTTCATTTCATTAATATTAATTTTAGAAATATCTACATGTTTGTTCGAATCTTTAAATAATTTATTGAGTTTATTAGACATTATATATATAATTTATAAAATTATATTTATAAATCAATTTTTATATAAAAATTATATATTTTCAATATAAGTTGATCTCTTAGGAAACATTTATATTGACATATAAGTTGACCTCTTAGGCAACATTTATATTTTCAATATAAGTTGACCTTTTTTAGGCAACATTTACATTTTCAATATAAGTTGATCTGTTAGGCAACATTTACATTTTCAATATAAGTTGACCTGTTAGGCAACATTTATATTGACATATAAGTTGACCTGTTAGGCAACATTTATATTGACATACAAGTTGACCTGTTAGACAACATTTACATTTTCAATATAAGTTGACCTGTTAGGCAACATTTATATTTTCAATATAAGTTGACCTGTTAGGCAACATTTACATTTTCAATATAAGTTGACCTGTTAGGCAACATTTACATTTTCAATATAAGTTGACCAAAAGCTTTCACATTCCAAACATATATATTTTGTTGTATAAGAATTATTAGTTCTATAAAATACTGCTTTTTTTTTAACAGGATCTTTATGAGTTACACAATCTTTATTAATACAATTATATTTTTTAGTTTTAGGTAAAATTGGATCAAACTTATAATTCATAAATTTATTATTAAAATTTTCATCAGAAGATTTTTCATTACTTCTATTAAAGATGAGCATATTATTTGGAATTTTTTCATTATATCCACAATTTTTACAATAAAAGTAAGATAATTTGATAAGATTATTAGATGTATCCTTAGAAATTTTTTGATTTTTTGGAATTTTTTCATACAATCTATTAATAATGAGAGTTTTTTGATTTGGAGTTAATTTATTAAAAAATGCTAATTTATTAATATCAATTATATCTTGTTCATCTACTTCAATATCTAAAATTACTCCATTAAGAATTTTTTCAATAATATCATCTGTTATTTGTGTTAAATTAATTTTTTTTCCTTTTTTTGAGCTATTTGAAACATCATAATCAGAAGATTCTATTTCTATTTCTTTTTCATCTGAAGAATCTTCCGGATTAGTATTAGATACATTATTAGTAATATCCATAAAATTTTGACATACCTTACAGAACATTATTATATAATAATATATATATATTATTATAAATTCATTTTTTTATACATTTAAAAATATTTTAATAATATTAATAAAAATAAAATAATTTTATTAATTTTTGTTCTAAAATAGAACTTGTAATAAAATTTTTATAATTTAATTTATATTAAATTTTATTAATCAAGTAAAAAAAATTGATTTTAAAAATTTATTATATATAGATATATAATGAATTCTTCAAAAAATATAAATACTAAAATGAATAAAAAAGATAGTAAGCTACTTGAATATATTAATGAAAATAAATGTAATTATGGTAATAAAGCATTTACACATACATTATTTGATAGTAAAAATATAATTTTTAAAATTGAAGATGAAAATTATAATAAATTCATAGAAATATATAAACAAGATTTGAAGAATAATTTTGGTAATCTACATATTTTAGAAAAACCTAAAGAGAATGGTCCTTTATGTTTAGATTTTGATTTAAGACAATCTGATGGGGAAAGGAAAATAAAGGTTGATCATATAATGATGGTTGTTGAAATAATTAATAAAGTTATTTTAAAATATTATAAAATCCAAGATAAAGATTATGAAATGCAATCATTTATTTTACTAAAAAATAATTTATGTTACATTGAAAAAGAAGAATTATATCGTGATGGTTTTCACATACAATATCCGTATTTAAATATAAATGTAGTTGATAGATATTTAATATATGAAGAATCAAAAAAAGAAATAATAAATAGCAATGTAATAGAAGAACTTTATTCTGAAATAGAAGATGTAAATAAAATTTTTGATAAATGTGTAATTATTACAAATCAATGGTTTATGTATGGTTCTGGTAAGAATATTGACGGAATAAATTATTATTACGAATTAAAATATATTTTTGATTATAATGCTGAATTAGTTAACCATGATTACAGTATAGATGATTTAGTTGATATTTTAGCAATAAGAAAATCATTGGATGATGTAATAGTAGCTAAAAATGAATTAAAAGATGAAATTAATAATAAATATATATATATTAAAAGTAATTATATGAAAACATCAATGGATAAGGTGAAAATTGATAAAGTACCTAAAAATATATTAATTTCTAACAATGAATTTGAAATTAATGATTATACAAAAGATAACTTAAAAAAGCATATAAAAAAACTAGTTGAATCTGATCAACAATTGGATATAGAAATGGCCAAAAAATTAGTAAAAATTTTAAGTCCAAAAAGAGCAGCTCCATATGAAGATTGGATAACTGTTGGATGGGCATTATATAATGTATCAGATAAATTATTAAATGAATTTATAGAATTTTCTAAATTAGCACCCAAAAAATATGTACCTGGATGTTGTGAAAAAGTATGGAAAGACACTTCTAATTATGTTGCAAATAGCAATAATCAAAATGGATATACAATTGCATCATTATATAGATGGGCAAGACATGACAATCCAAAAGAATATTTAAGAATTATTCAAGAAAGAATAATTATATTATTACAAACAGCAGATATTAAAACAGATTATGATATTGCAAGAATTATTAAAGAAATTTATAAATACGATTATATTTGTAGTGATATAACAAGAAATATATGGTGGGAATTTAGTAATCATAGATGGAGAAAAGTAGATCAAGCATATACATTAAAACAAAAATTATCAACAGAATTAGCTAGATTATTTGCTCATTTATCTGGTCATTTTGTAACACAAAGTGGTGAAAAATATGGAGAAGAAGGAGAAATTTTAAGAACAAAATCTACAAATATAAATAAATTAATTGGTGATTTAAAAAAACATTCTTATAAGGATAGAATAATAGCAGAATGTGCAAGTGAATTTTATGTTGAAAAATTTGAAGAAAAATTAGATGAAAATCATTATTTAATAGGATTTGATAATGGAGTTTATGACTTGCAAAAAGGTATTTTTAGACAAGGATATCCTGAAGATTATATATCATTTTCAACTAGATATGAATATAAAGAATTTGACAAAGATGATAAATTAATAGAAGATGTCAATAAATTTATAGAATCAATACAACCAGAACAAGATATGAGGAATTATCTTTTATATTTTATTTCATCATTATTAGATGGTTATAATAAAGAACAAAAATTTATTTTTTGGACTGGTGAAAAAGGATCAAATGGTAAATCAACTATTGTTGAATTAATCCAACATACACTTGGAAGTGATTATTTTGGAATTTTACCATGCACTTTAATTACAGAAAAAAGAAAAAGTAGTTCTAATGCAACACCAGAATTAGCAGATAAAAAGGGTAAAAGATTTTGTATTTTACAAGAACCTGAAGATGGTGATGAAATTAAAGTAGGATTATTCAAAGAATTAACTGGTCAAGATAGAATTACTGCAAGACCTTTATATGGAAATAATTTTGAATTTACTCCACAATTTAAACTATGTTGCACTTGTAATAAATTACCTGAGGTTGGTGGTGATGATGGTGGTACATGGAGAAGAATTCGTGTTATACCATTTGAACAACAATTTGTAGATATTCCAGATCCTAAAAAACCATGGCAACATCCATTAGATCCAGAATTAAGAAATAAATTACCAACATGGAAACAAGCATTTATGTGGTTATTATTAAATAAATATTATCAAAATTATAAAAAAGATGGATTAGAAAAAATTACACCTGATAAGGTTAAGTTATCCACTGATAAATATAAACAAGATAGCAACTTTTTCCTTGAATTTTTAAATGATCAATTAGAAAGATCTGAAAAAGAAAAATTACCATTTTCAGTTGTATATGATTTATTCAAGGAATGGTATACTCAAAATTATAATAAAAAAATTCCACCTCAAAAAAAATTAAGAGAATTTTTTAATACTAATGATTTCAAAATAAAGAGTAATTATTTACTTGGGGTTAAAATGCATGAAAATATAGACGACGATGAAGATAAAAAGAAGAAATTAGGTCTAGATAAATAATGTAATTAATATATTTTTATAATAAAAATGTATAAAAAATTGAAATTTTTTATATATTCATACTCCTATATATATTATAAGTATCCCGCGACTATGACATTTGAATGTGTTTCACCTCCTTCTACTAATATTATCAATCGTTTGTTATTTGACAAATCCTTCAGTAACTCTATTGGTGAATCTGAATACGATAATAATGAACAATATTATGGTTGTTTTAACCGGATGAACAATGGAAGTTCAAGTCATTATACAAAATCT
>JACCED010502923.1_pt1 | contig 10073 bp, 9 predicted proteins | sample 7455021 | NCBI WGS metagenome assembly JACCED01 (sample SAMN15323456, study PRJNA562643) | freshwater metagenome | isolation source: river surface water | place: USA:Blue River Watershed | collected 2017-08-19 | reverse complement strand
CATCCTTCTCAGCACGCTTTCCATTCTCTCTTTGCTTGTGATCACTGTCTTCTATACTTTACTTCTTTATCATTTCAATTTTTTCCGCTTTCCACTATTTTCTTTCTCTTCTTACTTCTTTTTTTCTTTTTCTCTTTTTTTGGACTCGACGGGGGTTCTATTTCTCCGGCAATATGGCGGGAACATATTTGAATATTAATTTATTAAAACTTTCCCAATCATCATACATAACAGCATTCGTCAAATCTATCCAATTCCGCAAAGCAATTCTTTTTAATTCAGGTGTCCTATTCGATATATTTAATTCGTGTAATTTAATCGATGGTTTCATTACAGCTAATAATTCAATACCGATCCATTCGGAATATATTGGGTCATGCCCCAAAATTATTTTAGATTGGCTTTGTAAATAATGACGACTACTTACCATAATTGTTTTGTATATATCACTTATGGTATTCACATCTTCTAATGTTATTGCATCGGATAATTGTTTATGATAATTAGTATTGTATGATGACCATACGAAGTCATCAATATCTAAAAATAAAGCTGGGTATTTGTTTACTAGTGTGGTTTTACCGCCACCTCCACAAATAACTATTAAGGACATTGTATACTATATTCACGTAAAAATAATCCTTCGAAGTGTATTAAACTATATGTTTACTATTCCGGGCTATTTAATTCTCCGTAGAACGCCTTCACACGCTTATTCACCAGTATCTTTGTAACATCATAACTCATGATACTCATTCCCTGTAATGATTTGATTCGCGACAATGCAACGTAACTCTGTCCGGCTTCAAATACACCAGATCCAATATCAATGATACAGCGTTCCAGTGTTGCACCCTGACTTTTGTGTATCGTGATTGCCCATGACAGAATAAGTGGGATCTGCGATACACCAATTCCTGGTATATTTTCACTTACCCACGTATGATAGTTAACAGTCATCTCGAGTCCATTATTGAACCGAACAACTGGCAATGGAGGAGTAGTGCCTGTCGGGTTTTCTACCATTCGTACAATGATCCCCTGGCTTCCATTACATATTGGGGTAGCTGATGTCGTCACCGACTCTTCCATATTCACTACACACATCACTTGAGCTCCAACTCTCAAATGCACTGTGTCGTCGCAAAGAATACTGTTCTTCAGGGAAAACAGTTCCGTTGTAATTCGTTCTTGCGTCTGTGACGCGCGCAGTTGTCTCTCTTTATCAGATAACGGGAGATCGGTTACGTATTTGAGTTCATATTTGTAAGTAGGACTGTCAGGATCCAATATTGTAAGTTTCTCCATTTCGAGTCGGTTGATTTCATCCACGCGTGACCGCGTTGCGTAGAGAATCGTCGGTTTTGTCTGAGGCGTTCCATCTTCAGATACATCTGGCAATAGAACACCCACACGTGACCTCAGGATTTCATCGGTTCGGCGAGTGATCCGCCCCTCCCGGACTTGATTCAATATTTGGCAGTATACCGGATCATTTTGCCGGAAGATTTGTTTCAGTTCAATATGGTTTTCTTTCGGAAAAGTATGAAACCAACTTTCACTTTCAAAGCAGAACCGCGAATTGTCGGGGTCTTCTGTGTTGATGCCAACTGGTGGAAGTTGGTAGAAATCGCCACAGAAGATAAGTTGGATCCCACCGAATGGGCGTGAATGACAGTTTCGAACTGTTTTTCCGACAATGTCTAAGATGTCAAATAGACGCTTCGACATCATACTCACTTCATCCACGATGAGTGTGCGCGTTTTTCGCCAGTCTTTCTTCTTGAAGAAGTTCTTATCGACGCGATGAACAATTCGATCAATGTCTCCATTTGCGAGTCCAATTCCAGCCCATGAGTGGATCGTTTTCGCTTTACAATCCAACATCACTGCTGCACATCCTGTAAGCGCGCATACTTGGATATTATGTTCGCGTTGGTTTGCATATTTGTAAATCTCTCGAATCAGCGCAGACTTACCTGTCCCACCAGGGCCGGTAATGAATACATTTTGGCCCGATTTGTATTTCTCGAATGCGAGTTTCTGTTCTGGTGACATATGTTCTTGAAATGAATCATTGGAATCGGATATTGGCTCGGGTAATGATGCGGGTGCGGGTGCATGTTCGGGTCCAGATCTAGGCGCAATCATTGGAACTGGCGTAGAAATTGGCTCTTCAGAAAGCTTCTTCACAACCGTTGTATACTTGCGAATATCGTGTGATAATGTTGACTTCATCTGATCGTTCAGTTGAAGATTATAAAACACGGTAAATAGATTTCAATTTAACCACTATTTAATTGCTTTATATGTCGCATAATGAGTGTTTTCTTTTCGCCGATTGTAATATAGAAATATTTTAGTTGTTCATATATGAACGAATTTACAACATCCTATTCTTCGCCACAAACATTATACACGAATTTCAGTGACGGTATGACAACTACAACGAATAATTATAGCACAAATGTATCAACATCTACCGGTGCGTCAAATGACCATTTAGAACGCGTCAAAAAATCACAATTCATACTCGAAAAATACCCGGATCGTGTTCCTCTGATCATACAACCATCTAAGAATGATCGGGACATATATCCTATTGACAAGTCAAAGTATATCACGCCGAGAGATTTAACGTTACTTCAACTGCAGCAGATCGTGCGCAAACGAGTTCGCTTTCCACCTGAGAAGGCATTGTTCATGTTTATCAATAACAAAATATATCCAATCACATCACTTATTGGACCGGTTTATGATAGCAACAAAGACTCTGATGGGTTTTTATATATCACATACTGCCAAGAAAATACATTCGGTGCATGACGTGTATGTTTGTTATACGATAGTAGTAACATATATAGACACAAAAGTATATATCCATACAATCTATATATGTTATCATTTCTTTCTCAGATAAAGAGTTCAATACGTAATAAGATATCACATATAAAGCTTAGAAACCGGTCAACCAAATATCAAGTAATATTAATGGGATCAGATACATCAAATATAGACAACAATGAAACAGACTCATCTCTATCCTCCTCATCTGGACCAAATAATGATAGTGTAAGCGATACATCTCCTCGTTCACCACCTATCTCTCATACCCCTCCACCGATAAGTCCAACAAAAACACAATGTTTGTTTGGAAAAAATATTGATACTAAGCTTATAAAAAATGATTATGAGTTACAAAGCTTACTTCTCAAGATGAAACATCGTTGTATCGATATCGAAGATATAAGATTAGAAACACGTATCGAAGAAGCAATCGAAAACATACCAAACGCATCAGATATTTTTAAAATCAAAATGCGGATCATATACATTATTATCGCGTTAGATTGCTATTCCGAAATTTTCGAGGAAAAAAAGAATTATCGTGCAGTTAATAGTCGCCATTACTTAGGCGTATTTCGATACAATGACTATATTATCAGAATCGATGACACGCCATATAGTTTTATCAACGAATCAACAGTATTATCTGCTTTGTCTAATTCGAAACCAGATCATATTGTGTTGCCTTTTTTGACGTATACGAATATAAAAAGAGATACAAGAAATAATGTGTGTGAATGTAGCGCGAATGCGAACTGTTATTGTAGATACGTTGATGATGCAGATCACCACGAGAAAATAAATGCAATGTCTCATGAGGGTAAACATTATTATAACATACTACGTAAAAGCGCGTTGTCATTCAGTATACAACATTACGCAAAAAATACGGAACAGTTATATAATTGGGTGAAGGATAATATTGGAAACAGCGTCTATAATCAATTCTCGAAAATACAGTATTATTTTTTTGTTGACTTATTTTTGAAATGTGCAAATGTAATCCGTGATCTTCATGCTGTAAATGTAGTTCATGGAGATATCAAGCCAGATAACATTCTTATTCGAGAACATGATAATTTCAACTTGTATCATTCTACGAAATATAAGAATTTCAATGTGTATCTGATTGACTTTGGATTATCCGGTATTAAAAATGACGGATATGGAACAGGTGGAACGGTGCCTTATTGTCATCCTGAGTTTAAAAATATTCGAGATACCAACAAATCCGGTAAATACAACTGGAAAAAGCAACAGTTGAAACATGACGTATGGTCATTAGGTATTATCTTTATTACGCTGTATATTTACCGTGATTTTTACAACTATTATTACAAGTATCCTGATTATTTTTTTACAAAGGATGGGTATGTATCATCCCTTATTTTGGATGTGATAACTGAAAGTAAACTGCATGACTTGTTTACAAAGATGCTGTCAAATGAATCTATCTCGATCAACGAAGTATGCGTGTTGTTAGAAGAAATGGCGAAAACATAGAGATTATAATGGCGAAGCAATAGTTACTTCTTTTTGACTGGATGTATATTCTGCCACAGGAACAGACGCTAATACTGTAGTATTTGTTTCAACGATAGAATTACTAGCAGCGACCGCAGAAGATGTATCGTTCATAACAGTAGCTGCTGATGCTGTGACAGCAGGAAGCGCAGGGGTTGCTGCTGGCACCGCCGTAGCTAGAGAAGCAGTTACATCAGTAACAACGACACCCCCTGATACTTCTATTGGCTTTTTCACACTTTCAGACATTGCATTCATAATACTATATGGATTGCTACTATTCCCGCGTAGTGATTTGGGTAAATATTGGTCTTCTATCGATGGGGTATATTCTTGTGCTACTTTTTGAGGCGGAGTGGCTGCTGGTTTAGTATTTGAATTCGTTTCCATAGTATTCGCGCGGTTCACCGGTTTACGTATAAACTCTTCTTGTTTTCCAATAACACGTTTTTCTAGCGTATCGCGTTTTGTATTCATATGTTGAAGAGTGCTCATCACGATCTGCGGTGCAATAGAAAGCGTATTCATGTATGTTCTATATTTAAAGGAGCATATGCTCGTTTCAGATCCAGCGAATTTAATACTATACCACCAATAGGCAGGAATAAATATCGCCATTCCCTGATACAAGTCTACTTCAAGGGTTTTAATTTTATCAAAGTCGTCCTGATATTCAGGTTGCACCTTCCATGGGTTTACGGGAGAACGAAATTCGAAGATATCATAGTCATTAATAGGGTGTAAATATCGAATATCTTTTGGAGGAATCAACATAATCCGAGCGCTTCCCTGCGTTACAAGAAAATAGTTCCTATAATTCACATCATAACGTAGCGGTGTTATCGTATTGGTAGATGCCATTAATATATCATACGTGCACTTTGATACCATATATGGCCGAAGAAAGTCGTCGTTCAACTGAAACGTCTTGATCAAACCGGTTTCTTCAATGAAATCAGAATTGTTTTCACTTATATATTTCATTTCCGTATCGCTTTTCAGCACTTCATGCGCAATCTTTAATGCGACAGGAATATATAATACGAACTCATTTTCACTTCCTTTCTTCGTGTCTTCCGATGTCGACGTTGAATTCGAGATGGGTGTCTTGGTTACATCGCGAATATTAATATCAAATGCGCGATAACTTGTATGAATCGCCTGGTATGACAATTGTGTTAGTAAATTCTCATTGTAATATTCAAATGTAGTTGGTTGTCTTATATCACATACTTCTTCTAAACGTTGTTTTGATGGTTGATCGATCTCGTAAACTTCTAAATCGTTGCTTCGTTTCAGATGAAATTGTATATGCAAGTATAAAAATAGAACAATACAGAATACTAAAATAGACACTATTAACATTGTAAATATGAATACTATTACATATTCATATTTATACTTCTTTCTTTTTACGAACATTTCGAAATTACTGAATCTCGTTGATAATCAATGAGACAGGATCTTTTGGAAAATGTGGTCCTGAATATTGTTCATCTTGATCATTTGGGTCCACTGTACGAAACACCTCATCTTCGGAATGAGGGGCGTCATGAGTTTCATTCGAGGCGTTCACGGTAGGTTGATTCTCGATAACTGCCTGTGAATTATCCGACGATTCCTGGGTTGTCGTCTCGGATTCTGGTTTTACATCATCCTCCGAAGATTTCACTGGTGACTGTTCCTCTTGAACGGGTTTAGATAATACAATTTCAGTCATTTCCGGTTCATACAATCCATCACTATCTAGACCGTTGTCTTGGAATACAGGTTGTTTGGTCATATTATTCTGATTCATCAAGCGAAGCAACATCGTATTCATCTCATTCATCATTTGCTGTTGCGAATGAATAAGAGACCGAAGTTCTTGGTTCTCCTTGACAACCGGCTCGATTTTCATTATCACCTCCGAGAGATTCGTCTCGTTTACAATCTTATTCACAATACCTTCCACGAACTCGCGACTATTTGTAAGATCATTCATAACAACATCCATGAGAAGTTCCTCTTCTTCTTCTTCTGCATCTTCGTCCACAGCTTCATCTACATCTTCTTCTCTGTGAAAATTGTTGATTTTGCGACTACTTTCAGTCGAAGCAATCTTTGGTGCCTTTTCGTCAGTATTACTAGATGTGTTTGATAGTCCTGATTTCACCTTTGCTTTCACATCGCTCAACTGATGAGCAAGCTCAGTAAGAATCTGGTTATGCTCTTCCAATTTTGCATCATGCGACTTAAGAATAACAATTGGTGGGGGTATCACTCCAGTATCGGAAATCATACTAACAAACGGTTTAACTTGGATAGTCGTATCATTCGAGGATCCCATCGATCTTTGCACACTTCCATTTTGCACCCCCGTTTTGTAATTGGGGTTTTTTCTTGGAACACCTCTTTCATAAATAAACTCTGGTTCAGTTGATGATGACATGGATAGAGGCCCTCTTTGATCATATACGTTTGTTTGTGGATTGGCAAGCTCCATCTGTTTTGCAATTTCGATTTTTTGTTTCAAAATTTGGGTTTGAATTTCGTTTTGCTTGTGTAACATGTTTAATCTCTCGGGTGGGAGAGTGCTTCCTTGTGTTTGTATTAATTTGGTGCGTTCTATTAATTGTTGTTTGATAAGTTCGATATTTTCATAAATATTCATTGGCTGAGGAGGAAATCCATTTCCTGGAGCATGTTGAGGATATGATTGTATGAACTTCGGCGGTTCATTTGAAAAAGAAACTCCAGGCACCACAGACGGTGGCACTCTATTATTATACATTGTCTGGGGGGTCTGCCCGTTTCCCGACATAGGTTGTGCAGTTGACGCTCTACGCTTTCTTGCTGCTGATAATGCCGCACTACCACTCATTTTAATACGTGAAACCGATTATTTATGTCCAGAAGATTATAACATGTAATAACACATTAATTCTATATTATTTTCGCATTTTCATTGGTATCGGATCGTAGCTTTGATAATTCAATAATTTAAAATCGTTAAATGTATAATCACTGATATCTTCTCTCAGAACGGAGATTTCAACCCGCGCAAATGGAAATGGACGACGCAATAATTGCGGTTTCAACGCTTCTACATGATCATCGTAAATATGCGCGTTTCCTAAATAATATACGAATTCATGTGGAACTAGTCCACAATGTTTCGCGAGGAGGTGTGTCAAAAAACTATAAGAAGCAATATTGAACGGAACGCCTAAACCTACATCACCGCTTCGCTGGTATAATGCGCATGATAAACGATTATTCCGATCTACGTTGAATTGACAAAGAACGTGACATGGTGGAAGCGCCATTTCGTCGAGTTGACATGGATTCCATGCAGACATGACCAACCTGCGTGAATATCTCTCGACAGGGTCTTTCAGAGACTTAATAATGTAGGCCAGTTGATCGATACCCTTTCCAGTATAATCAGTCTCAGATGTTTCATACTTTGCGTTAAAATGCCGCCATTGGTGGCCATATACAGGACCAAGATCGCCTTCGGCGTAGTGTGTCAAACCGCGTGAATCTAGAAAATCACGTGACGCATTATCGTCCCAAATATGAACGCCTGCGTTTTGCAATAAATGGTTATCGGTTTTTCCTTGTATAAACCATAAAAGCTCTTTGAGACATGTCTTCCACGCCATTTGTTTTGTTGTAAGAACGGGAATAATGCCTTGTTCAATCGAAAATACCATTGCAGCGCCAAAAACAGATAATGTATTACCATTTCGACTTGTATGAGTCTGGTTTTGTTGCAAAATATCGTGAATAAGATTTAGGTATTGATACTCTTCGTGAGGGGGAATGAATGATGTCGATGCAGGCATTGGAACAAGCGCAGGAATAATAGTAGGCTGATTCCCTTCTGGAATAATTTTGGGTGACGCCGGTCTATCAGATGTTTCCGATGCATCGGTATCTGATGGATACTCTACTCTGTAATGCGGAATGCTATTGATACGTGCAAAATTACGAATCATATGAAATACAAGGTTTTTAGTTTATAATTTATACAAATAGAAGTATTTAATTCCATTCATCGTTACATAATATTAATTATTGATTTCACAAATAATATTATTCGCGTTATATATACTCAACAATGGAGGCATTCGAAGAAACTGTAAAAGAAGGTTCAAAACGTGGTAGTTCATTTGTTGACCATGTTTTCCGTTTAGACGAACAACAGCAAGGAGTATTGTTGAATATTGTGCAATATACCATCATTGGTTTCGTCCCAATTTTGATCATGTTATACTTAGTTCGGACATACGTCCCAGAGCCTGATGACCACAAAGCAACACTTATGATTTTAGTGGAAATCATCGGCCAAATTCTCTTTATGTTCGTGTTCATCTACTTTATCCATCGGGTGATTACATTTATTCCAACATACTCTGGATACAGATACAGCGAGTTCAACTTCACAACTACCATTTTAGGAATATTGATGATTCTTTTGAGTATTAAGACGAAGTTGGGCGAAAAGGTTCAGATCCTCGTCGAACGCGCGATCGAACTTCTCGGAGGCGAGACGAGTTACAATGGAACTGCTGGTGGCGCAAAGACTCCCGGACAGGGCGGAAATGCTGGCGGCGCAGTTCGTATCACCCAGCCGTTGTCTCAGCCTTACGCAGGTGGTGTTCCCGGTGGAATGGTCGGTGGAGGAATGGCACCCCCCAATCCGGTTCTAACATCCAACCGCACGGGAACCGCGGATTATGGTCTTTCACAAGCATCACAGCAGACCCAGCACTTTAACAGCACATATGCACAGAATGTCGGCGCAGGAATGCCCGGCGGTATGATGTCATTTGAGCCTATGGCGGCGAATGAGGTTATCGGGTCAAAGTTTTAATTACAATACTATAATCGTGCATTCTTATACATCACATTATCTTCGATGAAATTTTCGTCGATTCGTTCAACTTCAATAAAGTCATTTTCCGTCATGAACGACTTTATTTCCTCACTTGTAGGACTATTTAGATATTTGGAATGAACATTTTCAGGCAAATAGGTAGTATTTATAATCGCCTTTGGTTCTTCCATAATTACAAACTTTATATTTCGTAGAAGTTCGCCGCATCCTTTCAAAACATTCAATTCGAATCCTTGAACATCCATGCATAATAAATCAATACTAGATATATCATGTTCTTTTGCAAAATCCGATAATCGGATGACTTCAAACATACCTGACTGTATTTGCGTAGTTGCTGCATCGATCCTCTTAAAAAAAGAGGATGCTCCGTCATTATTATCAATATAGGAATAAAATGGCAATATCTCATTCTTTTCACCTAACGCCTTTGGGGTAAATGTTATCTTCGGATTACCTTCCAATTTTTCACTACAGCGTGAAAGTGTGAACGGATTACATTCAAACGAAAAAACGCGCGCATCCTTGAATGTATTTGACAACATCAAGCTTTCGTCTCCATATCGCGCACCAACTTCAACGACGGTTTGAACATCATGACCGATAATATGTTTCAAAAAACGCGGGTCCCAATAGTCACTCATGAATCCAATACTCTCTTTTTGGAGTATATAACATGAAGTCTTTATTACTTCTCAATGAAAATCTCTCGTTCGATGCTTTTCATAATCTTACGTTCACCAATCGGGTCATCCTTGATTTCGTGAAGGACGTTCTTTACCATCTTATGATGAAAATCCTGTAACCGGCTATTCGT
>JACCED010867465.1_pt1 | contig 10076 bp, 13 predicted proteins | sample 7455021 | NCBI WGS metagenome assembly JACCED01 (sample SAMN15323456, study PRJNA562643) | freshwater metagenome | isolation source: river surface water | place: USA:Blue River Watershed | collected 2017-08-19 | reverse complement strand
TGGACGCTATTAGTCGGCACACTGACGACGAGTATTCAGCCGTTTTAGCGTCGTTTTTCAGCAACGTTTTTTGCACAATAATTTCAGTTCTCCATTTTTTTCAGGGCGATAATCATGATGACTCCGGAAGCTGCAACGACGTTAATTGCCAACGCGGTTTATATCACCGGTTTGGTAGTGTGCGTGCTGATTGTGCCGAGTTTGATTGGTGGATTGATCGTGAGCATATTTCAAGCCGCGACACAAATTAACGAGCAGATGCTGAGCTTTTTACCGCGTTTGCTAATCACCCTCGGCATGTTGTTATTTGCCGGCAACTGGATTCTGCAAACCCTGAGCGATTTGTTTGTGCAAATTTTCCAGCAAGCCGGAACCTTAATTGGCTAACGCCAATGAATGCACATATGACCACGGCGCCTATTTTTGAACTCAGCCAATTGCTGCGCGATGCGCAAGCCTATTGGTGGCCGTTCTGCCGTTTGCTCGCACTGCTGAGCATGGCGCCGCTGTTTAATCACAAAAGTGTTTCCATTCGCGTGCGCGTGCTTCTGGCATTGGTACTGACGTTTGCTTTAGGAAAAATGTTACCCGTTCCACCGGAGATAGAACCTCTATCACTCAAAGGCATTATGACCACCTTCGAGCAAATTATTTTCGGAGTGATTTTAGGTTTGATGCTGCAACTGGTGTTTACCATTTTTATGCTGGTGGGCGAAGTCATTTCCGGGCAGATGGGCATGAGCATGGCGCGCTATAACGACCCTACTAACGGCGTTTCATCGTCATCGATTATTTACCAGTTGTATTTTATTTTGCTGGTGTTTTTATTTTTTTCTATCGATTGCCATTTATTAATCATCAGCGTCTTCTACCAAAGTTTTATCCACTGGCCGGTGGGCGGTGGTTTGCATTATCTCGGCATTGAGGCATTTTTACGCGGCATTGCCTGGACCTTTTCGGCCGCGGTATTAATCAGCCTGCCGATCGTATTTTGTATGGCGTTGGTACAATTTTGTTTCGGTTTATTAAACCGCATTTCACCGGCCATGAACCTCTTTTCACTCGGTTTTCCCATCACCATCCTGGTGGGCTTGCTGTGTATCTACCTGACCTTACCCAATATGCCACAGAGCTACCTGCACTTAACGCGCGAGCTGCTGGACACTATTGGCCTTGTGCTGCAAGGAGTCTGATAAATGGCCGACGACAGCAGCAGCCAGGAAAAAACGGAAGAGGCATCGGCCCAGAAACTCAAAAAGAGTAAAGACGAAGGGCAGGTCGCGCGCTCGAAAGATCTGGCGACCACTATATCGCTGTTGGCAACGCTATTGGTATTGAAATACAGCATAGGTTTTTACTCGGAAAGCCTGCGCGAGAGCTTTCGTCTTTCTTATGTAAATTTCCATGAAGCCACTATTCGTTTGGATGACCTGCAACTGTTACTAACAGAAAATATTATTCTGTTTATTAAAGTACTGCTGCCCTTGTTAATCACACCAATACTGGTTGTGAGCCTGTCATTGATGCCCGGCGGCTGGGTGTTTGCCAGCAAGAATTTTATGCCGCAATTTAGCCGCATGAATCCCATCAAAGGCTTGGGAAAGATTGTCTCTGCACAAAATTGGACCGAGTTATTAAAGTCCCTGCTCAAAGTCACCGTGCTGTTGCTGGCGGCTTGGTGGTTGGTGATTGAAGCCAGCTCCCATTTAATTGAATTGCAACGCAGCGATTTACCCGGCGCTATCGGCAATGCATTCAGTTTATTGTTTAACACCACCCTCGCCCTGTTGGTGGTATTTATTATTTTCTCATTTATTGACATTCCTTTGCAGCGCTTCTTCTTCCTCAAAAAAATGCGCATGAGTAAGCAGGAAGTGAAAGAAGAACACAAAAACCAGGAAGGCCGCCCGGAAGTCAAAGCCCGCATTAAACAATTACAGCGGCAAATGTTGCAGCGCCAGATTAATAAAGTGATCAAGGATGCCGATGTGGTTATCGTCAACCCGGAGCACTATGCCGTCGCCTTGAAATACGATTTGAAAAAAGCCAAGGCACCTTATGTGTTGGCCAAAGGCGTGGATGAACTCGCGCTCTACATGAAGAAACTCGCTGCCAGCAATAATTTGGAAGTGGTGGAAATGCCACCTTTGGCGCGTGCGATTTACCACACCACCCGTATTAACCAGCAAATTCCCGCTCCGCTTTACACAGCGGTCGCTCATGTACTGACGTATATTTTGCACCTGCGCGCCTATCGCCAGGGCCGCCGTAACAAACCCATTTTGCCAAGCAACCTTCCGATTCCGGCCAGCATGGCCAACAGGACTTAACCATGAATCCACTCCAACAATTCAGCTCCAATTTCCGCAGTGGCCGCATAGGAATTCCACTGCTGATTTTGTCGATACTGGCAATGATTATCCTGCCGCTGCCGCCGCTGCTGTTGGATATTTTATTTACCTTTAATATCGCCGTGGCGATTCTGGTATTGCTCACCAGTGTGTCAGCCAAAAGCCCGTTGGATTTTTCACTCTTCCCAACGGTCATTTTAATTACTACGTTAATGCGTTTGTGTTTAAACGTGGCGTCTACCCGCGTAGTGTTATTGGAAGGCCATGAAGGAACTGATGCCGCCGGTAAAGTGATTGAAGCTTTCGGTGAAGTCGTTATTGGCGGAAACTTTATTGTCGGCATGGTGGTGTTCATGATTTTGATGATTGTGAACTTTATTGTTATCACCAAAGGTGGCGAGCGTATTTCCGAAGTGACGGCGCGCTTTACCCTGGATGCATTGCCTGGCAAACAAATGGCGATTGATGCCGATTTAAATGCGGGTTTAATTTCGCAGGAAGATGCTAAAAAACGTCGCCAGGAAGTTGCCAAAGAAGCGGATTTTTACGGCGCTATGGATGGCGCATCCAAATTTGTGCGTGGCGATGCTATTGCCGGCATTTTAATTCTATTAATTAATTTGTTCGGTGGCTTTGCTATCGGAATGTTTATGTATGACCTGAGCGCCGCCCAGGCATTCCAGCAATTTGCATTGCTCGCAATTGGTGATGGCCTCGCCGCGCAAATTCCTGCGTTGCTGCTCTCTACGGCCGCCGCGATTATTGTTACCCGCATTAATGAAGCCTCTGAAATTACCGAGCAGGTTGAGAGCCAATTATTAGCGTCGCCAACAACACTTTACACAGTCGCAGGTATTTTATTTTTGCTCGGTGCAATTCCCGGCATGCCGCACCTGGCATTTTTTACTTTTGCAGGGCTCATTGGTTTTATTGCCTGGCGAATATCGCAGAGACCGGCGCCGGCCGATCCGCTTGAACAAGCCGAAGCCATTACCACGGCAATGGCGCAGGAACAAAATCAAAACCTCGCCTGGGATGATATTCCTGCGGTAGAAACCCTATCCATTTCCCTCGGCTATAAATTGGTAGGTTTGGTCAACCAAGCCGCTGGCGCGCCGCTTGCCCAGCGGGTGCGCGGCGTACGCCAAACCTTATCGGAAAGCCTGGGATTTTTGTTACCCGAAGTGCAAATTCGCGATAGCCTGCGTTTAAAAGCGGCGCAGTACAATATTTATATTAACGGCGAAAAAATTGACGGAGCCGAAATTCACGCCGACCGCATGATGGCAATTCCCTCGCCGGAACTCTACGGTGAGATAGATGGAATTTTAGGAACCGATCCCGCCTACCGCATGCCGGTGGTATGGATTCTTCCGGCCGAAAAATCGCGCGCTTTAAATTTGGGCTATCAGGTGATTGATTGCGCGAGCGTGATTGCCACCCATTTAAATAAAGTGATTCGCGCAAATTTGCCGGAAGTATTTAAACACGATGATGTGGATCACCTACTGCAACGTTTAACCCAGCAAGCACCGAAATTGGCTGATGCATTAAAACACCAGTTAAGCCTCACGCAACAACACCGTGTGTATCGCCAACTATTACTGGAAGAGGTCTCACTGCGCGATATCGTCAGCATCGCTACTGCGCTAGTGGAAGGCAGTGAAAGCACCAAAGATCCGGTATTACTATCTGCCGATGTGCGCTACGCACTGCGTCGCAACATTGTCACCAGCATTGCCGGGGAACGCAGCGAGCTTTCTGTGTTCGTATTGGATAATAATTTGGAGAATACGTTACTCAGCGCACTAAGTATCGCCAAACAAGCGGGACCAGTAAGTTTGGATAATATTCCCGTCGAACCCAACCTGCTCAACCAATTGCAAACCGCTATGCCGGTAGTCAAAGAAAAATTACGCAAGGAAGGTCACCCACCTATCCTTGCGGTAATGCCACAATTGCGTCCACTACTTGCGCGTTATGCGCGCGTGTTTAGTCCCGGTTTGCATGTGTTATCGCAAAATGAAATACCGGAAAAAGTCGGCGTTAATATTATGGGGAGTTTGGGGTAAACCGTAGGATTGTATGCTTTGTCACTTCAGCTACAGCAAGGCACGCTGTAGCAGTGACTAAAATGATGGAATCGCTAAAAACTATAAAAACTCCAACATAGTTACACCAACTATTTCACCCTTATCGTTACGAATAATATCAAACTCCTGACCACCCTTTTTAAATGCAGATTCACCTATTTTTGCAAAATTATTCCGCGTCAAATAATCCAGACTGTCATCAATCAGGTTGCAATTTAAACTTGTCGCCGTCGGTTTAACCCCATCCGCTGCACTATAGATAAAATGAGGGTTATTTTTGCAAAGCCTCGCCAAGTCCCTAATAGTATCCGGCGCTAAAATCCAATAGTCTAAACTGTAGGATTTATACTCTCTATGTTCAGAGAACGAAGCCGATGCAATGTACGCAACCGCTATCACACCAGTAATTAGCAAGCCCGAAATAATTTTTATCCACTTCACGTCATCTAGACTCCCTAAAACGATTCCCTATTTTTGCTGGTTTAATCTTGGTGAGAAAAAAAGGTAGTGGTACCGACATAGGACCACCAGACGCAGGAGGTATAGGAAATAAATAAGGGAAAGTGGAGTAATTTTTCATATCGCCAACTGCACCATATTTATCCCAAATCGATAGCGCAATTTTCTTACTGACTGGTTCACAGGTTTGTAAATGCATTCCATTCGGCTCAATAGCCCGGTAAAACCCAATTAAATTGGAGACAAGATCCTCTGCACTAAACCCGCTATTCGTAAATTTATTGAATGGAAACTCAGTTTGTAAAGATTCAAACGCATGTGAAACATTCATAAATATTGCAAGTGCTACTGTCTTCTTTTCTTCAATGCTGAGTCCACTTTTTATATAAAAATTTTTACTTACCCCTACTTTGAAATAGGGCCGTCCCATCATTTGCTTATAGGAAATCTTAAAGTAACCTTCAGACGCAGTTTCATTAGTGGCTTCATTTAATATCTGGTTCCAGAGACCTAAAGCCCCAGCAGGGTTTGCATGTCCCAAATCCACCCACCCGCACTTCCTGGTATAGATAAGGCCATATTTGCGTCCATTCGCTTCAGCACCGTCAACAATATCCGCTCTCGATGTCATACAACTTCCTTTGAAATGTCCATGATAGAAAAGGACTATATTGTGCCTGACATCCTCTCGCCTCCTTGGCAATTAGGTCACAATTTACTGTAACGGTGACGCAGTAAAGCACCTGGTACTATGCTGAAAAGCGCATTTTCTCTTCATTTGGTTCTCGTCCATTACGCAATGCTTCAACCATAGATGCGAAAGCCATTGGCGGGTGATCTAAACAAAATCCACCTTCAAAATAGCCGGTATCCTCACTGGTGCCAGACCATTTACAGGTTGCATCCAGATCAAACTGCGCTATTTCATTTCCTCGAACTTGTATCAGCATGTGCAAACGTTCTTCTGGCACAAAGGGCGACTCACTAATCACTTTAAGGCCAGACTCGGAAATATCCAGCGCATAACCAATTAACGAACCATTGCGGGAATTACTGATTTTTGCGTGCAACAGAGAACGAAATTGTTGACGATTTTGATGGCGCATAGCGATCAACTCCATGAAGGACGCCGGGACGGCGAGATAATTACAGATTGTGCAAGTTAGCGTTTATAGATTGCACCTGTGTGAAAGCTGCCTAAAGCACGATGAAATTGCAAAAAATATACCCTCAGCAATAGTTGTCGTGTCAATGCAGAAATAGGTATTAGCCATAACTGGCTAAGCAGTAATAGGGATAACCAGCCAAACCGCTGATTAATAAAGGGAAAAAATCTGGTTTATGAATCAAGCCGGAGAGTAATCGCCATTTTCAGTCTCGCCACGCTGCACACGCATCTTCTCGACCAATAAGGTGAATTCCGCTGACCGCTGCTCCAAAATGAAGCCGGCCTCAAAATATCCAGTTTTGGGGTTGCTGCCGGTCCACTTGCAGGTGACGTCCAGATCAAATTGCAACACTTCATCCTCTTTGACGCGCATACGCAGGCGCACCGGCAAACGCGCGCCCTGCGCGAAGGGCGTATCGCTCAACAGCTTAAGCCCATGCTCCGAAACATCGCCCACATAACCAATAAGTGCATTGGTTTTGGGATTGCTAACTTTCACCCGAAAAATAGAACGAAACTGCAAGCGGCTTTGGTGGCGCATAGCGATGTACCCGATTAAAAGTTGTACCAAAGCGGTAAAGCGACCAAAGTTAAGGGGAAATTAAGGGGCGTAAAGAAAAATACACCGAAAAAATAAGCCGGAGCCGATTTCAATCCACAAAGCGGCCCGCAAACTGGTATCTCATCCTTGTTGATAAATAGTCGAGTTGATAATTTCCATATAGCCGTTGGTAGTTTGCAACCGTGCAAAACCAAACTGCTCATACAGTCCGTGCGCATCGCGAGTGACTAAATTAAAACGCCTCAACCCCTGCAGATCGGCATGATTCAGTATTTCTGCTACAAGCCATTTACTCAGTCCTTTGCCGCGGTGGTCTTCTAGAATAAAAACATCTGCCAAATAGGCATAGGTAGCGTAGTCTGAGATCACTCGAGCAAAGCCAACCTGCTGGTTTCGCTCAGTAAAAACACCAAAACACAACGAATTTTCAATTGCTCGTTGCATGGTCGTTTGTGGTATCCCTTTCGCCCAATAGCTTGAGGCGATAAATTGATAGACCACTGAAAAATCCAGGTCATTTTTATTAGCACTAATTTTGTACCCTTTAATCATTTAATAATCCTTTTTGTTACTGGGCGAATGACCTACTTAGGCCACACCGGTAATTCACTGGCCTCATCGTATTCAGGGAAAATAATGATGTTAAAAACTTCACCCTCAAAAACCCAGGCCATTAATTGCAGGTCGTCGGCGTAGTAACTTTTGCCGTCTTGCTTGAAGTCTTCGTCCAGCTGGAACGATGGAAAAATATCTTCCAATTCTTCTTCGGTGATACCCACAATAGGTTTTGAATCCAGCAAAGCTGAGTCTGCAATGACAGTGATTGAACTTAAACGAAAGCTATCTTCTTGTTGAAATGAAAATTCCAACCCGTTTTCAAACTCCCAAATTTCTTCTTCGGCCAGATTTTCTTTATGCGCTGGCGCGCCCAGAAGGTTTTGCACCTCCGCGCGGGACATACCCAGTTTGATATTGTTGATTCCGACTTTCGGGATAATATTCATGGTTGATAATTCCTCAAATTGTAACGGCATCTGGCAGGTTATTGGCTACATCCTGATAACTGCGCGCACTCGTCAGTGCGGTGATAATAACAGGTAACGGCTCAGCAAAAATCTCTGGAAAGTTCGCTTCACCCGGTGTGACTATTGGAAAAGCCAACTTTTCGATGGGTGGGCAAAACTCAGCGCTGACACCGGTTTTGTTACCGCGCGCATCCACACGGTACCAGCCATAGTCTTCAAGGTATATAGCATTCAGTCCATGCAAACAAAATGGTGGGTTATCTGTAATAGTCAGTCGTTGATAGCACAGCGCCGCTGGAATTCCGTTCGCGCGCAAAAGCGCCGCAAGCAAATGGCTTTTTGCATAACAGTAGCCTGTTCCATGGGCAAGCACATCCGATGCTTTGCAAGTCACCGGGTTTAACTGGTAATCCCAACTGTGTTTGATTTCATCGCGCACGAACTCAAAGCATCGCTGCGCAATATCCATAGAGTTTGCAGCTCCACCTGCAAGCACTTGCGCTTTTTCTAATACGGCGGGCGTATCCCAATCTATGTATTCAGAAGATGCTAAAAACTTATCCATTTTTATTTGTTCCCCGTTGAACATAACAACATAAGCTATTAAAGATTAATATTTTTATATCGATCAATCGCAGCAAGGTATTCCTGTTCCGATAACGGCGCTTGGCGACAAGCTGATTTAAGTTTGTAGGGCTTTAGTTCCGTACAAATTAACTCGACAAGCTCCCACGGCTGGCTATCCTGTGCGCGCTTCTTTAAAGCAGCCTCATAAATAGCATTACCAAACTCTAAAATTTTCACCATACCTTCTTCATTTTTGATGGCGCTTATATACAGCAACTTATTATAAGTCGCGATAAAATCACCATAGGCAGGTATTGCGTGATTAATAGAATCGCAATAACCAATCAACCTGGTGTAATAATCCTGGCTTTCATTTTCGGCATATTTCATTGCCAGAAATATCCAAGAATCTTCAATGGATATGTTATTCATTAGCGCTTACCCACCGATAGCGATTTCGCGTACAAAATGATTCCAAATTGCAATACCAATGCAGTTAGTGCTGCAAGCAACAGCGCCGTAGAAAATCCAAAGCTACTGGTCGCAATTGCAACAATATAAAAAAACACCAGCATGCTGAGTAAACCCTGCTTCATCGATTTAAGCGATCTTATGGCATGGGCGGCCGAGTGATTGCGGTGTGAAAATAACGCAATGGTGGAGCCCGCAATGGGGAATGCAGCAAATATCCCGCTATACGTGGGGCCAAGCCAGGCCGCGAAATGTGTCACGCTGACAACTAATAACAAGGCAAACACCATGCGGCAAAGAATCTCACTTGTCGATGCAGCAGCCACAAGCTGCTGCTGACCCAAGCGGGGCGAAAAAATGATTTGCAACAAAAGTACACAAAGAGCCACGCATACCGAACCAACCAGCGGTAAGCTCAACTGACCAACGAAGAACGCCACCGCAAAATAAACAGTAATGGAAAATAACAGCGCCAAGGACCATTGATAGCGACCGCACAACCATGCATAACTAAAACAAAAGGTTGATAAGGCAATAATGCCACTCACTGTAGCCGCCGCCGTGGCGCTGGCAAAATCCTGGCCCTGCTCCCAATAAATAAACCACAGAATAGGTGCAGCGATAATTGGCAAGCCCGATAACAAACCGGCAACACCGGCGCCCCAAACTCTGCCCGAAACAGCAACCAGCGCAATAAAAAGCGGAACAAGAAATAGTTTCAATAACGTCACGTTTGTTTACCAAATATCCATTTTTTATTCATAGCAACCGGCCGTCAGTATTGCCCCGGATTGTTCGTAATTTACTGTCGCACGATTTATAGTCACATGATTTTTAATCACATGCTAAGCTATAAACTCGATCGGCAAGACCTGATTAGCCAGCAAATCACCCTATTATAAAGCCAATAAGCCGCGCACATGATTATGGAAACCTTTGATAAAGCCATTGTCGACTTGATAAACAGCCAGGCATTTTCACGAGGCTTATTCGAAATCAACGAACAGTTTTACTATTTAAAACAGGAAATGCATATCCGGGATTTGCTCATCCGGAGTTTAAATAAAACCCTCAATGACACGGTAGCCATTGCAGAATACCCAAGAGGCTATGTGCGGGCAAATGATAAATCTGCGCTTAACCTGAGCCGGCGGGATATTGGCCTATTTGCCCTTACCGAGGAAGGCTTTGATATAAAAGCACCCATTTATTCGGTAGAGATAAAATTTCACTATCCGTTGGATTTGTTTGCCAGGGAGCTGGATCAGCTTGGCCAGACCATTCACCACACTGAGGATTTGGAGAAACTTTGTTCGGACTGGAACCGGGAAATTTGTGATAACCAAACTAATTGCCTGGTGTTAATTATCTGCGAGCGGG
>JACCED010618056.1_pt1 | contig 10076 bp, 10 predicted proteins | sample 7455021 | NCBI WGS metagenome assembly JACCED01 (sample SAMN15323456, study PRJNA562643) | freshwater metagenome | isolation source: river surface water | place: USA:Blue River Watershed | collected 2017-08-19 | reverse complement strand
GATCCTCAGATTGGTGATGTCTGCCTGCTGTTGAGCAAACCTGAAGTTCATTTCATTCTTTAGCGCCACCAAATCGGACTTTTGGGCGACCTCACTCCATCCACTTGGTGGAACGTTCTCCATAAATGTTGTCGCCAAGGGTTCCCCCAAGATTTTCTGCAGTCCGAGGTGAAGCTCGAACCGGTCCGACTCGCTGAGTGCCATCATAAACCCTTTCGTAAGAACTGTGTTGCGGGAATGTGTGCTCCGTAATCTGTTTGTGTGCAAAAGATTGTGATTGTCGGCGCTTCACTCGCTGGAACTCGTGCCGCAGAAACGTTGCGTTCTGGAGGATTTACTGGCGAGATTGTGATGGTGGGCGCAGAAACGCACATGCCATATGACAGGCCACCGTTGTCGAAGAATTATCTCGCCGGTGATTGGGACGATGAACGCGTTGCTTTACGAAAGCCAGAAGCGCTCGCTGAATTGAATCTCACGTGGAAGTTGGGTGCAGCAGCACAATCTCTCGACACCACAACAAACACCGTGACATTGGAGTCTGGTGAAGAGATCACGTATGACGGACTCATCATCGCAACAGGTGGAGTAGTGCGGCGTTTGCCGAAACAACCGAACATTGCAGGCGTTCATGTGTTGCGCACCATTGATGATGCGTCTGCATTGCGCAACGAAATCAACGAAGGCACAAATGTTGTTGTGATTGGCGCCGGCTTTATTGGTTTAGAAGCCGCGGCAACAGCAAAGAAGCGCGGCGCCAATGTCACGGTATTAGAAGGCCTGGAAGCTCCACTTATTCGCGCAATGGGTGCAGAAATGGGCGCAGCCATTGGTGATGTGCACATTCGCAATGGTGTTGCTGTGAAGTGTGGTGTACAGGTGGCAGAGATTCGCGGCGAATCTAAAGTTACAAGCGTTGCACTCACCACTGGTGAAGACATTCCTGCAGACGTGGTGATTGTTGGCATTGGTGTTGCACCAGCAACTCAATGGTTAGAAACCTCGGGTCTCACTATTCGCGACGGTGTTGTGTGCGACGCGAATTTGTGTGCAGGACCATCAAATGTTTTTGCTGCTGGTGATGTATTGCGTTGGCCGAATGAATTGTTTGCAGATGTCGAAGCAGACATGCGTGTGGAACATTGGACAAACGCTGCAGAACAAGGTGCACACGCCGCAACAAATTTGTTGGCAACACTGAACAACACCGAGATGACTCCATATATTGCTGTGCCATTCTTCTGGAGCGATCAATTCGATGCACGCATTCAATGTTTGGGTCGCCCAAGCGGCTCAGCAAAAGTTGATGTAGTTGCAGGCAGTCCAGCAGAAGGCAAGTGGTGCGCTATTTACAGCGTCAACAATCGTCTCACCGCTGTGCTTGGTGTGTCACAACCAAAGTTGGTGATGCCAAGTCGCGCTTTGTTGTCTACACACACCACACGCGATGAAGCATTGGCGCACTTTGCACGCGTTACTGCGCCACCGCCAGCCACATGACACTTCCAGATCCAGATCGTCTTGGTGTGTGGCGAGCATTTCGCACCGCTCACGCCGCACTAGACAAAATGCTGTCGCACGCACTTGAAGAAGAGATGGACTTGCAATTGCCGTGGTACGAAGTGCTGGACGCACTCGCCACCAGTACGGACGAGGGAGCTTTCCGCTTTACCGACCTGGCAGAACGAGTAATGGCCAACCCTTCCAGCTTGTCGCGCCAGTTAGACAAGTTGGAAAAACGCAAACTCATTGCGCGCGAGAAGTCGGTCTTAGACGACGGCCGCGCCACTTTGATTGTTCTCACACCCAAAGGCCACGAGGTGTGGCGTGAGGCGAGCTTCATCTACTACCGCATCGTTCGTCACGCGTTCACCAACACCCTCACCGACACCGATGTGGTGGCGTTGAACCGTGTTTTTGGCAAGGTTCTCGAAGGGGAATAGGCCACCGTCTCTCGACTAGGAGACTGGGGCGTTCACAGGGCAGACTCGTAGTCACCCGGAACCAGAAAAGGAACCATCATGCAGAACGCAGTAATTGTTGACGCACTCCGCACACCACTTGGCAAGCGCAATGGCCGCTTGAAAGATTGGCACCCCGTTGACCTTGCAGGCTTCACATTGAAGTCACTTGTTGAGCGCAACAACATCGATCCACATCTCATTGAAGACGTCATCATGGGTTGCGTGATGCAGCTGGGCGAACAAAGCCTCAACGTTGGTCGCAACGCAGTTCTTGCAGCAGGTCTTCCAGAAACCATTCCTGGTACCACCATCGACCGTCAATGTGGTTCAAGCCAGCAGGCAGCACACTTCGCAGCGCAAGGTGTTATGGCTGGCGCGTACGACGTAGTTATTGCAGCAGGTGTTGAAGTGATGACTCGCGTACCTATGGGTTCTGCCATCGCAGATGGCAAATACGGTTTCCCATTCGGACCACAAGTGTCAGCACGTTACGCACCAGACGGTGGCTTGGTGCCACAGGGCATTAGTGCAGAAATGATTGCCGACAAGTGGGGCATTACTCGCGAAGACATGGACCGCTTTGGTGCACGCTCGCAAGCACTTGCAGCACAAGCAACCGCAGAGGGCCGTTTCGAACGCGAAATTCTTCCTGTCACAGACGTTGAAGGAAAGTTGATGACAACAGACGAAGGAATTCGTGAATCTCCATTCGAAAAGTTGCAGACACTGAAGCCAGCATTCCGTAGTGAAGAAGATGGTGGTCGCGTGACCGCTGGTAACTCCAGCCAAATCACAGACGGCGCATCAGCGGTTCTCATCATGAGTGAAGAGAAGTGCCGCGCACTTGGTCTCACACCACGCGCACGTTTCGTGAACTTTGGTCTCGCCGGCGACAACCCACAGTTGATGTTGACTGCACCAATTCCTGCAACACAAAAGGCATTGGCAAAAGCTGGTCTTTCAATGGGCGATATGGACATCACTGAAATCAACGAAGCATTTGCATCTGTTGTGTTGGCCTGGGAAAAGGAATTGCACCCAGACATGTCAAAGGTGAACCCAAATGGTGGAGCCATTGCATTGGGTCACCCACTTGGCGCAAGCGGCACACGTTTGCTCACCACATTGCTGCACGAACTCGAGCGCACCGGCGGTCGTTACGGCTTGCAGACAATGTGTGAAGGTGGCGGCATGGCAAATGCCACCATCATTGAACGCCTCGGCTAAATCGCTGTTGTGATCAGCATGTTCGCAATTTCATGGCCAGCATGGGGAACCATTGTTTGGTTTGCTGTTGCCGTGCTGATCTTTCGCATCACTTGGAAATTTGGCTTTGGCATGTTGAAGTCAATGACCACCAGCATGCCTCCACCACCGCCATCGGGCGAGATGCGAAAGATCAATGTTCGTTATCGCTGCAGTGTGTGTGGAGTGGAGTTGCGCGTGGTGATGGCACCAGACGAAGATCCGCCACCACCGAAGCACTGCCTTGAAGACATGGACATCATCGCCCCGCTCTACGAATAGTTGTTTATGGAAGATTCTCGAGATCGTCGAGATCTTTTGCACGACCACTGGCGCGTTTATTTGTCTTCAAATCCTCAAGGTTGATGACGGGAACTTTTTCGCCATTGACATTCACAATTTGTGATCGCGATAAGCACTGATCAAATTCAACACCGTCAATAGTTGTGAGAATTTCGATTCGTAATGGAGCAACACCCATTCGAATGATGCGATCCGGATTAGTGAACAAATCTGCCGACAGTTCCGGAGTTTCGAAACCAAATTCTTTTAGGCAGGCCACTAGTTTTTCGCCATTCGCAAGATGTTGGGCAACCCACACATCCATGTCGGCAGTGGCGCGCGGATAGCCATACATTGCAACGGCGAAACCGCCGATTAGTAGGTATTCAACGTTGTGGGCGTTGAGTAATTTCAAGAACTCGCTGAAGTCTTGAGGAAACTCGATCTGTTCCATAGTTGATCCTGCGCAGTTCCATCACATGTTGAAGTCGAGCTTGGGGTGTCTGCTGCGCCCAAAAATCACGGTCGGATTGGCTCGCAGATTTGTGCGAGGTGACAATTTCCAAAGACTTTTCCATGATGGCCTTCAGTCTACTGAGGGGCTGTTGATGGGTTTCCACAGAATGTGGATAACTCTGTTGGAAACGACATCGATGAAATTCGTGATATTGCACCCAGTGCAGGGTTTACGCCTGCGTTATTGATATTTGGTGGCTGTGTATAACCCGCCAAGTAGCGAGAACAGACCTACGGCCAGATACCAGTTACTGCGACCGCCAGGTACAAAACCTAAGTAGTAGAAGAAGATCACCAAGGTGCCAAAACCCAGCAAGCCAAACAAGAGATACAGCATCCACTGAGGGCTTGGCTGCTTGTACTGAGCAGCCGATGGTGGTGTGTAGCGAGTGCTGGCCTCTACAGAATCTGAGTTATTGCCCTGCATCTTCGCTGGATTCACGTGCCCGCCCTTGGGGGTAACGCGACCGCCTTTTTTCTTCTTAGTTGCCACGGGTCAAAGTGTAGAACGCCAATCATCAATTGGTTTCACAAATGGGCCCGAAACACGGCAGGCTAGAGAGATGGCACGGGTCCTCGTTATCGATAGTTACGACAGTTTTGTCTACAACATCGTGCAATATCTGGGAGAACTTGGTGCCGAGCCCATTGTGGTGCGAAACGATCAGCTCACAGCGGACGAAGCAGTCGCGCTGAAACCAGATGGCGTGTTGCTGTCACCCGGACCAGGACGACCAGAAGATGCCGGAATTATTTGCGACGCCATTCGTGCTTTTGCTGGCAACACGCCGGTGTTCGGTGTGTGTCTTGGACATCAAGCGATCGGCCATGTGTATGGCGGCAATGTTGTACGCGCACCACAGTTAATGCACGGCAAGACGTCTTTTATTACACACACCAACTCAGGCGTGTTCGAAGGAATTGCATCACCGGTGGAAGCAACGCGTTATCACTCACTTGTGATTGATAGAGACACCATGCCCAAAGAACTCATCATCACGGCCGAAACCAGCGACGGCATTGTGATGGGTGTGAAGCATAAAGACGTAGATGTTGAAGGCGTGCAGTTTCATCCAGAGAGCATTCTCACGGGTCATGGTCACGACATGTTGCGCAATTTCTTGCGCCGCTGCGCTAATTAGCCAGTAGTCGTTGCGGTTGCGGCGTCGCGACCCACAGTGAGAACAATCTTTGTTCCAGGAGTCACCATTGTTCCGGTAGTAGTACCTTGCGAAATCACTTTGCCAATGTTGGCGTTACCTGTTGAAAGATCCGCGTAATCAACCTCTGCACCAAGACCTAATGCCGTGAGCTTTGCGCGCGCATCTGCTTCGGTGAGTCCCTTCACGTTTGGCATGGCAACTGGTTGTGGACCAGATGACACATACAACGTGACGGCAGCACCTTTGTCAACAAGTTGACCAACCACGGGATCGGTTCGAATGACAAGACCCTTTGCAACGGTTGCACTTGGTTCTTCAGCAATGGTGACAACAAACTTGTACGGGTCTGCTTGCAAAAACGCTTGAGCAGTTGCAGTTGTTTGACCCACCACCACTGTTGGAATGGCAAGCTGACCAGAACCACCAGACAAGTTCACCGTAATAGTGCTTCCCTTTGGCTGTTGTGTTGCACCCTCTGGAGTTTGCACTGCAACTTGGCCAATTGCGTATGTCTTGTCGATGACGTCTGGTCCCTTTGCAAACTCAAAGCCAGCACCTTCAATTGCTGCTCGTGCTGCTTCTTCGGTGAGACCTTTCACGGCAGGAACTTGCACGCCGGCAACAGGGAACACCAAGGTGACCGTTTCGCCTGTTTTTGCAGTGTCTAAAGCAGCAGGAGACTGGTTTTGCACAACAACTGCTGCGTCACACACTGTTTCAGCTGGGTTTAGCGCAACAACAAACTGCGCTGCTTCAAGTTCTGCCTTTGCAACATCGCATGTCTTGCCTTTTACATCTGGAATGGTGACACCAGATGAACCACCCATGCCAACAATGAGGAAGATTACGCCGCCCAAGATGACAGCGGCCGCAACAACTGCGCCAATGATGTAGCCGCGCTTTGACGGTTCTTCATCGTCGTATTCAGGAAGTGTTTCAACAGGCGCCATGGTTGCAGGCATGACTTCTGTTTGTGGTGTGGGTGGCATGGCAACTGTTGCATTGGGGTCTAAGCCAATAGGTGCCATGACCGACGTTGCTTCGTCTTCACCAGCAGGCGCTAATGGAGCTTGATTTCGCAATGCTCGAAATTCATCACCTGCGAGAGTGGGTTTGCCGTCAATGAAGCGACGCAAATCGTTGCGCAATTTTTCTGCGCTTTCATAGCGGCGTTCTGCATTCTTTGTCATGCATTTAGCAACAATGGCGTCTAATTCAATGGAGATATCAGGGAGATGCTTCTTAAGTGGAGCAGGTCTTTCATTCACCTGCTTGTACGCAGTGGCAAGTGCCGAGTCACCACTAAACGGTGGTTGCCCAGCCAGCATTTCGTAGAGAACAATTCCTAACGAATACAAATCTGATCGAAGATCAAGACCTTCACCCTTTGCTTGTTCAGGTGAGAAGTATGTTGCGGTTCCCATGACGGCGCCGTCTTGCGTGAGACCCTCTTCGTGGCCCGCATCGAGAGCGCGTGCAATTCCAAAGTCCACCACTTTGATGGTTCCGTTTTCGCCTACCAACATGTTCGCGGGCTTAATGTCGCGGTGCACCACATTGTTGCGATGCGCATATGCCAGTGCTTCTGCAATAGACATGGCTGCTCCCGCTGCATTGCGCGGTTCAATTTTTCCGTGGCGGCGAATGAGTTCGGCCAAGGTGCGACCCTCTACGTATTCCATAGCCATGAAATAGGTGTTGCCGGTTTGACCCCAGTCGTACACGCTGACGATGTTGGGGTGATTCAGCCCGGCAACAGCTTGTGCCTCGCGGCGGAATCGCTCGACAAAGTTGGGATCAATGGCGTGCTCGGGGAAGAGGATCTTCAGGGCAACGTCACGGTCCAAGAGAAGGTCGTGCGCCAAATGAACCTCGGCCATGCCACCCCGGCCAATTCGGCGCACCAGCTGATAGCGATTGTTGATGACTTGGGGTTCATTCGACATAAGACTTCGTCAAGGCTACCCCTCCGCCCTTAGGGGGCTGGGGCAGGGCTTGCTGGAGTAGCTAATGCGGCATCCAACACTTGTTTAGCAATGGGGCCAGCAAGGCGACCGCCGGTACTTGCGCTGACTTCATCATTCACGCCTTTAATGAAGACGGCAATGGAATAACGAGGCGCTTCGGCAGGGGCAAACGCCGTTATCCAGGCGTGCGACCGTTGCTTCTCACCCTCTGGATTCAACTGAGCGGTTCCCGTCTTTGCAGCAACGGAGATTCCACCTCGCAACTGCAGACAACATGCGGCAGTTCCCGTTTTTGCAACACCAATCATGAGTTGCGTGAGGGTTGCTGCAGTAGTGGGAGCCATTGCGGTCTTCCACACCTCTGGATTTGTTTGTGAGATCACGGTTCCGGCACGAGTGAGAGTGCGATCTACAACATGAGGTTCCATCATGCGTCCACCATTGGCAACACTTGCTGAAATCATGGCCATATGCAATGGAGAGATCTGTACTTGTCCTTGACCAAAGCCGTGAATAGCCAATAGTGCAAGCGAGTCTGCAAAGTCTTTTGCTAAGCCACCGAATGTACTAGCGGCAGCCCCAGGTAGATCAAACGGAACGCGTTCTTCAAAACCAAAACGTGCAACACCGTTTGTCATTTGGTCTGCACCAATTTCTACGGCGAGTTGCGCAAATGGAATATTGCAACTGCGGCGGAATACTTCTGCCACATCGCCACCACACAGTTTCTTTCCATAGTTACGAATTGGTTTGGTGGTGTTGGGCGGAACCCAGGCACGTTCATTCTTGAATTTTCTGTCGAGTGTCAGAACACCCGTGTCAAAACCAATTGCTGTGGTCACCACTTTCATGGTGGAACCTGGCATGTAGCGCTCTTGATATGCGTTAGCAAGCATTGGTTTACGAGTGTCAGCTTGTTGCGCGTTGAGATATTCGTTTGCCGTGTTGCCGTTGTGTGATGCGGCGAAGTTTGGGTCGAACGACGGGTTCGAATACATAGCAACAACGGCGCCTGTGATGGGATTCATCACAACAACCGAACCTTCACGTGAACCTAGAGCCTTTTTTGCGGCTTCTTGAATACGGCTGTCAATTGTGGTGACCACTTTGCCGGTGGTGTCGTCTTTAGACAGAAGGTTTCCCGTTGCTTCAAGTAATTGCTTTGGCGTTTTGCCCACCAATACATCGTTCTGTGTGCGTTCAAGCTGAGTAGAGCCAAACCCCAGTGAGTAATAACCAGTGACGTGTGCATAGGTGTCGCCATAGGGATACACGCGCTGCAGATTGAATTTGTCATTCGGGTTTTGCTCTAAGTCAACAGGCTCGGTCATGGCGATGACTTTTCCATCTGCCGTCACAATCTCACCGCGTGGCTTGTCGAACTCACGCAATTTCACGCGGTTGTTGCGACCGTCGTTAACTAATCGATCACGACGCACCACTTGCCATGTGGTGAGTTGTACAAACAGCACCGCAAACAACGCAATGAGTGCAACGGTGAGGTGGCGAATACGTTGGTTCACGACGCAGCTCGCTTTAAACGCCAGGTGATGAATCGCTCGCGCGGGGAGGACGTGAATGGAATCTCGTGCAATGTGCGAGAGGTGTGGTCACTAACGCGAATGAGAATTGCCAGCAACACATAGTTGGCAACAAGAGAAGATCCGCCATAGCTCATAAACGGCAAGGTGACACCGGTAAGTGGAACCACTCGCAATACACCACCAATAATGATGAAGGTTTGCACCGCAGCAATTGTGGTGAGACCAGTGGCGAGCAGTTTCTCAAAATCGCTTTGTGCACGTAACGCAGTTCGCATTCCCGCACCTACCAACAAGATGAACGCACTCAGAATTGCTACTCCGCCTAATAGACCCAACTCTTCACCGATGGCCGCAAAAATAAAGTCGTTGTGGGCAGCGGGAATTGCTCCAGGAGAACCAAGCCCTAATCCGGTGCCTGTCATTCCGCCGTTGGCAAGTGCAAAGAGTGCCTGAATGGGTTGATATCCGCGGCCGGTGTATTGATCCCATGGGTTTAACCAGATATCAACGCGTGTTTGCACGTGTGAAAAGAGTTGATGCGCAATCACTGCACCGGCGGCAAATAACGCGAAGCCAAACACCAGGAAACTTGTGCGCTCTGTGGCAATCCACAACATCACCACAAACAAGGTGAAAAACAGAAGTGAAGAACCGAGATCTCGTTCTCCCACCATCACAACAACAGACACCACCCACGCCAACACAATGGGCGCTAAGTGACGGAAGTCTGGAAGTGCGATGCCAAATTTCTTTTCAGTGGAGACAATGAGATGTCCGCGTTCTGCCAGGTATGCAGCAAAAAAGATAGTGAGGAGAATCTTTGCGAACTCACCAGGCTGAAAATTGATGGGGCCAATACTCACCCAAATGCGTGCGCCACCACTGGTAAAGCCAACACCGGGCACCATTGGTAGCAACAGCAAGAAGAGACCAACTCCAAGTGATGTCCACTGCCAGCGTCGCAGGTCTGCTGGGCGGTCTAGCGCCAACAAGGTGACAGCGAATGCGCCAATACCAATGAGGCTCCATGTTGCTTGCAGTCCAGCCCAACGGTCTGACAGACGGGCAATCATCACATATCCCATGCCATGAAGAAATGCAGCCGTGGGAAGAAGTAACGGGTCTGCACCACGCGCCACAAGGCGAACCACCACATGTGCACCAAGGACTAAAGACAGAACAAATAACAAGAACGGCACAATGCGTGCTGGCATGGAGGCATTTTCGCCAAGTGATGCCAACACGAAAGACGCGGCAGTAATGACCGCCGAGAGAAGAACTAGACCTAATTCAGTACTTCGTCTCGCGCGCGCAACTTGGCTATCCACGCCGTTACCTACTTCGCAACAGTGGTGGAGGTGGTAGTTGTTGTGGCGGCGTCGACGATGGCGATTT
>JACCED010070533.1_pt1 | contig 10077 bp, 9 predicted proteins | sample 7455021 | NCBI WGS metagenome assembly JACCED01 (sample SAMN15323456, study PRJNA562643) | freshwater metagenome | isolation source: river surface water | place: USA:Blue River Watershed | collected 2017-08-19 | reverse complement strand
GCGTTTTGGCGGGCTGCGCGGCGTGATGGACGCCAGCGTTGAAGAGCTGGCCTCCGTCGAAGGTATTTCAAAACAACTCGCTGAAGACATTTACCGGCAGTTGCATTAAATTACGCAGGTTACCCGCCCCGTAAAAAAATAGATCACTGCATGCCATTCAACATCCCCATCCTGCTGACCTGGTTGCGTGTCGCGCTGATACCGCTGGTCGTGGGCGTCTTCTATCTGCCGGCAGGCTGGATGACCGAATACGAACGGGGACTGTCGGCGCCGATCATCTTCCTTGTCGCCGCGCTGACCGACTGGTTTGATGGCTATCTCGCGCGTCGTTGGAACCAAACCTCTTCATTTGGTGCGTTTCTCGATCCGGTCGCCGACAAGCTCATGGTCGCGGGAGCGCTACTGCTACTGGTCGAATTGGGCCGCACAACGGCGGTGATCGCTTTCATCATTATTGGCCGCGAAATCGCCATATCAGCCCTGCGCGAGTGGATGGCCCAGATTGGCGCATCCAAGTCCGTGGCGGTCAGCTCATTGGGTAAAGTCAAAACCATCGCCCAGATGATTGCAATCCCCATGCTGCTCTACAAAGCCCCCTTGTTCGGTGTCATAGACACACTGTATTTGGGCACAATACTGCTCTACATCGCAGCGATATTGACTCTGTGGTCCATGGTTTATTACCTGCGCCGTGCCTGGCCGCTGATAAAGGAGCGTCCTGAGCTTAATTAGCGGCCGGCTTGACAGAATGCCTCGATCCTTTATAATCCCGTTTCTGTTTTACGCGGGAGTAGCTCAGTTGGTAGAGCGCAACCTTGCCAAGGTTGAGGTCGAGAGTTCGAGACTCTTCTCCCGCTCCACGAATACAAAAGGGAAGCTTAAACCGCTTCCCTTTTTCATTAACGAAACCTGCTAGTCAGACTTGGCCAAGACCTTAGCAAAGTCCGGGCTTCGCGGGTACAATACGGCTCCCACGGCGGGGTAGCAAAGTGGTTATGCAGCGGCCTGCAAAGCCGTCTACGCCGGTTCGATCCCGACCCCCGCCTCCAAAACTCAAAAAAAGCGCTCCGGCGCTTTTTTTATTGGTTGCCTGACTTACAATACTGGTTCAGTCAGCAATCCCCCGCATCTCATGCGGCCCGAGTGGTGAAATTGGTAGACACAGCGGACTTAAAATCCGCCGCTTACGCGAGAGCGGGCGTATCGGTTCAAATCCGATCTCGGGCACCAATAAAAGCCTTTTCCGTCAACCACTTACAAGCGATCACTTTGCTTAAGGTGGTTTTTCTTTTTTGATAACGTTGATCAGTCGTTGATCACTTTAGTTTATGGCAGTATGCTTCTAGGGGGTGAAATAGGGGCGACTGATCAACGAAATCTCAGGAAATTCAACGCTTTTCAGAACATTGAGCGTGAGCTGTTTTGCTAGTGCTTACTGCGCCACTATCCCCATCACTTGATTTTCAAAGTTGCTTTTAATGCAGCATCCAATCAGAACGAATTTAAGCACCCTAGAAGCTGCTTTCTTGAAGCAAACTACACATCTAGTCATAAATTCAAGAACCAAGCTCTGAGACGCTCTACATGCCCCTGAAAAGCGAACACACAGTTCACATCCTTGAAGGTAAAGCGACGCTGTACAAGCGACAGCAGTCACCACTTTGGTATGTGCGCTTCAAAGTCTTGGGCAAATGGATCAAAGCATCAACGAAGACCGATGATCTGAACGAGGCTAAAGCCAACGCTGTTGACTTGATCATGAATGCTAGATTCAGGATCAAGAACGATTTGCCTCTGATCTCTAAGCGATTCGTTCAGGTCGCCAATCTTGCAATCAAGCGAATGGAAGACTTGGAGAAGATAGGCGAGTACAAAAAGACATATAAGACCTATGTACAAGCGATCAGGCGATATCTGATTCCCTTCTTCAAGAATCACAATGTGGATCGCATTGATCACGCATTGCTGCAAGAGTTCAACCGTTGGCGTATTCAAGAGATGAAGCGTCAGCCCAGTAAAAGCGTACTGAACAACCACAATTCAGCACTGAATCGTGTCTTTGAAGAGGCGATAGAGCGTGGCTACATGACGAAAGTGCAGGTGCCGCCGCTGAAGAACTATGGGAAAGATTCAGAGAGAAGGCCAGATATCACGATTGAAGACTATACGAAGCTCTATCGTGGGATGCGCAAGTGGGTCAAGAACGCTAGGCAAGGGCATGAGCAGCGTATGCGTCAGGTCTTGCGAGAGTATGTCTTGGTCATTGCCAATGTCGGCTTTCGTCCAGGCACTGAAGGCATGAATCTCAAGTGGCACAACATCTACTTCTTTGAGCAAGACGGTAAGCAGTACTTGGGTCTATGGGTAGATGGCAAGACGCAAGCGCATGAGATGACAGCAAAACATGCTGCTGTCCGATACTTAGACAGGCTGAGGTTATTGAACCCAAACTGGCAAGAGGGAGGCTTTCAAGAGTTTCTGAACAAGCGATTGGATGAATATGTGTTCAGAATTGATGGTAAGGATATGACCACGCAGTTTGGTCGTATGTTCAAGCGTCTTCTTGATCAGCTGGGCTTATTGATTGATCCACGAACGGGCAAAGAAAGAACGCTCTACAGCTTGCGTCACATGTACGCCACTCACATGCTGACGAAACGCCAGATGTCCATTGAAGAACTGGCAGAGCATATGGGAACGAGTGTCACGATGATTCAGAACCACTACAACCACATCTTATTGCGTAAAGTAGCAGGGCGTATTGCAGGCGATAGTGGATGGCGGAGGATGATTCCTTAACCTTCGTAGTACTCCAAAATATCTCTCAGTACTGCGTAATTGAACTTGTAGGATAGTGGAGTGTCATTTGGAAACTGACCTCTAGCAGCATTTTCAATGATCGCTTCATGAGATTTCAATGCTCTGCTCGCCAGCTTGTTCATGATGGTTTTTTCATAGAGAACTGTATCAATCGGCCGTTTCAAATTCTTTGCAGGCCTGAGTTCGTCGGCATATGCATCGCTGATCCTCGCTTCGGTTCCAAGCTGCCAAAGGTCTGTATCGGGGAATTCGGCTCTTAGCTGTACAAGAAATAACCCCTTCATCAATTTTTCTTCGTGAATGCGGTCGTTCACAACAGTGATTTTTGTCTGCAATGACCGCTGTGACTTTGAAGAGCTGAAGTTCTTCTTTTGAGCTGCAAGTAATTCCAACACTTGATCCACTGCAACGCTGTAGCTCAACGATATTGGAACGGCGATTAGTAGTTCGTCTTTGCTTTTCGTGGCTCCTGAAGCTTTCGCTGACTTCTTGTTCTTCGGGGAACAAATCTCCTCATTTATCAGTCTGGCTGTGGGTAATTGATCACGGCCAAATAGCTCTTTCCCATGAGTTTCCCACCACCGCCGAAACGAGATTTCTCGTATGTCGCCAACTTTATTAAATGTTTCAATAACGGCAACAAAATCTGGCGGCAACTTCTTTTCCATTGACACGGTGAGCTTGTCATTTATTTTCAATCTAGCAAGTTCGTAGCTTGGACTCATACGCAGAAACTCAAAAAATAGCCTGTAGACAGGGTATTTCTGGGTTGTGGCCGAAGTCGGCTGCAGAGCTTTAGCGGCGAAAGTGGGAGACATTTAGGTTGCAATCATCAAATAGGGGTAGGTGGCTTAACTGTGCCACATCTGGAGCCCACCTAGCCGAGTATCCGTCTCCATCAGCGAAACGAAAACATTCGGTTCTCGTAGGTTCTGATGTCCTATTAGGAGCGTAATATGAACAACGCACAAACCACCCTGAGCAATGAAATCGTCAACGGTAACGAAGCACCCATGCCTTCAATTAATGCAGGCGATAACGCAGTAATTAAGTACGAGGGCACGGAAAGCAAAGAATCTGTAGGCGAAAACCCAAGCTCAAATGCACTAGTGACTTCAGCGCAAGAGCAAGGAGCAGTATCTGACATCAAAAAAATTTCGCTTGAAGAAGCAATCATCGATAATGAGGTGATTAATCCAAAAACCGTTAACGAATACACTTTGCTGTTTAAGAAGGCTGAAGAGTTGTCAGCTCGGGAAATCTTAGCGATGTGTCGTATCGTCTACGAAGCAAATAAATCATTGAACTCAGCTGAATTCGCTGACTTCTGCCAGCGAATTGGTTATAAAGACACTAGTAGCGCAATTCGTAAACAGATCGTAATCGGTAAGCTTCAGCCTAGACTGGTCAAGCATGCGGAAGCATTGCCTGCGACATGGACTGGCATTTACAGCATCACTCAAATTCCAGCACAGGAATTTGAGATGTTGATGAACGCAAACCGTTCGTTCAAAGAAATGCCTAACTCAAAGATTCAGGAGTTGGTAAAGCAAACTCGTGACTTGAACCAAGTTGGTATATCGCCTGCAGTACTTACGGTAGATGAGAAAAAACGAAATATTCTTAAAGGAACAGTTGTGGCGAAGGTGTATTTTAGCAAACAACCTGATGATCTTGATTGGAAAGCGTTCGAGAAAGCGATGCGTGAGGTTGAAGCGAACCTTCCGCTCAACATTCAAATTACTGCAGACTTGCATGACCTTTATGTTGATCGTAAGCTCAAGCGATACGAAAAAATCAAAGCAAAGCAAGCTCCGAAAGTCTTCAAGCCTGAAACTTGGGATATGGGGTCGGATGTTGCAGGTATGAGAAACACACCACTATATCAAGAAGCACCTAACGATGCAGTGGAGTCTGCTGCCTAATTATGAAATTCGTAAAATTCAAGCCACCTTCGGGTGGCTTTTTTGTTCTTCAAGGAACAACTCAGATCATCTCTACAGCAGTTCGCATCATCTTGGGATTGAGATCAATGTATTTTTGTGTCACCGACAGATTTTTGTGACCAGCAAGCGCCATCAGGACCCTGACATGAATGCCTTTGTCAGCAAGATTCGTGATGAATCCACGACGACCTGAATGACTGGATGCGCCAACAATGCCAGCTGATCTGTAGAGATTGTGAAAGTGCTGAGCTAGAGTGTTTGGCGTGAATCCACGCTTGGGGTGTTTCTGCGTGGGGAAGAGAGCAACAGAAGTATCTGTGTAGTTCACAACAGCCAAATCCTTCAAGTTGTATCGTGTCATCAGATATTCTTTGAGAACGATCTGGAGTCGTTTGGGAATCAAGACAGTACGCCCTCTACTGCCTTTCGTCTGATCTGCTGAAAGATGCACTTCGTCTTTGATTTGCCCATCTCCAGTCAGTACATCTTTCACTCGTAGTTCTGCCGCCTCCTTGCACCTCATGCCTGCGAGATGTGTGGTGAGAACTAAAGCTTTGTTGCGAGTTGGGTGTTTGTGCTGATCGCAGTACTGCAAAACTTTCTTGAGTTCTTTCTCTGTAAGAACACGGGCTTGAGCCATCTTTTCCTCCTAAATCAAAGACTAGATAGCTATTTATGATCTAGCCGTTGATTGGAAAGGACAACCGAAAATCTCCAGCGATCAGAACCACGCATTCATGCGGGTTTTGAGAGAAACCAATACTTCCTTGCATTCCCTTTGTTTTTGTCTACCTGATAACAGATGCTCAAAAACGAGCTCATAGACAGACATTGATAGGTGATAGCAGTCAATTACATCAGCGATGGATGCCAAGCTCAGAACTGGATCTGATTAGTCTGATGATGATGTTCAAGTATTTGAAGAGAACTTACAGTTCTCTTAGTGCCTTCGCTGTTCATTCGCTAGCGCTCATTCACATCGCTCGGCACTGATTTGATAACAACTTGGTGTTGGAGCAGTTGATTTTGGAGTTCGTGTCTCTGTTAAGAGCCATAACCACCCTATCCGAGATGAGTGGTTAGATTTTTCTTTGTCCGTCGCCACGAGACAACCAGTTGGTCCTGTAATGGTCTGCATTTTTGCATTTGTCGTAGTGTGTACAGCTTGCACTAGTTACAGGGGTATTTTTGGTGACTAATAACTACTTGCTCTGGGCTCTGTTCCTGACCCAACCAACAACGATTTTTAAAGCATCTCTCAGGTGGAAATGATGCTATGACAAGCGTACTGCGTTACTAGATATTCCTGACTTACGCCAAGTTTTACCTTTACGATGTAGAAAATGTGACTAGCTAATGAGTGTCCATTTGAGGCATCCTTGCGAGGGTAGTTCTACAAAGCGTGTGCTGAACTCACACTATCTACCGTCACTGCATGGTTGAGAACGGACTTCAAGGCATTCTTCAGAGCGATGCTTGCTCAATATTCAGTGGCTGACACTAATATTTATGCCAAACCAAATAAATCCAGAAAAAAACCAACGATTTACGGCTTTGCAAGGCTAGGAATTCACCATTTCAGGCAATAAATTCAATACTCTTATTTCACATGGAGGAAATCATGAGTTCATTGAACAGCTTGAAATTCGTGTCTGCTAAGCGTCCAAGCCAAATTACTGAAATACAAGTACGACGCAACAAGATGAGTAATCGTATTTGGTCGCAGATTCGGCTAGCGACTGCACTTCAGAAAGGCGAAAACTACACAGAGAAACGATTTCGTACTATTCGTGACAAGCACACAGGCGAATCAAAGCAAGTGGAATTGAACAAGCGAGTGCGTCAGATGTGGTTTGTTGTTGAAAACGGCAAAGTCTGCTTGCAGGTCAAGTATGGCAGTCGTGTACTTGAATTTGCGAAGGGCAAGAATGCGATTGAAGTCAATTCAGCAGACGAACTGATCAACGCACTTACAACATTGAAAAAGGCTATTGAAGATGGTGAGCTTGATAGTCAGCTGAACTTGGCTGCTGATGCTGTCAAAGAACGATTTAAGAAATGATTCAACCTCTGATCAATGCATACAGGTTGTATTGATCAGACTACCTTGTACTTGATAAATACTTTGAAATCCTTTGATTTTTCAGAATTGGAGCTACAAAGTGCGTATCAACGAAATAGTTTGCGGAATTTCAGGTTTTCTAGCTACGATAAGAGTAAAGCGTGGGAAGTCGTCAACCACTGCGAAGACTATCGTTTTCGCCGATGGAATCAGTCAAGCAAGAGCGATGCTGTCAGAAATCTTTGATGACAGCAATGTGATCTCTGTAACTCGTATAAATGACGATAAGCTCAGTGAAACACGTCATTCACCACATCAACAGATCGTCAATCCAAGAATCTTTCCAAATCGCTACAAGCGTGACTTAGCGCAGAAATTATTACTTCAGCAATTGAAGCGTAATGCGATGATCATTAGACCAAATGCCGATGATCTTAAAGCTGCTCGTAGCGACTTTGAAGCAGAGCAGAAGCGTGTTGATCGTGAGTATGAGAAGTGGGTGGAGGACAAGCTGAAGTGGGCAGAGATTAGGCAGAAACGATTAAAGTTTGTGCGTAATCAATGACAGTCAAAGACGATTTTCCTATGGAAATTAAAGTAATAGCCTGATCTCATCTCGCAATTCATCCACAATTTTCCTTATTTCGGTTACGTGCGATCGACCATTTCTAACGAACGAAATATTCCAATTGCGGCCTGCCTCGTCATCGTCGTGCCAAGTTGCAAGGCCAACTTTTGGGCGAATATGTTCGCAAATTATATCGGGCAATTGATCCACTCGATTTTGGACTTCACGAGTTATTTGTTCGGCGGTCCATAATAACTTATTCATATTAAATAAAAAAACTAGGGTCGAATATTTGTGTCAAATGGAAAGGGACTATGAGGGTTTAGTGTTTTTCTAGTCTCAATTTTTTTCTCAATTACGCTATTTGTTTGCAACTCAATGTTTCCTTTGCAATTCGGGCAGATTTTCCAATCGGGCCCTATTTCACTTTGTTTCCATTCAGCTCTCTCTGCTGCCTTACCGCAAATGATGCAGCTTGTTAAATAATTAGAAGTTTCGTCTTTTAAAGAAAAATTTTTTGACTTGAAGTTAAAATTCTCTGCTGCACTAGCAGAAAAATTTTCAGAAGATTTCAATTCATGAATTTTAGAAGATTCATGGCCTTTGTTCTTTTTCGGATCTGAAATTGGTATTTGATAATTTAATCTATACATCTCTTCGATTTCATAGATCTTTTTGTCTAACTCTGTTTCATAGCGACTTATAATTTCGCTTACTTTGTTATTCTTTTCATCTTTCAAAATTAGAACTTCACTACTCTGCATATCTCGTTTTTTTTGCCTTTCAATAAAAATTGTCGAAGCAATTCCTCCAAGTAAAATCGATAAAATTAAGTTTCCTACTCCTCTAGTTATTGATGCGCCAAGTAATTCAAATCCTAGCCAAAGCGCAATCGATGTAACAAACCAGTACGCTTTTCCGTTCCGTTGTGGGAGACTTTTTTGAATTTTTGAATCATAAATTTGATTCATTTCTGCTATAGCTTGGTCCAACTTAAATTGGTAATTCTTACGAGTTCGCTCAAGTGCTTCATTTTTTTCTTTTAAATTCCGTTTTCGATTCAGAATTTCAAGTGATGCTGTCCTATCCACTCGCTTATAATGTTCAATTTCAATAATGGATCCTGCTATTTCCTTGATCACCGCAACAGCCTCCGCTGCAGTGCATTGGAAGAATTCTTTATTGTATTGAATACCTTTTAATGCTTTGTGAGCCAATTGCTCAACATCTCGTGGATTTGGAACGAATGCTTCATACTCGACAATCCAAGCAGCAGGTACCCCAGTGTGAGATAACTCTCGTGCCCTAAGTTCGGGATCTTTAAGTGTAAACCCGACTTTTACTCCAGTTGGAAAAGCCGTATTCGACATCACATAAACCCAGCCTCGAGTTTTCATATATTTTTCCCAATTGGGCGATGAGCTGTTTTCGTAGGTAATAGAAAAATTACTTTTCAGTTGTAAATCTTTAATCTATTGATAGGTTTTTTGACGAATATTTCTCACTAGTTTTGATAATAAAATTTACTCTTAAAATTTATCGAGGTTTATAACAAGGTTTTTAAAATGTGTACCAAAAAATAATTCGAAACAGTCCATGGTTTGAACTCAGCGCAAAAAATATAATTTGTTACTCACTCAAATAAGTAATGGATTGGAAATTCTCATTTCGCAGGCTCGGATAGTTCGTTCCAAACCCGATTGGTTGTCGTGGCTTTCGATTACAAGATTCAGGCTCTCGAGCGCCTTCTCAAATTCGCCAAGCTCTCGATAGAGATCACCGATATCTCTCCAATCTTTTTTTTCGCTTTCAAGATAAGCATCAAGTATTGCCTGAGTATTTTCGTGATGCTCCATTGATATTTCGTACTCTGGAATTGGCAGCGATCGATCATTGCAGAAATTCCTGAACGGTTCCCGATACTTATCGTTTTGATGCATCCTATATCGCTCTCTTGCCGCCAAGACCAATGCAACGCTGTACTCCTCTTTATTTCTAATGATCTCGTACATCTCAGAATCCCGAACGACGATTGCATCTGGTATCTTTTCAATGATTTCATCACCAAGCGGTTTCTGAACTATGACTTTTTTTGTGCGCTTAACTTCTTTATTTTTCGTAAAGATAAAAGATTTGATTTTATTAAAAAAGGACTTCGAATCAGACTTTATTGAATCGAGGATTGAATGATCAGCCTGCCTCAACAAGAAGGCGGGAATGTTGTACACCTCACTACCTTGCTCATCGGCTTCTATTTCTTGTATTTCTGGAGCCGTTAATAGCCCCATATCAATCGCTTCACTAAGACGATAGTACTTTTTACAATTGCATGCCCTGATCCCATAGCCATTGTCGAACAAGCTCCCCACTCGTCTACCATCACTCCATCGTTCCGTCGCAGTGAGATTGATGGAAATGTAGTTCAATACCTTGTATCTAGTGAGGCAGGTTCGGCACGCTATCTGCCTATAGCCACTTGTTCTTGTCATGAAAATGAAAGTAACTTATCCTCTATGTCGTGAAACGAATTATTTTAGTTTCTACAGACATATTTTCTAACGCCGAGCTAAGCGGCAGTTTTTAAGTTGCGGTTTTGTGGAATACTTTTGCGCAGCAAAACCACAAAACCGCGACTTAAAAACTGTCCAGCAACCGAAGGTTGCGATGCTTGAGCGACTTGT
>JACCED011743198.1_pt1 | contig 10079 bp, 8 predicted proteins | sample 7455021 | NCBI WGS metagenome assembly JACCED01 (sample SAMN15323456, study PRJNA562643) | freshwater metagenome | isolation source: river surface water | place: USA:Blue River Watershed | collected 2017-08-19 | reverse complement strand
CTTTATCCTTATCCTTATCTTGGTCTTTTTCTTTATTTTTATCTTTATCTTTGTTATTATAATAACAAATATATTCTTCATCAATTAAATTTAATATATTTTGTACATTTAATGATTTAATTTTATTAACAAATATCAATCTATTATCTTCAAAAGATTTGAATGTTTTAATCAATTTGATAAAATTACTAAATTTTTTATCTCGAATAATAATTTTTTTATCAATCAGAGCTTTAATAATTTTATCATGATCTAATTTATGGATTGATTCTTGATTATTATTTCCATTATCCACTGTTATATAATCTGTTTTATCAAATAATTTAACAATATTTTTTTCATAAAAATCACCAAATGTAAATATTAAACTTGATTCATTTTTATCATTAATACTAAATTTATTTTGTTCCAATAATAAACTTTTTTCATTAGTATAAACAAAGTTTTTTTCATTATTATCAATTAAATCTATATTATCAAGTTGACCATCCTTTTTACTCATCACTGATCTTATCATTTTATATACTAATATATATTATTGTAATATTTATAAATAAATAATTTAATTTATAAATACAAATACAAATTCAAATTATATAAAATAAAAAATTAACTACCTAAACGTAAAATATATTGGATATCACCTGCTCCATCTTTTTCAATATAAATTCCTTCGAAAAATTGTTTGTCACCCATGATATCAATTGGATGAATAATCGAATTAGGATTAGATTTAAGAGTTTTGCATGCATCATCTATATAATCATAAACATCTTTTGAATTTAAGGATTTAAGATCCAAATAAGATAGTACTTTTCCATTGTAAAATGTATGAATTATATCAAGTAATTCTTTAAGAGTATAAGATTTGTTTTTAAGTAATATTGTGTAATAATTTTCAGAAAAGCGATGAAAAGGCATTACCAAATATCTTATACATGATTCATCAGTATTTTCCTCAATTACCACTACTTTTCCTTCATTTTTAGTTAGATTTATTGATGAAACAGGATTAGAAATAACCCATGATTTATTTTCAACTAGATCAATTATTTCTTTAGGATAATCAGAAAAGTTTTTAGTACGATATTCAATCATATTCTATATTTATTATATAAATTATAATATTAAATTATTTAATCAACTTTTTAACTTATTCTAAATTATTTAATAATCTTAAAATAATTTGAGAATATCGGGGAGTGTAATCTATAATTAATTAGGATAAAAATTAAAATAATATTTTTTTATTAAATTAAGTTATTTATATAAATATTTGGAATTTCATAAAAACTATTTTTTTGTATACCAAGTTTATTCCTTAGGTCGTTTATTGTATATTTAAGTTCATTAAGTTCTTGTGCACTTCCGATTAAAATTAATTGTTTATTATCAAGTGCTAATACTGGCCAATATTTCCATTCTTCATTTATCATCATTCCACTAAATATATATCCAATATCTACAACCTTTTCTTTTTTTATTATTATTTTTTTATAACAATAAAACCATCGGAAAAAACAAGTTATTTTTGAAATAAAATTAAAATCCACACATGAATAACAACATCCTAGTAGACAACAACAGGATCCTCTCCAAGTATTAATTATCAAATTATCTGACTCTAATTCTATATATGAATATTTTTCAAAACAACTACATGTGTCATCAGATGAAGTTTTACCTAAAACTACATTTTTTATTTGTGAATCTTTAGGTTCGTTTGGAAATAATATATTTAATTCCATGATTTATAATATAATTAATTAATACTAAATATTTTCAATTTTTATTTAAGAATTCGGATATCCGATATTTCCATTTAAAAATATATTTATATATAGAATTATTTGTAACTAATATGAAAAATCTAAAAGACCAGATAGAATTTATCGATAAAAAGTTAATTACATTATTTGGATTCAAGGGGATAATAGATTATTCACATTCAATTAATATAACAGATGTGGAGACGATTAAAATAGATTTGGTAAAATTAAATGAATTAATTCCTGAATTTAGAAAGGTTTTCCATGCAAAAAATTTTAGTTTACATAAAACTGATTACAAAATCAAAACTGAAGTTCAAGCAGTGTGTTTGCTTAAGACGTGTTTAGAGGTTACTTCTATTCCATTTGACGTTTCTCTCAAAAAAAACAAACGTACATTACGTCTAATTACTAAAAATAATGTACTAGAAGATTATATTAATACTCTTAAAATGTCGGAAAACGGAATTTTAAAACAAAATCCTAATACAAATACAGAAATAAAATCTTGTATTGTTGGTGAAAAATTTAAGACTTATGAATTTAATTTTGACAATGCTGATTCAACTCCTATAGGCCTACCAATACCATTGATTGGTAAAACAATTAATAAAAAAACAGGTGAAACAACTGGTTTTTTCAATCCAGTATATTCATTAAAATCTGATATTCCACCTCCACATCCAAATACTATTGTAAGTCCTTGGATACCGGAAGACTCTGGTATTAAGCAACCAGAAAAATTTGAAACTTTAACCAAAGAATTATTAAATGAATCTATTAAATCTACTGAAGAATATATTTTTTCAACACAGATTAATAAGAGATTTATGATAAAAATGAGAAATATTAATAATCCAATGGTTGTGATTAATCTAAAACATTATGATTTACACGATAAAAACATTAAAAGTTGTACAGTTTCAATCAAATCCAAAGAATTAGAAGGCAAACCGATTCTTTCTCAAGAATTTATCAATAGTATTATATCTGATATCACATACGAATTATATATTGAAGCGCCAATTTATGAAGATAAATTTACCAATGGTCAAAATATAATTATATCTAATATTATCCTTTTAATTAAACATTTAATGTATCGTAGTGTTGAAATTAGATTACATAACATTGATAAAATCATTAATTATTTAGATATGTTAGAAATAGAATTTAATATATCACATGTCAAATTCTATGCTGTAACTGAAAACAAACTATTATCAAAAAATAAGATTATTCAACAAGAAATTGAACATAATGGTTTATTTAATAAATTAAACATTATTAATGGTATGACAGGTCTCTTATATTCTAAATATTTAAATAAACAAGAATATTTAAATAATGAAAATGGTTATATCAAAATACCAAAACAAAAATATTTAGATGATGAAATAGAAAAATCTGGTGCAAAAATATATAAAAGTTCCGATGAATTTTTTAGTGTCCCATCATTTCTTACTGGTTTAGAACTTGTAGAGTATGATGATAATTTATTTAAATCTGTAGAAAATGGGTATATAACAGGTAAATATGATTTTGTCACATGGAAAAAATCCATTGATATTCCTGTAGATTCTTTACCTTATTATAAAATTAATCAGTCTAATTGTTACTTGCATTGTTTTAATATTAATATTACTGGAAAACATGATACTATAAACGAAATTCTAATAGAAATTCCTGATTTTACTTTTTCAAGTATTTCTATTGGAAAGAATAATACAGGAAATTATTCAGATTCAGATATACAATTAGAATACATTGATATTTTTACACAAGATGCTATAAAAGGACCTATAAATAGTTTCAGACAGACCGTTCTTTGTCGTGATAGATTTACTAAAATTGATCTATTGGAAAATATTAAACACACTTTAACTTATGGAGGTGTAGGTAGTCTAAGACTTTTAATCAAATCATCTAGTTCCGAAAATCCAATCCAAAATAAAAATATTAAATTTAGTGCAAGATTTTATTCATGGAATAACACACATTTATACTTATTACAACAATTATTTATGAAAACTAGGGATTTTATAAATTTGAATATTCTAAAAACAGAAAAATAATAATATTATTTTTTTTGATTAATTAGATCATAAATTTGATCCAATTCATTTGAATTAAACTCTATTTTTTTATACCATTCACGTACAGTTTTATTCATTAATTTAGTTTCATCGATTTTTTTGTTAGGATGTTTTAAATTATAATACACCCCATCATTATTTTTATAAAATCTTAATATCACATTATCTTCAAATTCATAAGTTAATCCTGATTCTGTTTTAGTAAAAAATTTTAATTTACGATATTGATTTTCATCTTGAATTAACAATTTTTGTTTTGACATAGGATAATCCGGATCTTGAAAACCATTTACCCCAACATATATACCAGAATCTCCATCTATTACTCTGTCAAAAGTTAGTGATTGGTGTGTGACTTTGTTACCCATTAGAAATAATAATATATATTGTATATTATTATATAATATCAAATTTTTATAAAAATATATTTTGTTATAAAAAATTATAACAAAAGATTAAATAGATTTAATCCCGATATTGTAATTACTTAATATATAATATAGTCAAATCTTTAAGTTATTTTATTATTTATTTGTTAATATTTTCTTGAAAAATATAAGTGTTAGAACAATTTCTAGAAATGGTTATTGAATTATCAAAATTAGTCAGAGTATATAAAATTTTAGATTTGTGTCTAATTTTTACATAATTGTTTGTATAAATTACAAGACCATTTGACCATAAATCATTACTTCCTAAAATAGATCCTCCAATAAATAAAGATCCATCATAATACATTGTAATAGATTCAACATAACTACCATTAATACCAACTCCAATAGGCATCCATCTTATTCCATTCCATTCAGCTACCTTGTTTAGAGTATTATCATATTGAATACCATTTGTTAAACCTGAGAATGTTCCACCAGCAATAATTTTTTTATTAAACTTGTCATAAAATAATTTAAAACATTGAGCATCTAATCCAAAACCATCAGGAGTAGTCAATGGTATCCAACTTTGTGTTTGAATATTGTATTGGATGACATTATAAACTTCAGTTACAGTTCCAAAATTATTAATTATTCCTCCAAAAACTGGATTACCTGTAAATTCATCAATTGTAATAGTATTTATAATTTGTGTTAAAATATTTGATTCAGAATCAGTCAGTACTGTCCAGATATTTGTTTTAGTATCTAAAAAGGATACAGGTAAATCATTATATCCACCTATATATATTAAATCAGAAGAGGTTATAGCAGCAGCATATATTGATTTATCAATGAGAAAATCAGCTCCTAAATTAATCCAATTAGTACCATTCCATGAGGCTATACTTTGTAAAGGAGTTTGTGTAATTTCTGATTGAGTAAATGATCCAGCAGCAACAACTGTTCCATTTGATAAAGTACCAAGAAAAGCAACATTACTATTCAATCCACTATCTAATGTTTCCCAACTATATCCATTCCATTTAATAACACTTTTAGAAATTACATTTGTTAAAGCGGATCCATTAAAACTACCACCAACATACAAACTATTATCTGGACCAATACATAAAGATAAAACTTGCCCATTAATACCACCTTCCAAATTATGCCATGATGATCCATCCCACATTGCGACGTTATTACAAACAAGATTACCTATTTTATTAAAACTTCCAGCTATATACAATCTACCTAATTTATCAAACACCATGGCTTTTATTGCAACACCTTCTTTAAATTCAGATACATAATCTATTTCTTGTGTAAATTTTGTGTAAATTGATATATCATTGGTAAAATCTGATTTTTTAACAAAATTTGTAAAGAAACTTTTTCCTGTATAATAATTTCCTGAAAATGTATTTTCATCAGTAATTTCTTTAACTGTTAATTGTAATTGTTCACATTTATTTGAATTATTTTCACATGATTCAGTTGTTGATTTTTCAGAATCTACACACTTATCTGAATTTACACACTTATCTGAATTTACACACTTATCTGAATTTACACACTTATTGTATTTATCAGATTTATCAGATTTACTTGGCTTTTTGCTTTTTTTTAATTTTTTTTTATCATAGTTTTTTTTAGATTTATTTTTATTTATTTTTTTTTCTTTGTGTTTATTTTTTTTATCAAAAGATGATTTTGAAGATTTAGTTGATTTTTTATTATCAAATAAATCAATAAATGATTCTATAAGATTATCCATAATAAAATATACAAATATATAAAAACTTATCAAATAATAAATTTTTACCTCCAATTTTTTTAATTATATAAAAAATTTATTTACAAATGTTTTTTTAATTTTTCCAAAAGATCATAACCAAAATATTGGGTAACCAATTCTAAGAATTCAGTTTTTTTCTCTAATTTATCATAAAAATCTTGTGGTATTTTAAGTTTAAATCTGTCATCTGGGTTTTTAAAAGTAGCACCTCCACCATAATGTGGAATTTCGCTACTAAATGGTTCAATTTTAGTAATAAAAAATTTTTCAGTCAATATTTTATTTCTATAATCTTGATCTTTAATATATTTATCATAATTTATCAAAATTCCTTTTGGAATATATTTTTCAATATTTAAAAATTCTTTAATTATTTTACTAAGTACATTAACATAATTATCTAATGAATTAGTATCAATTATATTAATACCAAATCTTGAAATTATATTATTATAAACATCTCTAATAATAATAACATTAAATTCTTTGTAAGGACTAGTTAAATATTTTAATTTATCTTCATATAAAAAAACAGAATTACCATAGTTATGTAAATTATAAACAAATTCTTTGGTTCTATGATCATTATAATATGTAAGATCAATGTTATTTTCTTTTCCATAATGATATAATAAATCATTGGTAATACAATGTAACCCTGATCTTCTCATTCCCCAAAGATTAATAAAAACTTTATTAGATCCAGAGTAAAACCAATTATCGTACTTTTTTAAAAATATATTTGGTTTATTGTTTATTTGCCAATTAAAATTAATTAAATATGGATTAATATTTGTAAAATTTTCATAATAATATTTACAATTACAAAATAATTCTAATGGTAATTTTTTATATATTAAATTACTAATATTTTCAGTTATATACTTTTGATCATCAAAATTATTTATTGGTGAATTAATTTTTAATGATTTTGGATTAAAAAAATTAATTGTCTTCCTGCTAGATTTGATAAACATAAAATCTGTACTTAATTTTTCTTTGGTTTTACTGATATTATCTTCAACACTATTTGTTTCATTATTTAAAATTAGTATATCGTTATTATCAATATTTTGTAATAAATAATTAAAAAATTCAGAATTTTCATAAAGAACATTTGTCTCTGTATAACAAACATAATCGTAAGATAATAAATTTTTATAAATTGTATTAAATTTATATACAATTTTTGGTATGTTTTGATTGAAATTATCTTCAAACTCTTTAAAATCTGAAGAATTTGAGGAAAAAATTTCACAAGAATAACCTTTAGATTTTAATATCTCATATGATTTTGTATCAATACAAACACTATTTAATTTTCTTAAAAAATTACTTTTCTCTAATGATTTGTAACAATTAATTGTTTCAAATATATTTTCATAATTTGTTAATATTATAAAAACTGAAGTCATTATAAAATTTTTAAAGAAAAAAATAAATTATTTTATACAAATACAAAAAATATTACTAAATTTATATTACTAATTTATATATCCAATACCTAAATTAAAAAAATACATAGGAACTAAATTATCAGTATTTAAATTAATTTTTAAATAAATTGAATCAATTCTTTGCATATTTATACCAGAAACATGATCATAATCAATATCTCCTTTTAGATATGATTTGAAAGTTTTAATATCTTTTAATAATGGATCTAACATAATTAGATAAATTTTTATATTTTTGAATTCAATTACGACCCAATCTTCTCTTGTAAATTTAAATCCCCGATATCCATTTGGTATAATATCAATATCTAAAATTGATATTGAATCATCATTAATACGATTTTGATGATTATTTGGATGTTTACTATCAAAAATAAATCCAAGGACTTGATCGTATCCACACATATATCTTTCTTCTAATTTATAATTATAAGTATAATCAGAACTACAATTTTGAATATAAGAATTTGTCATATATGTATCAATACATAAATTTGTATAGTCTTTTGGATATAGACTTTTATATAGACTAGGTGTTATATATTTACCATAAATATATAATTTTACCTTAAATCTTTTGAATATATAGTTTAGAGGGTCCCAACTGAATTGTAAATTGTCTCTAAATTGAAGAAATTTTGTATTTGAAAACTTTATTAAATATTTGTTTAAATCTGGATTAAAATCATAATCTTCTAATAAACCACATATAATATCAGGAATAAAATTGTACAATTTAAATCTAGAATCTTGTGTCTGTGTAATTTTTGTATTCATCAATGTTCTATCTGCAAATTGTATATAACCTAAATAAAATTTTCTCATCATATTTATAAAATCAATTACATCAATTTGATCATCTGATTCAAATTCCATAAACATATTAGATATATTAAATGTATTACCAGATAACACATTAATAAAACTGTTTTCATTTAATTCATAACATTTGACATAATCTGATGGATCATTAGATGATGTATCTGGATATTCTATTTCTGATATATAATTTTGATATTCTAATTCTCTTAATAAATAAACTTGATTGTTATGAATTTCTTCTTGTAAAATATCATCTTGAACTTTTACAATATAATCTTTTCTATCTTTTTTATATACCCATGGACTGTTTTTTTCTTTACAATCAATTCGATTAGGTTTATTAATTTGACTATTAATTTTACCATATGCAATTGAAAACATTAATTCAGTTGTATGAGGCACTCTTTCAAAATTTGTTTGAGATGGTACCATATAATCATTTGACATTTCATTTATTAAATTAAAATCACCATTTATCAATTCACTATCTATATTTAGATCCATTTATTTGTAATAATTATAAGTATATATACTTATAATTATAATCCTTTTATTTATCAGAATTCATTTTTCCAATAATTTCAGCAAAACGTACAAATAAATTAAGAAAATCTAAATGTAGTTCAGAGGAACAACCTAAATGGTCTGGATCACCTTTCATATATCTATCAATTGATTTATGTGTATCGTATGCAACTAGACCACTAAATAATGGAATACCACCATACAAACTAATTAAATGTGTAAAATCAGAAAACATGTTATGGCCCATAAAAAGTTGTGTTCCAATACCAAGTAAACTAACTCCAACCATTCCAGTTAAAGCACTATAAAGACCAGATTTCCAAATTTCCAACTCTCCTTCTTTTTTAGACCATGCATATAAAACAGCACCACTAAACACACTTCCAGATGCAACAAATGCAGGCAAAACAGCGTGGGGATAAATAATAAAAAGTGGCATCATCATCAATCCATTTCCAACTAAAAATGAAGAATATCCTAATAATCTTTGGAACGAATTTTTTGTATAAAATATTTCAATTTGTTCAGATTTTCTATATAGATTATTAGTATTTTTTTGAATCAAAACATCTTTATGAACTTTATAATCAGAAAATCCAATGCCTAGAACACCAAATATACTCATAATAAAACCATCTAAAACAGGTACAAAAGTAGAAGCAAATTCTGGAAAAAACGTCGCTCCAATCATTGAAACTCCAATTGATCCAGTAATACCACCTCCAGTCCAAACGAATGTTCTAGTAATAAATTTACGTAAACCATAATTAGAATCAATTAATTGTTTGTTTGTTCGTGTATCTGAATTTATATATTTGATATTAGTTTGAATTTTTTCATTATCAATATTTATGATTTTTGAAGAGTTATTGGTTTTTCTATAATTGTAATTTGACAATGTTCTATTTATCTGAACAAATACTGGTTTTGAATAACAACTTATACGATTAAAGTTAATTTGTCTAAACATTTGATTTTACTTATTTTTAATAATAAGTATTATTTATATTAAATCTAAATCAATTTTTATAATTTGTAAATTAAAAAAATAATAAATAAAAATTATTTTCAAATATCTTCAGTATATCCAGAACATGATCTGAATCCTGGTGTTTTCCAAGGACTAATAATTACTTTAGGGGCCATCGGTACCTTTACATAATTATAATTTGAAATATGTGCAATATTTAATTTTTTAATTTTTTTAACTTTTTTAACATGTGTATACTGTTTAT
>JACCED010418226.1_pt1 | contig 10080 bp, 10 predicted proteins | sample 7455021 | NCBI WGS metagenome assembly JACCED01 (sample SAMN15323456, study PRJNA562643) | freshwater metagenome | isolation source: river surface water | place: USA:Blue River Watershed | collected 2017-08-19 | reverse complement strand
GCAGGTTTTAGGGCCCAAGCGTTTTCTTGAAAATTTTAAGTCTCTTAAAGAGCTATGCCCGATTCTATTTGATGCTGATGTTTTTGATGATGTTGGAGGCGAAGAGTTCATTGACTTCAACAGAGCAAGTGAGCGATTTGAAGAGGTTATAGCGAAATTGATGCAAGAAGTTTAAGCCTTTGAATGTCCAACAGGCTGTAGAAAACATCATGATTTTCAGACCACAAAACCGCCTCATGGGCGGTGTAGATATTTGCTGACGTTCCATTAAGAAGCGTGGGTCGTGAGCAATTTGAATACTCGACCTACGGATTTAAGAATCCGTAGGCTTCTGCCGCCGATGAAACCCGGCCACCAGATCAATTACGAACAGCCGGCATTCCAGCGCACCGTTCTTTAGCGGGAAGCGGCGGCGCGGTTTAAGGCCCAGGCCTTTAGTCAGTTCCAGATCGGCGGTGAATAGCGCTGCAGTCCAGTCGGTAAATTGTTGCTTGAGGGTACGACCCCATTCCGGGTATTCAGCTTGTAGCGTTTCCTGTTCGGAGAGGCGTACGCCGTAGGGCGGGTTGCAGACCAGCAGGCCGCTGGTGGCCGGTGCGCCACGGCCGACGAAGTCGCCTTGTTCCAGCGTGACATCCGCCAGTAGCCCGGTTTCTTCCAGATGGCGGCGCGTGGCCGCGATGGCGCCGGGATGGGCGTCGCTGGCAAACAGCGTTTGTGCTGGCAGGGCTTGGATTTGGGCACGGGCATCGGCGCGCAGCTTTGTCCACAGGCCACGGTCGGCGTCTGCCCAGCGTTCACAGGCAAAGCGGCGGTTCAGGCCGGGTGCGCGGTTCGCACGCATCCAGGCGGCTTCAATGACGATGGTGCCGCTGCCGCACATGGGGTCGAGAAAGTTTTCGTATTTGAGTTTGCCGTTTTCATCTCGGTCATTCCACCCAGCCAGGGCCACCAGGCCGGCGGCGAGGTTTTCTTTAAGCGGAGCTTGTCCGGCGGCGCCACGGTAGCCGCGCTGCCAGAGCGGGTCTCCGGAGCTGTCGATGTAAAGCGTGGCGCTGGTTTCGGTGAGAAACAGTTGAATGCGTTGGTCGGGGTGTTCGGTATTCACATTCGGGCGGCTGCCGCGGTCTGCGCGGAAGCGATCACAAATAGCATCCTTCACGCGCAGGGTGGCGAAGTCGAGGCTGCGCAGCGGCGACTTGACGGCGGTGGTGCCCACCTTGAAGCTCTGGCTGACGTCGAACCACTGGTGCCACGCGATCTTGCGCGCCATCTGGTAAAGATCCTCTTCCTTCTGATAGGCGCCTACAGCCAGGCGCACCAGAATGCGCGAGGCAAAGCGCGAGTGCAGGTTGGAGCGGTACAGGCTTTCCTGAGTGGCACGGGCGCGCACGCCGCCGCCCACTTGTTCCACTTGGGTCATGCCGAAGCGGGTGAGTTCGCTGGCCAGAAGTTCTTCGAGGCCGCGGGGGCAGGGGGCAAAGATGTGCATGAAATGCTTTCGTTAGAACGGCTTGAGAACAACCAGGAAGGTGATGACGGCCAGAATGAGCACCGGGATTTCGTTAAACCAACGGTACCAGACATGGCTGTGCGCATTGCGGCCAGCGGCAAACTGTCGGTACAGCGTACCGCAGTAGAAGTGATAGCCCAGCAGAAACACAACAAGCAGGGTTTTGGCATGAAGCCAGCCACCGCTGAAGCCATAGCCAAACCACAGCCACAGGCCGAGGACAACGGCACCCATGCCGATCGGGGTGACGAACTTGTAGAGTCGGCGTGCCATGCCGAGTAGGCGCTGGTATTCGGCAGATTGCGTATCTGGCACGGCCGCCAGATTGACGTAAATACGGGGCAGGTAGAAGAGGCCGGCGAACCAGCTGACGACCAGAATGATGTGAAAAGCTTTGATGGTTAGCATGAAGGCACCTGCAGCGTCGAAAGAAAGTCGTGCACCGTTGGGTAACGGAGTCGGATGCGCAGCTCTTTGAGCAGTCGTTGATTGTCGAGCCGGCGCGATTCTGACATGAACGAGTACAGCATGGGGGAAACCCGGGTTTTTAACAGGTCGCGGGGGAGTCGTTCCGGGCGGGGGAGCCCGGCGGCATCGGCCACGGCGTCAAACCAGTCGCCCATCCTGAGCTGGCTGTTGTCGCTGGTGTTGATGGTGCGTAGCGAGCGGCCGCGGGTCAGGCTGAGCCAGCTGATGCGCGCTAGGTCATCGGCATGAATATGATTGGTCCAGGTGTCGTCGGTCGCCTGTAGGGCCGGTGTGCCAGCTTTGAGGCGCTCAATCGGAAGGCGGTCGCCCGCATAGATGCCGGGCACCCGCAGGATCGACCCGGTATTGGGTCGGGTGTGCCCCGTATCTTGTTGGGCCAGGCCGGCGCTCAAGCCGGCGCGCACCCGGGTTCTGGTCCAGCGGCGCAGCGTGGCTTCGGCACCGATCCGACGTAGGCCGCGTGCCGTTTGGGCATTGAGCGGCCGGGTTTCCGCAACAAGCGTGCCTTCGCAGTCACCATAGACGCCGGTGGTGCCGATGAGCACCAGACGCCGTGGTAGACTGCGGCCACCATGCAGTGCCGCCAGAAAGCGCTCCAGACGGGCGTCTCGATGGCGATTTGCCGGGGTGGTGTCGGCCGGTGGTGCCAGGTAAATCACCTGGGTCGCCAGACCCTTCAGTCGCTGTAGGCTGAGGCGGTTATCCAGATCGGCGGCGACCGGTGTCGCGCCGAGCGCGCGCCAGGTTGCCCAGGTGCTGCTGTCGGGCGTATGGCGCAACAGCGCCCGCACGCGGTAACGTCCGCTGACCTTGGCAGCAATGCGGGCGGCAACATCGCCGCAACCGGCCAGCAGCAGTTTCGGCTGGCGAAACTGTCGCGGCAAGGCGCGCCGATGGCGTGCACGGAGCGGGGGCGTGTTCTGCATAACCGTATTGTACGGTTTGTACCTGCCTCAGGCTTGATAGAGACTTTGTTTGATCAGTGAACCGTAATACAGGATTGAATATGACGCACCAGGTGACGCTTAACCCTATTAATGCCAGTTTCCGCGCGGATGGCCATGAGACGGTGCTGGAAGCCGCGTTGCGCCACGATCTGCTGGTGCCGTATGGTTGCCGTACCGGTGGTTGTGGCGCTTGCCGCGCCAGAATTACGTCGGGGTCGGTAGATCACGGCAAGGCCAGTGAAACCACGTTGCCCCCGGCGGATCGCGAAGCCGGATTTGCCCTGCTGTGCTGCGCGGTACCGCAGACCGATGTGACGGTGGAAGTCAAAGATGTGCGTCGTGCCACCGATATTCCAGTGAAAACCTTGCCGAGCCGTATTGAAGGGTTGGACAAGCCGGCTGCCGATGTGGCCGTGCTGACGCTGCGCTTGCCGGCGACGGAAGTGTTCCAGTTCCATGCCGGTCAGTACATCGATATTCTGCTTAAGGACGGCAAGCGCCGTAGCTTCTCGATTGCCAACCCGCCGCATGATGCCGCGACGCTGGAGTTGCATGTGCGCCATGTGCCGGGTGGTCTGTTCACCGATCAGGTGTTCAGCACGATGAAGGTGCGCGATATTCTGCGTTTTAATGGCCCGCACGGCAGCTTCTATCTGCGTGAATCCAATAAGCCGATGATTCTGTTGGCCGGCGGCACTGGTTTTGCGCCGATCAAATCGATTGTGCAGGAAGCCCTGTATCTGGAGCTGGATCGCCCGATGCACATTTACTGGGGGGCGCGTGATCGTGCCGGCCTGTATCAGTATGAGGTCGCCGAAGCCTGGGCGGCGCAGCATCCGCATATCCGGTTTATTCCGGTGTTGTCTGAACCGGAAACCACACCGGGTTGGGTGGGTCGTGCCGGGCTGGTGCATGAGGCGGTGTTGCAGGATTTTCCGGATCTGTCGGCACACGAGGTGTATGCGTGTGGTGCTCCCGGCATGATTGCCGCAGCGCGTGCCGATTACATTGGCAAGGCGAACCTGCCGGATGACGCGTTCTTTGCGGATTCGTTCGAGTTTGCCGCGAACTAACCGGCAACGGCGTTGAATGCCCCGGGCCTGCAGTGACTGCAGGCCTTTTTTATTGCTGCTGTTGTTGTGTCTGGAGATAGCGCTCGACACAGTTTTTGCAGATACAGGCCTTCATCTGCATTTCAGCGGGGACCAGATCACGTAGCCCCTGCGGGATGCCGGTGCTGCAACACCAGCAGGGCGTGTCATCGTGTGCACCGCAGGCGTTGTTGCCGCTGCATAACGGGCATTGGGTTTCATCGATGGGGGTGCTCATCAGTGCGCCTTAGTGTGCTTGATCCCAATTGGGGCCAATGCCGATATCCACGACCAGTGGCACTTTGAGTTTTGCCACGTTGGTCATCAGTGGGCCGAGTGCTTCGCTGACGCGGGCACGTTCGTGGTCAGGTACCTGCAGGACGAGCTCATCGTGGACCTGCATGATCAGTTGGGTTTCCAGACCTTCGCTGCTCAGCCAGTGCTGCACCGCCAGCATGGCCAGCTTGATCAGATCAGCGGCCGTGCCCTGCATGGGGGCATTGATGGCGGCGCGTTCGGCACCTTGGCGGCGGCCCTGCTGGCCGGCCTTGAGGTCGGGTAGCCACAGGCGGCGACCAAAAACGGTTTCGACATAGCCGTTCTGGTGGGCGTTCTGACGGGTTTCTTCCATGTAGCGGGCAACGCCCGGGTAACGGTCCAAGTATCGGTCGATATTGGTTTGTGCCGCGCCACGTTCAATGCCCAGTTGTTTGGCCAGGCCAAAGGCGCTCATGCCGTAGATCAAGCCGAAGTTGATGGCTTTGGCGGCACGGCGTTGATCATCACCGACTTCCAGTGGCATGACGCCGAACACCTCGGCCGCGGTTGCCCGGTGAATGTCTTCGCCGTGAGCAAATGCATCGAGCAGTCCTTTGTCGGCAGACAGATGCGCCATGATACGCAGTTCGATCTGCGAGTAGTCGGCCGAGATGATGCTGTGCTGAGGCGGTGCAATGAAGGCTGTACGAATGCGCCGACCTTCCTGTGTGCGGACAGGAATGTTTTGCAGGTTGGGGTCGGAGCTGGCCAGGCGGCCAGTAACGGCGGTGGTCTGCGAGTAATGGGTATGGACGCGGCCGGTGGCCGGGTTGATACGCTGTGGCAGCTTGTCGCAGTAAGTGTTTTTGAGCTTGGCAATGCCCCGGTATTCGAGCAGCAGACGTGGCAGCGGGAAATCAAGCGCGAGCTCCGACAGGACTTCTTCATCGGTTGAGGGAGTGCCGGACGCGGTTTTCTTTTTGACGGGCAGCCCTTGTTGTGTGAACAGAATCTCAGCGAGCTGTTTGGGGGAATTCAGATTGAAGCTCTGGCCGGCCAGGGCATGGGCGTCGCTTTCCAGCGCCAGCATGCGTTCGCCCAGGGCGTGGCTCTGATCGGCGAGTTGCTGGTTGTCGATGAGGACACCGTTCTGCTCCATGGTGAACAGCACCTGTTGCACCGGCAGCTCCAGCTGGCGGTAGGTATGTTCCAGGCCCGGTTCGCTGGCCAGGCGTGGTAACAGGCGTTCGGCAATGCGCAGAGTGATATCGGCATCTTCGGCGGCATAGGCGGTGGCTTCGGCCACGGCGACCTGATCAAAACCGATCTGGTTGGCGCCTTTGCCGCAGATGGCTTCATAGGGAATGGTGCTCAGCCCGAGATGGCGGCGGGCCAGTGTGCCCAGCTCCAGGGCGCCAGGGCTGACTTGCCCGGCTTCCAGCACGTAAGCGGCGAGCAGGGTATCGTCAACAATGCCGGCCAGGTAGATGCCGTGGTTGGCAAAGACATGCTGGTCATATTTGGCATGCTGCAGAATTTTTTGCGGGATGCGGTCTTCCAGCCAGGGCTTGAGTTTGGCCAGCGTGGCAGCAAACGGGAGTTGCGTCGGGCTGTCCGGCCCGTTGTGTGCCAGCGGCAGGTAGGCGGCTTCGCCGGGGGCGACGGCAAAGGAGATGCCGACCAGACGCGCCTGCTGTTCATCCAGGCTGGTGGTTTCCGTATCGAGTGCTACGCGTGAGGCCTGTTGGATTTTTTCCAGCCAGCGCGCCAGCGTGGCGTCATCCAGAATGGTTTCGTAGGCGGCACGATGGCTGCCGTCATCGGTCAGTAAATCAGCTGTCGGGGTGATCGCTGTGGATTCATTTTCTGCGGTACTGGATTCGCCGCCCTGCTGTTCGATGGCTTTGAGCCAGGTTTTAAAACCGTTATGCCGGAAGATATCGCGCAGGGTTTCTGCATCTTCCGGTGTGGCGTCCAGTGCAGTGAGCGGCAAAGGCAGAGGGACATCGGTTTTGACGGTAGCCAGGGTGCGGCCCAGCGGCAGAAAACCCAGATGGGCACGCAGGTTTTCGCCGGCCACGCCTTTGACCTCGGCCGCATGGGCGATCACGCCATCCAGGTCGCCGTAGGTCTGCAGCCATTTGGCAGCAGTTTTTGGGCCGACCTTCTGAACGCCGGGGATGTTGTCGGCGGTATCGCCGACCAAGGCCAGGTAATCGGTGATGTGTGACGGTGCAACGCCAAACTTGGCTTCAACACCCGCGACATCCAGCCGTTCGTTGCTCATGGTGTTGACCAGGGTGGTCTGCGGGGTGACCAGTTGCGCCAGATCCTTGTCGCCGGTTGAAACCACTACGGAGAATCCGGCCGCTTCAGCCTGGCGGGCCAGGGTACCGATGACGTCATCGGCTTCGACACCGCTTTCCATGATCAGTGGCCAACCCAGTGCGCGGACGACGGCATGGATCGGTTCAATCTGCCGGGCCAGGTCTTCCGGCATGGGCGGGCGATGTGCCTTGTATTCGCTGTAGAGCGCATCGCGGAAGGTTGGGCCGCTGGCATCAAAAATACAGGCGCGGTATTCGGCCTTGAAGTCACTGCTCAGCCGCCGTAGCATGGAGATCATGCCGTACAGCGCCCCCGTTGGCTCGCCCGACTGATTGCGCAGATCAGGGAGTGCATGAAAGGCACGGTACAGGTAGGATGAACCATCAACGAGCAGTAGAGTGGGCATGACAGACCGGGAGGCAAATAGCGTGAGTGATAATTCTTCAGAGTCGGCGCGGCAGCAGGCGCCTTCTTTTCGGCCGTTCGAGCCGGAAAGTCTGGCTGATCGGGAGTCCTGGAGATTGTTCGGGATTATGGCAGAGTTCGTCGAAGCGACGGATCGTTTGGCCAATGTGCGGCCAGCCGTCACGATCTTTGGCAGCGCCCGGGTTAAGCCTGAGTCGCCGTATTACGAGCTGACGGAAACGATCGCCCGCAAATTGTCGGACACGGGGCTGGGCGTGATCTCCGGCGGCGGCCCCGGCGTGATGGAGGCTGCCAACCGGGGCGCTTTTGAGGGCAAAGGTCCGTCGGTCGGCCTGAATATCCAGTTGCCGCATGAACAGCGCCGTAATCCGTACCAGAACGTTTCTGTGGGCTTCAAGCATTTCTTTGCCCGCAAATACATGTTTGTGCGTTTTGCCATGGCCTATGTGGTGATGCCCGGCGGATTTGGCACGCTGGACGAATTGATGGAGGCGTTGACGCTGATCCAGACGGGTAAAAGTGCCCGCTTCCCGGTCATTCTGGTGGGCAGTGAATTCTGGTCCGGGCTGCTGGATTGGCTCCGGGAGCGCCTGGTTGCGGAGAACATGATTGATGCAGACGATATGAAGCTGATTCAGGTGATTGATGATCCGGATCAGGTGGTTGAGGCGATCTATCGTCATTACGAGACGCGGGGCTTTGCGCCATTGCCGGCAGAACGCGAGCTTTTGCTTAACCTGTAATAAAATCCGTTCATTACTCTGTCTGGATCCGGCATGTCTTTTCATTTCAATACGGCGGTATCAACCGCGCTTCGCACTGGTGTTGTGGCACTGGGCGTTTGTCTGGCTTACCCGGTGCTGGCCCAGACCTCGCCGAATATGCTGCCGCCGCAGGTGGTGACCAATGATCCGGCGTTGCTCAATGCCCAGGCAGAAGCCGAAGAAGATACCAGCGTGACGATTACGCCGGATGATCGCAGCACCTCGGTCCGTTCTTACGGGTCTGGTGGCCGCCCGTCTCGTGAAGTCGTTGATCCGCCGATTCTGCCGGCCTATTCCGAATCGCCGCCCGCCGATCCGCAGTCAGTGATTCCTGACGCTGATCCGGTGCGTGGTGACATGGTGCAGCCGCCTATGTGGACCGTCTGGAGCTGGTAATGCCGGGACATCACAACCGCCATCAGCGTCATGCCCCCTGGCAGGACGCGCATATTCCCGAGGAACTGCCACCGATCCGTCATGTAGGCGTTGGACATGGCGTGCAATGGATCTCCGAAGGCTGGTCGCTATTTTTACGCCGTCCGGGGTTGTGGCTGGTCACCGCCTTTTTGCAAACCTTGCTGATTCTGCTGGTTCTGCTGGTGCCGTTGTTGGGCCAGGTGGGAGCGCATCTGCTCATGCCGATTCTCTCGGCCGGGCTGATGGTGGTGGCGCATCGGGTGGACTATAACGAGCCGGTGGCGGTGGCAGATGCCTTTACCGGCTTCAAGGAACATGCGCCCGCCGTCGTGAACGTGGGTGTCTGGTACATGCTCGGCTGGATGTTGATTGTGGCGCTCGGCCTGCTGCTGGGTGGGGGCGCGGCACTGTCCGGCATGGCCGTCGGCATGGAAACGCATTACGCCTGGCTGGGTACCGTTATCAGTGTGTTCGGGATCATTCTGGCAGTGACGATCAGCCTGCTCCTGGTGCTGCCGCTGGTGATGTCTGTTTGGCTGGCGCCACCCCTGGCCGTGTTTCATGATATTCCCGCCATGACGGCGATGAAGCAGTCGTTTCTGGCCAGTTGGCGCAGCCTGCCGGCCTTCATTGTGGCTTTTTTCCTGGTGGCGCTGATGTTGTTCCTGACCAGTCTGACGCTAGGCCTGGCCCTGCTGGTGGTGATTCCGGTCATGGCCGGTGCCACCTATGCCGCCTACCGGGATCTGTTCGAGTTGCCGCAGGCCATGGCTGAATCTGCTCCGGCGGCGCCATCGACAACGTCGGAACCCTCGTCTGAAACATCGCATGGCTGAGCCAGCGCCAGTGACCGCTCAACCGCGTATCCAGCTGGCAACCGGCTGGCAGTGGTTTCGTACGGGTTTTGCTCGTTACCGTCGTAATCCGATCCTGATGCTGTTCTGGGTCATGTCGTACTGGACCCTGCTGGGTCTGGTAGGGTTGGTGCCGGTGGCCGGAGATCTGCTGGTGGCCGCGCTGGCACCGGTGTTGCTGGTGGGTGTGCTGACGGGTTGTCGCGCGCTGGACCGCGAAGATTTGCCCAGTTTCACCCTGCTTTTTTCGGCATTCCGTGAGCGTCTGCAGCCCTTGATGGGGCTGGGGATTCTGCACTTCCTGCTGACGCTGGGCGTGCTGGGCCTGACAGCACTGGCCGACGGCGGGGTCTTGTTGCAATTCATGGCCCGTTCGACCCTGGGTGGCGCTGAAAATGCGGCGTTGCCGGACCCGGATAACCTGTCGCTGACGGCGCTGCTGATGGCGCTATTGGCCTATCTGCCGGTCATGCTGGCCTTTGCCTATGCCCCGTTGCTCGTGGCCTGGCGTGGTTTTGGTATCAGTAAGGCCCTGTTCTTCAGCCTGATCGCTTCGTGGCGTGCCTGGCCGGGACTGCTGGGTTTGTTGTCCGCAATTGTGGTGTTCGGGGTGCTTCTGCCGTCACTGGTCATGATGCTGCTCCTGGCGTTGGGTGTCGGTGATGCGTTGGTGACCTCCTTGGTCGTCGTGCCGATGATGGCGGTGCTGGCACCGACCGTGGTGTCGGCTTTTCTGAGCAGTTACAACGACGTGTTGCCCGAATTGCCGACCTCCGAGGGCGCCGTGCCGGCGCAAAACGCCTGAAGCTGAGCGGCATTCTGGGTGGGACCTTTGACCCGGTACATATCGGGCATGCGCAGCTGGCGCGTGATGCCTTGCAGGCGTTGAATCTGGATAGCGTGCGTTGTGTGCCAGCCGGTCAGCCTCCGCATCGGACTTTGCCACAGGCTACCGCCGAAGAGCGGTTGGCTATGGTGCGCCTGGCGCTGGGT
>JACCED012055757.1_pt1 | contig 10082 bp, 10 predicted proteins | sample 7455021 | NCBI WGS metagenome assembly JACCED01 (sample SAMN15323456, study PRJNA562643) | freshwater metagenome | isolation source: river surface water | place: USA:Blue River Watershed | collected 2017-08-19 | reverse complement strand
GCCGCACACCATTGAGGTCCAATTTCGGCCGAACGGGATCGAAATCCTAGCGACCGAGATGTTGGTCAAGGAACGTAAGACCCAGGCGCAGGAGGTGGCAGCATGACGGGGATCAATATCAAGGCCATCGGCGATGCCGATATTGCTACGGCCAGCAATGGCAGCTACCACGTGACCATCCCGATCAAGATCACACGGCGTGGCCGGCGCAAGGCAGTCACTCTGCCGGACGGCACCGCCTTTAAACCACGCGCTTGGGACAGAGACCCCACGCCCATCCAACTGGCACTGGCCAGGGGGCATCAGTGGCTGGGGTTACTGGAATCCGGCAAGGCGAAAAATCTGTCGGAGGTTGCCGAGCAGGTCGGGATGGACCGGGCGTACGTCAGCCGGATGGTGAATCTCACCACCCTGGCGCCGGACATCGTGGCGGCCATCTTGGACGAGTCGTTGCCCAACCACGTGACGCTTTTTGATCTGGCGTCGGGTACGCCGTTGCTGTGGGATGAGCAGCGGGCCTTATTGAGTCACAAAAGCGACTAGCCCGAGGACTTGGTTGTGATTCCCGTTTCCCCAATGTTGGCAAAAAACTGGTCGCTCAAACAACTTGTAAGCCATTGATTTTATTGGCGCCTGCTCTGGCTATTTTTTGCCCCTTGCGGACTTCAACCCCGCCCTAAACTCAGGGTAACCGGAGAAAAGGTGCCAAATAAGGAGAGAAAGGCCAGCATGCCGTCCAATGCAGGCCTGATGCGAAGTCCGCAAGAGTACTCACGAACCCGCAACAACCACTGGCAACACCCGCCAACGGTCGTAAAAAAACCCCAACTCAGATGAGCTGGGGTTTGTGTATTGGTGGCAACCAGGAATATGAGGAAAGCTGCTAACTCATTGCCACCATTGAAGATTTCTGGATACAGCTGATGCCCAGTTGGGGTTGCAGCGTGCTCTACAAGACCGGTTAAGCGGCCGCACGTGCTCGGCGCGGGCTGGTAATGGATTTCTTGCGCGCCACCGGCTCAGCCCCCAGATGCTCGATCACGACAGGCGGACGGTTGGGGAACTGCGCCACCAGGTTGAGCTCGCCGCCCATGCTCTCTACGTAGTGACGCAGCGTCGACAGCAGCATGTCACTTCGCTTTTCCAACCTGGAAATGGTGTCCTGTCCGACACCCAAGGTTGCTGCCAGTTGCTCCTGCGTTTGCTGCGCGGCTTGGCGCAAGTCCTTCAGGGTGGCCAACTCCATGGTGCGAGCTTCAATACGCTCACGCCGCGCCTTGGGCAAGGCAGCCATCACATCATCGAGTTTTCTTGCCATGCTTTGACTCCTTCTTCAACGTTGCCAGATACTTGTCGTACCTGTCATCGGCAATTGCGATCAACCGCTTGTAGAACCGGCGCTGATCAGCACCACCCTTGTCCCCTCCTGCCAGCAAAATGGCTTGCCGCTTGGGATCGAAGGCAAAGGCTACGCGCCAGACCTCACCATTCCAGTCAAACCGCAACTCTTTCATGTTGGTGTGGCGTGAGCCCTTGAGCGTGTCCGCCGCCGGCCGCCCCAAGTTGGGACCAAACTGCGCCAGCAGGTTGGCGTGAGCCAGAACTTCGTCCTGCAAGTCCTCTGCCAACAAGGCCAGCTCGTCGTCAAAGTTATCGTGAAGGATTACGGTCCAGCGCATGCGTAGATTATGGCTTTAATGCCATATGCCGTCAAGGCCATGTCTACTTCCTGCCGCCAGGAAATGCTTCATGGAGAACTGGATCTGAGATCATCCGGGGATGTCTGACACGCACGAGTACGCAACACCCCCTGCCAGCAAGCGCTGTGCGGTGTACACGCGCGTCTCCGTCGACGACGGCAATGACGGTGAGATCGGCTCCACCGATGTGCAGTTCATGGCCTGCCATGAGCTGATCGCCTCTCAACGGGGCCAGGGCTGGCAGGCGTGCGACCGGCTCTACGAGGACAAAGGGGTCTCTGGCAGTCATCTGGAAAGACCGGGCCTGCAAAAACTGCTGGCCGATGTGTGTGATCGCCGCGTTGATGTGGTCGTTGTGCACCGGCTCGATCGTTTGACCCGCCATCTGGGTGACCTGCAAAAGCTCATGGAACTGTTCGAGCAGCATGGTGTGGCACTGGTCTCGGTCACACAGTCCCTCGACACCACGGATTTGCATGGGCGGCTGGCGCTGAACCTGCTGACGTCGTTTGCGCAGTTCGAGCGTGAACTCATCGGTGAGCGTAGCCGTGAAAAGCGCGCAGCGACGCGCCGCCAGGGGGTTTGGTACGGAAATGCACCGCCCCTGGGCTACACCCTTGTGCGTCCACGCCTAGTGGTCGACTCGAAGGAGGCCGAGGTGGTACGCAGCATCTTTACGGGTTTTGTCGAGCAGGATGCAGTCACTGCCTTGATCAAAGACCTGGCCGATCGCGGCATCAAAACCAAGCGCTGGAAAACTCAAGCTGGGCAGGCGCGCGGCGGGCGGCCATTTGATCGCAACGCCCTGTACAAGGTGCTCAACAATCGCGTGTACATCGGCGAGGTGTTTTACGACGATGCTTGGCACACCGGCGACCACGAAGCCATCGTACCGGCAGAGCTGTGGGCCAAGGTTCACGCCCTGATGAAGTCACGTTCCCGGCGCACCGGCGTCAGCAACACCCCCACCCCCGACAGCTCCTTCATGCTCAAGGGCCTGATCGTGGATGCCGGTGGTCGGGCGATGTCGCCCTGCCTGTCTTCTGCCTACAAGAACCAGCACTACACGTACTACGTCTCACAAAGCGACATTGCCGTGGGCGCTGGCACATCGGGCGTTCCGCGAATTGCCACCCGCAAAATCCACGCAGCGGTCTGGTCTTACATTCGCGAAGGCCTTCGCGATCCGCAGCCCTGGTTTGACGCACTGCCACCCGCGCTGACGTCACACCCAAGCTTTGATCGGCAGATCATGGCGGGGCGTTTGCGCCAGGTGGAGGCCGCGATCGACAAGTTGTTCCCGGCGAATCAAACGGCACTGCTTCGCCAGCTGGTGGAACAAGTCGTGGTGGACAAAAAGCACATCACGGTTCGGCTGAGCGCCAAGGGCATTTTTGAGTTGTTGCTGGAGTTGCTGGATGAGTCCTACCTCAGGCAGGTGAAAAAGCGCCGGGCTGACACCACGAATGAGAATGGCGCGTGACTTTTCATATTTTCTGGTCTGTACTCTGGCGGGCAGCACATTCCCAGTGGGCTTTCAAGACGGCCTAGGGCTAGCCGGAATACTGCCCATCCGAGAAAATGTCCATGATCGCTACCAGTAAATCCCTGGGCAAACAATCTGGGCATAGGCGCCGGTACTCTCCATATACTGCAACGATATTGACTGGCTCAAACATCTCAATGGCCGCAACTACTTTTTCCACATCACGGCCGCGATTTTGGATTGCATGCGCGAGACGACGCTCGAGCCAGTCTCGATTGCGGCGCGTCGGGCGTTTGTCGAAGTAGCCATCCCATATCGCCCACAATCTATTCATTTCAAGACTTTGCAGTTGGACCACTATGGCGATCATTCGCCAAAGATCGACTGTCCGTGTGTCTGTTTTCATGTGCGAACTCCGTGTTTATTGGTGTTCGCATTACTCACGCTATTGGCCGGGAAAGCCAAGCTTTAAATGCTGATCATGGCTACGCATTTGCGCTGCGGATGGTATCGCTATCGGCAATTTGTTCCACGCAACGCGATGCTTCATGCCTCGCGTAGATGAAAAGCGCTGGGTTGACACCGCTCATGAGAGTGGCGCGTGACTTTTTCATATTTTTTCTGCTCTCTGCGCTGGGTTAGCAAAACCCGGCGGGTGGCAATGCAGTTCCCAAACAGGCTCCAGCAGACAACCCATAACCTGTTGATTTATATAGACATCAAGCCTGAGAAAAAGCGGCGGCTTGCGGACTTCGCCCAATTTCTCTGTTTCGATATCGCGAGAGGAAGTGACCTGGGTGCTCGCGATATTGGCCGATAAGCCGGAACCGCAATCACCCGTGAAGTCCTCAAGAGCCATAAACTTTCTCAAACGCTACGCGGACTTACCTGCGCTTGGGCGAAAAAAAACCTCCACCTGAAATGAGGTGGAGGTTGTGTATGGTGGCCTGGGGCGGAATCGAACCACCGACACGCGGATTTTCAATCCGCTGCTCTACCAACTGAGCTACCGGGCCAAGAGACCGAGATTGTAGCAGAACTCCGGGCGCGGCCCGGGCTCAGGCGAGCTTTTTGCTGCGCGAGAGGTCCACGCCGAGCTGCTTGAGCTTGCGGTACAGGTGGGTGCGCTCGAGGCCGGTCTTTTCGGCCACACGCGTCATGGAGCCGCCCTCTTGCTGCAGATGGAATTCGAAATAGGCTTTTTCGAAGGCGTCGCGCGCTTCGCGCAAGGGCTTGTCCAAATCGAACTGCGGCGGCAGCTCCGGCATCTGCGCGTCGTTGCCGGCGACGGCGCTGGGCACCAGCAGCGGCGCCGTCATGGTCATGGCCATGGCGGCCGTGGCCGGCACCTTGAGCGGTTCACGCGCCAGGCCTTGCTCCACCGCTTTGAGCAGCTTTTGCAGCGTGATGGGTTTTTCGAGGAAGGCCAGGGCACCGATGCGCACCGCTTCGACGGCGGTGTCGATGGTGGCGTGGCCGCTCATCATGATGACCGGCATGCTCAGCAGGCCGGTGGCGGCCCACTCCTTGAGCAGGCTCACGCCGTCGGTGTCGGGCATCCAGATGTCGAGCAGCACCAGATCGGGCCGTGCACGCAAACGCAGCTCTCGCGCTTGCGCGGCGTTCTCGGCCAGCTCGACCTGGTGGCCTTCGTCAAACAGGATTTCCGAGAGCAGGTCCCGGATGCCCAGCTCGTCATCAACCACCAAGATGTTTGCCATGTTGCCTGTGCCTGCTCGTGTCTCGCGCCGCAGGCATCAAACGCCTGCTGGCTTGTCTTCGACCATGAATGATAGCGAGACTTGGGCGCCCACCACCTGACCGGCCTGGACCAGGTTGCGCAGCCCGATCCGGGCACGGTGGTCGTCGGCGATTTTCTTGACCACCGCCAGGCCCAGGCCGGTGCCCTTGGCTTTGGTGGTGACGTAGGGCTCGAAGGCGCGCTGCAGGATGTGCGGCTCGAAACCCGGCCCGCTGTCGCTGACGGTCAGCCGCACGCAGGCGCGATCGGCTTGCCATTCGGTGCGGATGTGCACATGGGCGGGCCGCGCCGGCACCGCCTCGCAGGCGTCCTGCGCGTTTTGCAGCAGGTTGTGCACCACCTGGCGCAGCTGCTGCGCATCGCCCTGGATGGGCGGGCACTGCGGGTCGAGCTCGCGCACGATGGTGACGGCCTCGGCGCCATCGCCGGCATACAGCGCCAGCACATCGGTAATGAGGGTGTTGAGGTCCAGCGGCTGCAGCTCGGCCGCGGGCAGACGGGCGTAGTCGCGGAACTCGTTGACCAGGCGCTTCATGGCATCGACCTGCTCGACGATGGTGCGCACCGACTTGTCGAGCACGGCCTGCTCGCCTTCGGGCAGTTTGCCGTCGAGCTTGCGCTGCAGCCGTTCGGCCGAGAGCTGGATCGGCGTGAGCGGGTTCTTGATCTCGTGCGCCAGGCGCCGCGCCACCTCGCCCCAGGCCTGGGTGCGTTCGGCCGAGACGATTTCGGAAATGTCGTCGAACACCAGCAGGCGCATGCCATCGGGCAGCACCGCGCCGCGCGCCAGCAGGGTCACGCTGGACTGGCTCAGGCCCTGGCCCGAGGCGTGCACTTCGAAAGATTTTTGCCAATGGTCGAGCTCGTGCGTGACCGAAGAGGTGCCCAGTTGCTCGAAGGCCTGCAACACGCCGGAGGCAAAGGCCTGCAGCTGGGGCAGCTGCGACAGCGAGCGCGACTCATACACCGCCACCGGCACGCGCAGGATGCGGGTGGCGCCCGGGTTGGACGACAGGATGGTGCCGCTCGGGTCGAGCACGATGACGCCGGTCGTGAGGTTGTCCAGGATCGTTTGCAGGTTGCCACGCGCCTCGTCGAGCTGGCGCAGGCTGCGCTCGACCGCGACGCGCGCGTCCGACAGCTGCTGCGTCATCTCGGCAAAGGAGCGCGTGAGGCCGCCGAGTTCGTCCTTGCTTTGCAGCGCAAGCTTGGGCGTGAGGTCGCCCGCGGCCACCTGGCGCATGCCTTGCGCCAGCAGCAGCAGGGGCCGCGCCAGTTGGTTGCCCAACAGCACCGCGAGCAAGATGGCGCCCAGCACCGCCATGAACAGGCTCAGCGTGAGCGTGCCGATGTACATGCGGCGCAGGCCCTCGCGCGCCAGCGCGCGCTCCTGGTATTCGCGGTTGGCCGCCTGCACCTCGAGCGCGTTGGACACCAGGGTGGGCGGCAGCTCCTGCACCACCTGCAGCAGCCGCACTTCTTCGCCCAGGCTGAGCGACAGCTGGGGCACCATCACCAGCGCCTGCAGGCGGGCCTTGTCGGCGCCGGGGGCGCTGTCGTCCAGGCCTTCGACCCAGCTGACCGCCCCCTTGAGCCGCGCCTCGCGCAGCTGGCTCGCCGTGGGCTTGTCGGGCCGCAGCAGCAGCGAAGCGCGGCCCGCGCTGGCCAGCAGCCGCCCCTGGGCGGTCCACAGCAGCACGTCGCTGGCGCCCAGTTGCTCGCGCAGTTTTTCCAGCGCCACGCCCGAACTGACCTCGGACACATCGGCCAGCTGCACACTGGCCTGGCGGCTTTTTTGGCTGAGGTCCTGGCTCAGGGTGTCCAGCGTGACGCGCCCCAGCGTCAGGCCGGCCGCCAGGGCGCCTTCGACCTTGAGGTCGAACCAGCTTTCGATCGAGCGCGAAACGAACTGGTAGGACACGGTGTAGATCAAGACGCCAGGTACCACCCCCACCAGCGCAAAAATGGCCGCCAGCTTGACCAGGAGGCGGGCGCCGAACTGGCCGCGCCGCAAGCGCAGCAGCAAACGCAGCGAGCCCCAGGCGATGGTGCCCAGCAAGGCCACCGCCACCACCGCATTGACCGCCAGCAGCACCTCGTAGTTGCGCTCGTACTGCGCGAGGTTGCCGGTGGCGCGCGTGAGCAAGACCAGCAGGCCCAGGCCGATCGCCACCATGCCGCTCAGGCCCAGGCCGATCAGCCAGCGGGTGGTCCGCGAGGCCAGCGGCGGCAGCTTGAGCGAGCGCGCGGAACGGAACGGCATCTCAGCGGCCCAGCTCTGGCGACAGGCGCAGCTGGCGGCTCAGGCCGAGCGCCCAGTCGGACTGGCTGCCCGCCGCGATCTGGAAAGGGCGGGGCAGCTGTGACATGTCCAGGCGAAAGCGGTAGAGCACGTATTGGCGCGCGTCGGGGTCCAACTCGCTGGCGTCGGCCAGCTTCCAGCCCGACTGGCGGCGCACCACGTCGAGCGCGGCGGGCAGGCTCTCGAAGGTCTGCGCGAGGCTCGAGCTGGCCGTGCCGGCGGCGATTGGCTCGCTGGCGACCTGCAGGCGCCATTGCCGCGTGAGCGGCTGGTAGGCCAGGCGGTAGTAACGGCTGACCTGGGCGAGCTTGCGGTCGTACCAGTACCAGCGGTCGCGCAGCAGCTCGGCCTCGGCCACAAAGTGCACCGGCACCCCTTTGAGCAGGGCCTCTTCGACGGCACTGCCCAGCTCCAGGCGCAGGCTGGCCTGCAACAGCAGGGCGTTGTCGACGCGTTCGACGCGCAGTTGGTCGAGCTCGGCGCCCGCCTGCGCCGCGGCGCAGGTGCAGAGCAGGGCCAGGGCCAGCAACGCACGCTCAAACGCGCGGCGGGCCCTTGTGCAACAGTGCGTAATAAAAGCTGTCGTGCTCACCGAGAGCATTGTCCCCGACAGCGGGCACCGGCCCCAGGGCTTGCGCGATCAAATGGCCTGGCGAGGGCCGCAAATGGGCCTGAGTGTTGCGCCCAAGAAACGCTTGCACCACCGCGTCGCCTTCCGCACGGAACACCGAGCAGGTGCAATACAGCAGGTGTCCGCCCGGGCGCAGCAGGGGCCACAGGCGGTCCAGCAAGAGCGCCTGTGTGCGCGCCAGTTGCGCGCTGTCGCCCTCGCGGCGCAGCCAGCGCACATCGGGGTGGCGGCGCACGATGCCCGAGGCAGTGCAGGGCGCGTCGAGCAAGATGGCGTCAAAGGGCTCGCCGTCCCACCAGGTGTCGGGGGCACTGGCATCGGCCGCGCGCACCTCGGCCTGGACCGCGAGGCGGCGCAGGTTGTCGTGGATGCGCTCGGCCCGGCCCGCGTCAATTTCGAGCGCGAGCACCCGGGCCTCGGGGCGCAGCTCCAGCAGGTGGCCGGTCTTGCCGCCCGGCGCCGCGCAGGCGTCGAGGATGCGCAGCGGGCGGTCCGCCGGCAGGCCCTGCAGCAGCAAGGGCGCGGCCAGCTGGGCGGCCGCATCCTGCACCGACACGTCACCGCCCTCAAAGCCTGGCAGCTGGTGCACCGGCACCGCCTGCGCCAGTTGCAGGCCCTGGGCACCGACCGGCTGGCCGGCGGGCATACCCTGCGCCTGCAGGCGCGCCTGGTATTGGGCCACGCTGCCGCGCGCGGTGTTGACGCGCAAGGTCATGGGCGCTGGCTGCTGGGCCGCCACCAGCCAGGCTTCGGCCAGCGCCGGGTGCTCGCGCCGCAGGCGCTCGACCCACCAGAGCGGATGGTTCCAGCGGGCCTGCGGGTCGGCCTCGCTGCGCGCCACCAGGGCCGCACGCTCGCGCAAAAAGCGGCGCAGGCAAGCGTTGATGAAACCGGCCTGGGCCTGGGTGCTGCGCTGGCGCCGCGCCGCCTCGACCGCCTGGTTGACCAGGGTGTGGCCGGGGTAAGGGGCCTGCGCCTCGTCCCAGCACAGGGCGAGCGCACTGCACAGCAGGGCATGGGCGGCCGGCGGCGGCGCCTTGGGGGCGAGCAGCGTGCACAGGGCGCGCGCGCGCCCGAGCTGGCGCATGGCCTGAAAGCTCAAGGCCTGGGTGCCCGGGCGCAGCGCGGCCGGCACCGCCTCGAGCTGCGCCGTGAGCGACTTGCCGGCCAGCACCGCCTGCACCGCGGCCGCGGTGTGCTGCAGCAGCCGCCACAGCGGCGGGCCCTGAACGCCCGCGCCCTCGCTCATGTCGGGCTGCCCAGGCGTGCCGGCAGCTTGAGCGGCAGCGCCTGGCGCAAGCCCACGCGTCGCGCCAGCCAGCGGGCAGGCGCCTGGCCCACGGCGGCGTTGTACTGCTCGACCGCCGCGTGGTAGGGCACCAGGGCCATGGGCAGGTTTTGCAGGATGCGCGTCTGCGCCGACTGCAGGTGCGGACGTACGGTGTCGGGCACCCGCTGCGCGACCTCGTCGATGCAGTGCATCAGCGCCTCGTGGCGCACGAGCAGCTTGGCCAGACTGCCTTCGTCGAGCGATTGCTGGCGCGCCTCGGCCAGCGCCTCGATCAGGGCGTCGCTGGCGTCCTGCAGCGCCTGCAGGTCATCGGCCTCGGACGACCAGGCCAGGATCTGGCGCGCCGAGACCGCGCCCTGAAAGCGCATGAGCCACTTGAGCCACACGGTATCGACCGTGCCCCACTGGCGCAGCACCTGGGCACGCAGCCGGGTCAGGCGGTTGTAGGCGCCCACGGCCCAGAACAGCAGCAGGGCCAGACACAGACTCAGGATCAACCACGCCATGCGCTTCCTCTCGAAAAACAAAAAACCCCCGGACCGCAGGCGGCACGGGGGCGGGGCCAGTGCACCGGGTCATCGCTGACCCGGTGGCTGTGCTCAGGCTTCGCCGCCGTCGCTCACCGCATCGCTCGTGCTCGCGCCCGAGAGTTCGGCTTCCTCGGACTCGGCGATGGCGCGGCGCTCGGCCTCGTCCATCTCGTCCTTGACCTTGCGCGCCTGGTGGTAGGCCAGACCAGAACCCGCCGGGATCAGGCGACCCACGATGACGTTTTCCTTCAGACCACGCAGCTCGTCGCGCTTGCCCATGATGGCCGCTTCGGTCAGCACGCGCGTGGTTTCCTGGAAGGACGCCGCGGAGATGAACGAGTCGGTCGACAGCGAGGCCTTGGTGATGCCCAGCAGCAGGT
>JACCED010897763.1_pt1 | contig 10082 bp, 14 predicted proteins | sample 7455021 | NCBI WGS metagenome assembly JACCED01 (sample SAMN15323456, study PRJNA562643) | freshwater metagenome | isolation source: river surface water | place: USA:Blue River Watershed | collected 2017-08-19 | reverse complement strand
ATTTATTTCTACCACTGCCATTCGTGGTATTTCTATTGATGATGCCATCATTATTGTAGATGAAAACCAAAACTTGAACTGGTCAGAGGTGAATACGATTATTACCCGTGTCGGTCACAGGTCTAAGATTATATTCTCAGGTGACTTTAAACAAACGGATTTAATTAAGAGTAACAAAGACCAGACAGCATTCCACAGTTTCTTGGAAGTGGCCAGAAGAATGCCATCCTTTCAGGAAATATACTTCACGCCAGATGATATTGTTCGCTCCAGTTTGGTAAAACAATGGATTGTGGCTTGCGAAGAACTTGGATATTGAATATAATAGTGAAATAAATATTAGGTTAACATTAAAGAGGATACCCCATGATTTTTGAGATTGAAGCCACAAGGTTTGAAGATGGTGACAAAAAAACGTTCTTTTATGACAACATGTCAAATGTATTGAAAGATGCAGAAGGCAATGTTTTTGAATATCCAGAGGATCAAAGAGAACAAAACTTACGCAAACCTTACAAACCATTTGATAAGGATAGACCACTCAAAAAGGCAAAACTAATCAGCCATCTGAAAATTCAGATGGGGCTTAGCTGTAACTATACTTGTGATTATTGTTCTCAAAAATTTGTTGAACGTCAACCAGAAACTTCTAAGAAAGATATTGATTCTTTCATGCAAAAGTTGGAAGTTTTACATTTCGATGAAGATGTTGGTTTGAAGGTCGAGTTTTGGGGTGGTGAACCACTTGTTTACTGGAAGACTCTGAAACCACTTGCTGAAGCAATTGCTGAGAAGTTTGATTCGTGGAAAAGAAAACCACAATTCAGTATCATCACCAATGGTTCTATTCTTACAGATGAAATCATTGATTGGTTGATGATGATGGACTTTGCTGTGTCAATTTCACATGACGGTCCAGGTCAATATGTTCGTGGTCCTGATCCATTCGATGATCCTGAAGTTAAAGAACGAATCTTAAACTTCTATCGTATGCAAACTAGATTGGGTAAGAGCATCAGTTTCAACTCAATGCTGAATTCTAAGAATCAGAGCCGCAAAGAAATCTATGACTGGTTTGTGAACCTAACCGGTGACGAAAATGTTATCTTAGGTGAAGGTTCAATGGTTGATGCATATGATGAAGAAGGCATCGTGAATTCATTGATTACTAAGGAAGAACATTTTGCTTTCCGTCAACGTGCTTTTGGTGAATTGTATGCATCACAGGGACAAATAGGTTTCAGAGGTCAATTAGGAAAAATTGATGATTTTGTAAATAGTGTATTGAACCACAGAGAATCTAAATTCTTGGGACAAAAGTGTGGCATGGATGATGAACACACCATTTCTGTTGACCTACGTGGTAATGTAATGACCTGTCAGAACGTGAGTTCTTTGGAAATCTCAAAGAACGGTGAATCACATCATGGTGGAACACTAGATGATTATTCAAATGTTGCTTTGAAATCTGTCACACACTGGTCTAATCGTAAAGAATGTCCAGAGTGTCCAGTATTACATATCTGTAAAGGTGCATGTATGTTCTTGGACAAAAAGTTTTGGGATATCTCATGTGCTAATGCATACTCTGACAACGTAGCTCTATTTGCTGCAGGTTTCACAGTAATGACAGATGGTTACATTCCTACTTTAATTAAGAGTGATACATTACCGCTCGATAGACAGGATATTTTTGGAACAATCTTTGAACACAAAGAGGAAGAAACTCGTAAAAAGATTATACCTATCAAGGTAGTTAAAGAAATTGTTGGTCAATTGGATGATATTCCTGTTTATGGTAAATCTAGGTTGGAGACCTAAATATTAACAGTAATTTTAAACAAAGAGAACTAAAATGACATTACCATCATCAGGCTCAACGATTGGTGTATCAAATATTAATTCGGAAATTGGTAGAGTATCAAATACAACTGCCGACTTAAACTTCCTTAATGGATATATCAAATCGGGAATAAGACCAAGCGCACCAAATATGAATTCATTTGGTGGTCTAAAATATTACAGACAGAATAATGCTGGCAACTGTAATGACAAGAACGCTACAAATTGTAATTGCAATGCAACAGCTCCAGCAGGACAAACCACAGCTCAATGTAACAAGACAGCCAACTGCACCGCAATCAACTGTTGGAATTGTGATTCACAAGCATGGTTGCAAACAGGTGACTGCCAATTAGCAACCAATCCAGTTTATAATTGCACAAGTGACCAAAACTGTTTTACCTATAACTGTAACTGTTCTAAGATTATTTGCACCAAATTGTTTGACCTTGGTTTAATGAAACAAAACATTTTCGAAGCAGACCAAGCATTTGGTGAACGCTTGATTCAGACCAATCCAGATATCTACAATGGTTATCGTGCATGGGCAGAGATTGTTGTTGATTGGATGGAAGGCAAAGGTCCTAAGATGATGCCTTGGATGTCTGATGAAGAATTTAGTGAGGCTGCTAAGAAATGGTCCGTGTCTTGGGCATATGATATTGCAACACCTTGGGCAGAAGAAATGGCCTATTTGATGGGTGAAAAAGAAACAGGCAGCCTAACAGGCAAGATGATTATGGGATTTGGTATACCAATTTGTAAAGTTGTTGGTGTATGGCAACGTTGGTTTGGACCAAGTAAGAAAGAACCTGGTTTTATTAAAGGTGCAGCATTGGTTGCAATTTTCGTGATGTTTAAACTTGTTGCTGAAACTGGTCGATTGATTGAAAAGATTATTCCAAAAAAGGAACTTGCTTAATGCCAACATATTCATATAAAAGACCTGTGAGGGTTTTAATTGATGACAGTTCAAAATATGTTTACGAACATATGACACACTATTTTAATACGAATTGTCGTGCAGCATTTTATGATTCTCCACAAGAAGTGAGAGAACAATTATATGAAATGTTTACTGATTATGAAGATGTATTGACCAAAGTATATGGTGATGCATTGGTAAAATCAACTATTCTTTTACCAAAATTGTATAGAGAAGGTGTTGAAAATGAATTTAATGAAGTTAAATCATATAAAGAATGGTTGGATAAAAGATGAAACGATATAGTTTTACACATTTGGACACCATCAAAACATATGATGGTGATGCAATACTTTTTGAACCACGTGTTATTGCAACATTTATGAAATCAACATATTATAAAAATGTGTTGAATCTAACACCAGCGGAAAGAGACAAATATTTTGAAATGTCTTGGAAATATAAAGACATATTAACTGTTCTATTTGATTCAAATATGGAACACACAACTGAGGCTGGGTGGGTAAAGAAAACGGACATTAGAACACCACCGGAAGAATTTGATAATTATGTTTCACAACCAAAAGATGAAGATTTGACTGATGAAGAACATGAATTGAAGTTAGAATATTTGAAACAATATAAGGACTGGTTCGAAAAACAAAATTGATTGAGGTGTTATTATGGTGATGAATACTGCTATGACTAAAGAAGATAGAGACCGTTATCATTGGTTTCAAAATGCACAAAATCTATTTTGGCAAAGTCCAATATGGGAAGTGCAAACACGTTTCGATGAACAATTCAACGAAACACTATTAGATGAAATCTATGGTATCGGCAAAGATATCGTATTGGGTAAAGACAAAGACCCGAACAACAGTATATGGGACTACAGCAGACCCAATTTAGATATACTGAAACAAGAAATTATAGACATTGTAACCAAAAAGATTGTTCAAAATATTCCACAACTTAGGATGTTAAACATTCGTGGTTGTGAACACTTTATGGGTTGGGTCAACGTGCGTGAACCAGGAGAGAAACTGGAAGTTCATGGACACACCGAATCGGCTATTGCTGCAACTTACTACATCAAAGCAAAAGAAGGTTGTGGTGACCTCGTATTGTTCGATTCGTCACATGCAATTGATTGGTTAAATATTTCTTTGAGTGGAACACCACAACTAAAAGAACGTAGATATAAACCAGTAGAAGGACGTTTGATTTTCTTTCCTTCTTATGTGTTGCATGGTGTTGAAGAAAATAAGTCCGATGACCTACGTATCTCATTGTCTACTGACCTCAGAAAAGTGGTAGACAAGAACGCACAAAATACGGTCATTTTGAAATCTTGGGGTGGTCGTATGGCAAAGATTAAAGAGTGGAAATAATGTTCACTAAATTGGAAAGCACATTTGAGAAACCACTTTTTGCCGTTATTGACCAATTAAAAGATTTTAAAGGTGAAGATGGTAAAGGTATAGATTACAAAAAGATATGGACACCAGAACCTAGAAAGATTTACGGTGTGTTGCCTGAAAGATACTGGAAAGATTTCCACTTGACAGTAATGACAATTAATTGTAAAATACCTCCACATACAGATACGGAAATTATTACCTCAATCAATTTCTATCTTCAAACAGAAGGTTGTAGAACAGTATTTTACAAACCAAAGGTTGATGTGCCAAGGACCGCACAGGTCGAAAATCAAACCAATGGTCACATATACTTTGAAGAAGATTTGGAAGAAGTTGATAGTTTCGTAGCAAAAGATTTTGAGGTGTGGGCACTTGATGTAACTCAAATACATAGTGTTCAGGGTGATTTTAAACTAAGAAAAGCAATTACACTTGGCACATTCGTTCATAAGTATAAGGACGTAGTTGAAATGTTAAAGGAAACGGGTAATGTCATTTGTTAAATTAAAAGGCACATTTGAATATATGCCACACACAATCATACCGCAAGGTCGAGCAGACTCTTTTGCGGGTAAATATGGATTGGGTGTAAGGCATAACACGATTTGGACACCAGAACCAGAAAAAGTTGTATTGTATAAAGTTATACCTGAGCGATATTGGAAAGATTTCCAAGTAACAAGAATGTCAATCAATAGTCTATTGTTACCACATGTGGATAATGATTTCATTACAACAATTAATTTCTATTATGATCCACAAAATTATAGAACTGTATTTTTCAAAGCAAAGCCAAACGCTAATGCTTGGAAAACAGAAGAAGATAGACACCTTGGTGTTGATGGTGGCACCATTGTTGACCAAAACGTAAATGTGGAAGAATTAAAAACAAGAGTTAAAGAGTTTGTTGCTCAAAAACAAAACATGCCGACATGTGAGGAAATTACATATGTTGATGCTGTCTATTCATTCGATGATGTTTATGAAATTGGATCTTTTGTGGCACAACCAAGTGAAGCATATATGTTAGATGTTAGAATACCACACAATGTTGAACCTTTAGGTGGTGAAGCCAATTTAAGAAAAGCTTTTGCTTTACGCACAAGATTTTATGATTATGGTCAAGTGTATGATATGTTAAAAGAAACTGGTTACTTATAAAGGATAAAAGATGTTTTTCGAAAAATTAAATTATACAGTAGATATAGAGAAACTTAAAAAAGAAGTTCGTGAAAGTGTATTCACATTGGGTGACCAAGTAGTCCAAGGCGAAGAATATGAAACACCACAATACAATGGTTTTGGTGGTTGGAGTTTATTGTGCAAAGAAGCCACATGGACTGGCGGTTGGGAAGCAATTCAGTTGGAAAAAGGACAAACACTTGAATCGTTTTTACCAACAGACGATTTGGTTTTGAAAGCATACAAATACTTTAATATCTCACATGGACTTGAACACGACAAACCAACAGAAGCATACGTTGGTGAGATTAAAAAAGTTTTAGATGATATACGTGAAATGGGATTTCATCCAGTAAGAGCTCGTGTGACCTGTTTGAAAGCACATTCAAAAAGTTTAGTTCATAGGGATGCGGAAGAAACTGAATACATGGCACGTATTCATATTCCATTGTGGACAAATAAGAAGTGTGTTCATATTTGCCAAGGTAAAAATTTACACATGCCAGCTGACGGTGGTGTATGGATTCTTTGGACAAATCAATGGCACCAAATCAGAAATGATTCCGATGAAGATAGATATCATATCATTATGGATGCATATGATACAAAAAAAGTGACCAAACATTTTCACTACGAAGGTGTGTTTGAACAACTGCAAAATTGGGTAAGAGGCAACCGAGAAAAAATTGATGCGGTTGAATTGACCGAAGAAGATATCGATTTCTTTGAAGCGATTAAACAAAAATACGTAACCAAAGTGGTTAAGGATTCTGAAATTATTTAATATGAACGAAACACATGGAATTGTTTTCACTGGCATGGAAAGAACTAGAACGATTAGTCGTCCAGCCGGTGCAGCAAGATTGAGAACATTTTTGGAACCACATGGTTTCAACATTGAAGTTATTGATTATTTTGGCAACTTCACAGAAGAAGAATTGGAAACAATCTGTGCTAGATTTATTGGATCAAAAACTTTGTTTGTTGGTATCAGTATCACGTTCGTCTATGCATTTGATAAAATCAATCACCTATTCAAACACATTAAAGAGAAATATCCACATGTAAAGACATTGATTGGTGGCAATGAAACTCCTATTAGTGGTGTTGATTTGACTAAGGTCGATAGAATCTTTTGGGGTTATGCTGAAGAAGCAGTATTACACTATTTGAAATTCTTAACAAAGAAACGTTTGGATGATTTGAAATGGGTTCCTTACAGAGAAACCTTTTCAATCAATGCTGAAATGACATATAAGAATGATGATAGTGACTTATCAATCAAGTGGTTGGAAAGTGACCTAATCAAAAATAATTTCTTGCCAATTGAAATCAGTCGTGGTTGTATTTTCAGGTGCCGTTTCTGTGCCTTCCCGTTGTTGGGTAAAAAAAAGAATGATTACATTCGTCACGTAGACAACCTAGCTGATGAGTTGCGTAGAAACTATGAATTGTTTGGCGTCAACAACTATTGGTTTAATGATGACACATTCAACGACAACGTGGTAAAACTAGAATATGTTGCAGAAGCGATTGCAAAGAGTGGTGTTAAGATTACATATACAGCATTCTTACGTGCAGACTTGATTGAACGTTTCCCTGAAACTATACCAATGCTTGCTGATACAGGTCTTGTTGCTGCAACGTTTGGCCTTGAGTCTTTGCATCCAGAGGCCAAGAAGGCCATTGGTAAAGGTTTAGATAACGAAAGACAGTTTGAAGCGATTAGACAGTTGAAGAAATATAAACCAATCTACACATACACAGGCATGATTGCTGGTTTACCTGGAGAACCAATCTCTAGTGTAATGAAAAGTCAACAGATATTGTTAGACCAAAACTTTGAAGTGTTTGATAATTGGGATTGGTGGCCACTTTTAATTCGTAAAGGTTCAGTCAGTCGATTGAGTGAATTTGAAAAAGAGTATGATAAGTGGGGGTATAGTGAAATGGCACCTGGTGAATATAAAGTTCCAAAAGGTGATGATGATTTCAGGTATGCACAAGAAGATGAAGGCATTATGATTTGGAAAAACAAATATACAAATTGGTATACTGTAAGAACTATTGCCGACTCTTTGAATAAAGAGACAGAACAACACCGTATTGCAGCAGGCAAATCAATCTATGGCAATGCAAATAAAGGTGTTAGTATCAACCATGACGTATATGAATTGGTTGGTCTAGGTGTTGACGTTAAAGATATTATTGACGGAACGTTCGATAAACAACTTCTAAATAAAAAGATAGAAGAAGCTGACAAAACTATTTTAGAATACAAACAATTGAAGTTAGGATTATTGTAATGTTCATTTATTGCCCACCAAAAGAGATTCCAAAAATTGAGTCTCAAACTTTCCCTGATGGGAAAAGATATTATGTTACACCTGATGGTAAAAAACTACCATCAGTAACTACTGTGGTGGGAGCTCAGAAAAAAGAAGCCATCATGGCATGGCGCCGCAGAGTTGGTGATGAGGTTGCAAACAAAATCTCCAGACAGGCCACATCCCGTGGCACCAACATGCATACGTTATGTGAATACTATTTGAACAATGAACCAAAACCACCAGGTAATGTTATGCCTGATGCTAAAGAAATGTTCATAGCAATCAAACCGTATCTAAACAAAATCAATAACATACACTACCAAGAGGTTGGACTGTGGTCTGCACAACTAGGATTGGCAGGACGTGTTGACTGTATTGGTGAGTATGAAGGTAAGTTGGCAGTAATTGATTTTAAAACATCAAAGAAGGTCAAAAACCGTGAAGATATTTTAGATTATTTCTGGCAAACTACCGCATATGCATTGATGTATGAAGAATTGGTTGGTCAACCTATTGATGATTTGGTAATCATTATGGCTGTAGATAATGCACCACCAGTTATATTCAAAGAAAAGACACAAGACCACATTGAAGGTTTAGTTAGAGCTATTGATTATTACCACAAAAACAGTTGACAAACTAAATAAATTGGTGTATAATACAATTATGGATAAATTATTTTTACTTGTTATTGTTGTAGGTTTACACGCTTATTGGATTTATAAGTTGGTAAACTATGATTGGAATAATTTTGAAAAAGATTCAGAGGGTGACGATTTTTTGAAACCCTATGAGTGATTATGGTTGTATGAAGCAACTTGAAACGTATTCTGGACGTGGGTTCGACTCCCGCCAGGTCCACCATAAGGAAGTTTATGAATATTGAACAACAATTCAAAGGTCAATTAGATAGTGGTGCTACTACTATGTTTTTTTATGGGCTTGAGAGTAACGACCAAAGTAAGGTTGAAATCAAAAGCCACAAAGGAACATTATCAGAGTTTCCTACCACGCTTGAATATATTAGACATTTGAGTGAGAGTATGCCTTTATTCAAAGTTTCTTTATGATGGGCCTGCCATGGTTTCGACAGGGTAAAGAGTATAGAAGTGGACAACTCGACACAGATAGTCGTAAAAAGTAAATCAAAGTAAACGCAAACGATGAAAAGTTCGCATTGGCAGCCTAAACGCTGACTAGGGTTCGGTGGGTTCCTCGTAACAGAATACCCACCACTAATTTGGAGGAGTAATGCAGTCTATTTGGTATAGAAATGAAATAAAAATTGCTGATGAGTTGATGGAATTAGCACCAAAATTACGTGAAGAATTTTTGGCACATCATACAGATTTTTTTACCACATTCAAAGGTGGTATTTCTTATGCCGCTGCTAATCCATACACAACACTAAATGAATCCGAAAAACAAATGTGGAAAGTTGAAGGATTACGTTATTGTTATCCCGAACAAAATGTTGAATATAACTTCTTCTTAGAAGAAAAAATACAAAGTCTTTTCCCTACAGCATCAGCATTAACAAAAAAATATTTCACACCAAAATATGGTTGTAGTGGTTACAGCATTTTGGATGCTGGTGGTGTGATTGAACCTCACGCTGATATTGAAAACTCATCACACAAAACAATTCGTATACACATACCTTTAATTGTTCCGGAAGGTGATGTGTGCTTTGAGGTTATTACCACAAAAGTGTACTGGTCAGACCTATTTGGTTTTGACAATGGACAAATGCATAGTGCATACAACAAATCGAAACAACGAAGATTGATATACATTCTTGATGTATCAAGGTCAATTCTGGGTATTCCAGAATATGACGGTGTGGAGTTTCATAAATAAGTATATGGGTTCGGTGGGACCCATTTAAAAAATCCACTATCACACATTACACAACACAATTAGGAGAAAACTATGTCAAACATGACACCTTTTGAGATCCGTCTTGAACTATTAAAAATGGCGAGAGACATGTTATATGATTCATACAACGCAGAAAGAGACCGTCTACAACAAGACTGGAACATCAAATGCGATACTGCAAAGGCCAAAGGTGAAACACCACCTGAACATCCGGCTTTGCCAGCAATCCCCTCAGAACAAGATATTATCAACAAAGCCCAAACACTAAACGGCTTCGTTTCTAATATTCAATCTCCAGAACCAACCACAAAAGTTCTGTCTACAAAGAAATCTACCTGAGGGTTAGGGGCTTAGGCCCCTTTACACACACAAGGAGAACTAATGAAGTTTTTATCAACTTTAATTTTAGCTTTATCTATTTTATTTTTGCCTCTAAAGGCATATCAAGCACAACCAGATTTACAACAACAAGTTAGTGCTGATATAAATCAACAAATT